>JAEEGF011764893.1_pt1 | contig 16927 bp, 27 predicted proteins | sample 9134171 | NCBI WGS metagenome assembly JAEEGF01 (sample SAMN16246542, study PRJNA631951) | gut metagenome | biome: gut microbiome; feature: rumen; material: AP-attached | host: Bos | place: Iran: Karaj | collected 2018-10 | reverse complement strand
AGCAATGGCTTGGAATTATAGTTAAGTTACAGGCAAGAACGTTTAGGGGGCAACGCGGCTGGAAGCCGCGTCTCCATGGGAGGCGCCGGGCATCCCGTCGCGCGGCGGCGCTTCTCAAGGGGCAGATGGACCGCACGGCCAGCGAGTTCCTGGAGGAGGGCGGCTTCACGGAGCGCCTGAGTCGCGCCAGAATCGAACACCGGTCGGCAAAGGCAAGGGAACAGGCCGAAAATATGCCGAGATGCCCAAAGTGCGGACGTGAACTGCGGAAGGTCGTTGCGCGCAAGGGGCGCAATGCCGGCCGCGAGTTCTGGGGCTGTTCGGGTTATCCCGATTGTGACTTCACAAGGAATGTGTGAGAGGACTGACGACGAACGACGAACGACAAACGACGGCGGCATCGGGCGCTCTGCGCATCCCGCCGCAATCCTCAGTCGTTAGTCGTTGGTCGTTTGTCCTCCCTCTTCAGTCGTTAGTCCTCTGTCCTTCGTCCTCCGTCGTCTGTCGTCTGTCCTTCGTCGTTTGTCCTGGCCGTTGTGAGAGGACTGACGACGAAAGACGAACGACAAACGACGGCGGCATCGGCCGCAGCGCGCATCCCGCCGCGTTCCGGTGGTTGCGCACCCTGGGGGGTGGGGCGTTTCCGCTACCCCAGGGGATCGCGGGCCGCTACCCGTAGGGGTGTCGTCGCCGCACCCCCGGGGATGACGACTTTTGCTCCGTAACGGAGACGGGAACGGTCTGAACTGGGACGTTTGCACCGTCCCGGTGCGTCACACCCCAAGGAGATGCACCGTCTCGCCGCGTCACACCCCAAGGAGATGCACCGTCTCGGTGCGTCACCCCCGCCACATTTCACGAAAATATTCCCACAAAATCTAGCGAATTTGGTGTAATTTCAAATGTGACGGCATTGGGAAGTTCTCCCCCTGAAGGTAACCCAGAAGTTGCCAAATATGGTATAATATGCGCATAAGCATGCACCAAAAACGGCACATGTTGGGGCGATCAGATGCCGCGAGTGAGGTATTCGGCTGCATACCCCACGGGGCGAGAGCGTATTTAGTCATTAGTCGTTAGTCGTTAGTCGTTGGTCGTTAGTCGTGGGGCGTTGGTAATGAAGGTGAAGAGTTATGAGGAGTTGCTGGTGTGGCAGAGGGCAATGCTCTTGGCAAAAATGGTGTATGGTGTGCAGAAGCAGCTCCCGAAAGAGGAGATGTACGGATTAGGCGATCAGATTAGAAGGGCTGTAGTCTCCGTCCCTTCCAACATAGCCGAAGGGTTTGGACGAGAGTCGGACAAGGATTTCAAGCATTTCCTCTCAATCGCAAGGGGATCGCTTTATGAGACGAAGACTCAATTGGAATTGGCGGAATCGCTTGGCTATTTGCAAATGCCTGTCGAACTTGTAGACTTGTTCAACGAAGTAGGAAAGCTAATCAACGGTCTCTCCCGCTACCTATCGACTAGCGACTAACGACTAAAGACTAACGACTAAGTAGAGCGTGCAGAGGTTTTAGACAGGTTTTACAGGATTTAGAAGAGGCTTGCATGAAGATTCCGAAGGCAGAATCAAAGACTGTTGAGTTCAAGACGGCGTTTAACCAGGACGTGCTTGTCTCGCTTGTAGCGTTTGCTAACGCTGACGGCGGAGATGTGTATGTTGGCGTTCGCGACGATGGCAAGGTCGTAGGCGTGTTGTTGGCGGCAGAATCAGAAACGACGTGGATTAACGAAATCAAAAACAAGACCGCACCGGCCATCGTGCCTGAGGCGGATCGGATTGTGGTCGGCAAGAAAACCGTCGTGCGGTTGCATATCGCTCCGCTGCCGGTCAAGCCAACGTCAGTGCAGGGTCGCTACTACATCCGCAAGGCGAAGTCGAATCACCTGATGACCGTCGCGGAGCTGAGCGACATGTACCTGAAGTCGACGTCTTCGAGCTGGGACGCCTTCCCGAGCGGCAAGACACTCGAAGATATTTCGCTTGAAAAGGTCGCCGCCTTCGCAAAACGGATGAATCCGGATAATCCAGACGATCCGATGCGGCTGCTGCGCAAGCTTGGCCTTGCAGATGGTGGACAGATCAGCCATGCATGCTATTTGGCATTTGCCGACGGTCATTGTGCGGAGTCGTTGTTTATGACGGGGCGCTTCAAGGATGCCACGACGATAATTGACTCGCAAGGCGCCGCACGGCGAAGTGGCGCGCGGCGGCACATTAAACGGCACATTAAACGGCACATTAAACGGCACATTAAATGCATCTGATAGGAGGGTGCTTGAATATGTTGAGGCAAACCCCGGATGCCGAGCCTCGGCAATCATTGCTGAAGTTTCAATTCCGCGGGACACGTTGAACAAGATCATTGCCCGCTTGGCAAAGGCTGGCAAGGTGGAGCGGCGAGGCGGCAAGAAGACCGGTGGATACTATGCCAAAGGGTGACGATGGAGTGCTGGATAACCTTGATAGCCGTGTAGAACGTGTAGATCGTGTAGAGGTTTTGGACAGAATTGAGAAGGTAGGGCGCGATCACCGAGCGCGCCGCATGGTAGGGCGGGCGCGCCGCAAGGGGCGATGATTATAGCCGTGTAGAACATGTAGAACGTGTAGAGGTGTTTAACGCAGAGACGCAGAGTACGCAGAGGCGGTTAGAGGAGGCTTCGCTATGACTGAAAACGAGATAAGCGCAGAGATACTCGATGCGGCGATAGCTGTTCACAACAGCATTGGTGGGCCTGGCGTATTGGAATCGTATTATGAGGCTGCACTTGCCTGCGAACTTGAGTTGAGGGGATTGAAGGTTGAGACGCAGAAGTTAGTGCCGATAGTCTATAAAGGCAAGGTGATCGGAGATCCTTATAGGTTGGACATGCTTGTTGAAGATAAAGTAATAGTCGAGTGCAAGGCAACCGAAAAGAACAATCCCATCTTCTCTGCGCAAGTGCTTACATACCTAAAACTCACGAATCTCAGGCTTGGGATAGTAATCAATTTCGGGCAACAAAAAATCAAAGACGGCTGGACACGCGTCGCCAACGGTCTCTAACTCTGCCGAAGGCAGCCATAAAACTCTCTGCGTACTCTGCGTCTCTGCGCCTCTGCGTTAAAACATACAACTCTACATATTCCATTGACCGCAATAGATAAAATCGGTTCTGCGTTCCTTCGCCGCATTCTGCTCAGGATGAAGGAGCTTGGAGTGTCGCAGACGGAGCTTGCGAAGCGCATGAAGGTGTCGCGTCCGTACATCACGAAGGTGCTTCATCAGGACGTCAACATAACCTTCCGCACGGCGGCTAAACTGGCCACCGCCCTGAAGATGGACTTCTTCCCCGAGCTCCGTCCGCATGAGTTAACCCTGAAGTTACTAAATATGGTATAATATACTGAACAGGATTGAGGAGGTGCCGTAGTTGACATGAATGCGGATTACATAGATATGCTCAAGTGCCTGAACAAGGCCGGCGTCGACTATATACTGGTCGGTGGATGGGCTGTCAATATGTATGGCTACATACGCGCGACGGTGGATTTGGACATCTGGATACTTGCGGATGCTGATAACGCAAAGAAGGTATACTCCGCCGTGGCCGAATTCGGTGCGCCGGTGTCGGAGATGAAGCCCGAGGAATTCGCGGAATATGGAATGATATTCCAGATTGGCGTTGCGCCGTGCAGGGTGGATATCATCTCGAAGATAAGCGGAGTGAGTTATGCCGATGCCGTCACGAGGGCTGTACCAAAGACGATAGACGGCATTCCTGTGCGGATAATCTCCCTTGAAGATTTGATTGCCAACAAGAAAGCGTCTGGGAGAGCAAAGGATCTTGCCGACGTCGAAGTGCTGGAGGGATGCAGAAAATGACAAAGACTTTTAGAGCGCTTCGAATGGAAGACGAAAAGGAAGATTATTCCTGGGCACTGGCCCTTGATGACTCCGAACGTCTGAAAATCGCGACAAGGCTTGTCAGAGACCTCTGGTCTGCGGCGCACAACGGCTCTCCGTTCCCGCCTATGGACCGCACGGTCTACAGCTACATAACTGTAGCCGCAAAGAACGCAAAGGACGCAAAGATTTGAACCACGGAATACACGAAATGATTATAGCCGTGTAGAACGTGTAGAAGGGGAAGTGTAGCAAATGACAGCGACGACAAATCACGTGAAAGCCGTAGAGCTAGACGATAGGTTCTCTGAAGAGGCGAAGATGCTTGCACGTCTCGCACCAAAGGCGAGTATGGAGGCGGTTCGCGATGCGTGGGCTCGTGGCCTGTCCGTGACGGTGCTCGAAGACGGAAAAATCGTCAGCATCGCTCCCGACGGCACGCGGACATTCGTCAAGGAGGTTGATCCGCTATGACGAAGCGGTTCAGAATGATCGCTGGCCCTAATGGGTCCGGGAAGTCGACGCTTGTTGGACTTTTGCGCCGTGATTATGCCGTCAATTTCTACACAATGTTGAATGCTGACGAAATATTTGCCGAAGTGTCCAAGACTCGGGCCTATCTGCCGGCCTTGCCTGTGGATCGTGAATCTTTGCTTGGGTATGCGCTTGCGTCAGTGTGGTAATCAAGTGTGACCCCGTTGACCCTTTGAAATAAGAACATATGACTAGTACTTGGAACTATTCATTTGAGGCAATGCCGGGCGATAGGCTTACTGCCGATTTGGCCAAAGAGCTTTCGGAGGTGTTTTCCTCTTCCTATGGCGTTTGGAGCGATTCAGCCCCGGCGCCCCTTCGGCCTGGAGCGCGAATACGGATGTCCGTCGCCAAGTATATGGCGGATTATGCAAATTCCAATTACAAAATCATTGTCTGCCGCAACGGACAGAGTACTGTCGGACATGCTGTATTCATGGAAAAGCAGACGACGAAGGGGCGTGTCGCCTTGGTCGTCCAGCTTGTCGTTTCTGAAGAGCACCGACACCGTGGCATAGCCAAGGCAATGATGCATTGCATATGGGGCTTCAGCGATTACTACGCGTGGGCGGTAGTTACGTCCAGCCCTTGTACCGTTGAGGCGATTGAGAGCGCTACATTTAGGCGCGTTAAACCTTCGCGCATCATGCAGGACACGGAGCTTTTCAAAAGCGAGATATTGCCGGAGGTCCCGTTCCTGTCTACGGCAGAGTGGATTGCAGATGGCACGAAAAGCATTGTGAATACCATGTTCTGGACGAGCAGATCCAATATTCAGGAGGGTCGGACAGACGTGAAAGGTCGCATCGGCACCCTTCCCGAGGGGTATGAATGGCTCGCCATCGTTTTCCGAGACCAGGAATTGGGACAAGAAGACTGGCCTCTTTTACCACAAGGAGCAATTCCGCGATCCGATTGCGGCATTGCCAGCGGAATATCTTGTTGTAGATCGAAGGTTCACGGCGAGCGAGATTGAGAAGTGGGTTGAAGACGCAGGGCTAAAAGTCGTGCTGCGACGTTTCGTGCGAGCAGGCTTTGCCGCCGATTGCACGGAAGAAACGGGGAAGGAAATATTGACTATCGCCCGAAAGTAGAAGGGGAAGTATATCAATAAGCTCAGACCCCTTTTGTGAATGTCTAGCCGCAAAGAACGCAATGGCCGCAGAGATTTGAACCATGAAATACACTAAATACACGAAAAGGCTTTAGCGTGTAGAATTTGCCACAACTTGTGGCAGAATTGGTCAGGATCCCGTGGGGACACCACCGATTCATCGGATGTAGAGAGCGGGAGGATTGAATGTCGGAGGTGAAAGATAATATCGGGCCGGTTTGGTAGAGGGTTGGATCATGGCCGGTGCGGTGAGATGTGAGAAGTGTGGGTTGGGAAAATTGGTTGAGGGATGATGGTGCGTGAGTGGAAAGCGGAAGCCTGAACAAGAGAAGATTAAATTGTGAATGGGATGAAGATAGTTGGTTGGCTGGTCCGCGACGGAATTGCCGCGGCGGCACATTAAACGGCACATTAAACGGCACATTAAACGGCATATTAAATGAATCTGATAGGAGGGTGCTTGAATATGTTGAGGGAAACCCCGGATGCCGTGCTTCGGCAATCATTGCTGAAGTTTCAATTCCGCGGGACACGTTGAACAAGATCATCGCCCGCTTGGCAAAGGCTGGAAAGGTGGAGCGGCGAGGCGGCAAGAAGACCGGTGGATACTATGCCAAAGGATGACGATGGAATGCAGGATAAACTTGATGGCCGTGTCGAACGTGTAGAAGTTTTAGACATGATTAACAGGATTTACAGGATTGAGAAGTGGATTGGATGGCGTGGTCGGTGGAATGATGGGGATTGAGTTGTTGGCTTGTAAATGAGGCTGAATCGCGGCAGAATTGCCGCGGTGGAGATGAGAGGAATGTATTTGACTTGTTTCATGTCGGGCATCTGCGGCTGCTGCAGCGGGCGCGGAGCGTAGTGCGAAAAGAACTTCTTTACCATGGGGTCTGACCCCATTGTATTCAACTCTGAACTCCAACTTCTTCAGCTATGGGAAATGGTATAATACACAGTAATCCAATGATGGAAAGACCATCACATATCTCGCCAGTGAAGTATTCGGCTGCATACTCCACCCGGCGGGAGCGTTGCTTTAACGTCTAAAAGGGTATTGGCTTTATGGAGGAACTAGACGACAGGTTCTCGGAAGAGGCGAAGATGCTAGCGCGTCTTGCGCCTAAAGCTAGCATGGAGGCTGTTCGCGCGGCCTGGGCGCGCGGCTTGTCTGTGACGGTACTCGAAGATGGCAAGATCGTCAGCATCGCGCCCGACGGCACGCGGACGTTTGTCAAGGAGCTCGAGCCGCTATGAAGAAGCGCTTCAGAATGATCGCTGGCCCCAACGGATCCGGCAAGTCGACCCTTGCCGATCTTCTGCGTCGGGACTACGCCGTCAACTTCTATGCTATGCTGAATGCCGACGACATCTTTGCCGAGGTGTCTAAAACACATGCATATCTTCCGTCGCTGCCTGTGGACGGTGAATCGTTGCGGCGTTACGCTCGCCAGTCGGAATACGCGCCGCAGACTAAGGCCTATTTCGAGGATGGCGATATCACCGTCATGGACGATACAATTCGTTTCAAAACGGACGGTGCGATCAACACATATACTGTCGCTCTGCTGACTAATTTTCTTCAGAGCGAACATATAGCGAACGGCAAGAGCTTCTCACAAGAGACCGTGTTCTCGCACCCATCGAAAGTGGCAGCTCTGAAATCTGCGGCAGAAGCTGGCTACAGGACATATTTGTACTTTGTGGCAACAAGTGACATTGCCATCAACATCGCAAGGATCGCCAGTCGCGTACAGAGCGGCGGGCACTCGGTTCCGGAAGAGAAGGTCGTGGCGCGCTCGATGCGCACCCTGGAGAACGTGGGCGCGGCGCTGCCATTCTGCTCGCGGGCTTTTTTCTTCGACAACAGCATGCTTGAGATGCGCTTCCTTGCCGAATACTCCAAGGAGAGCGGATTTGTGTCTGTGTCCGACAATTTACCGTCATGGTTTAAAACTCATGTGCTTAATGGATGATCATCGGGAGTTGACCCATGGGTGAGTTTGATAACGCGCATACATTTGTGGATAGCTTCTTTGCTGCGCTGGCGGCCAAAGTACCCCAAAGCGATTCGCTGAAATCGTCACATGCTGTTGTTGATTCTTGCCTGCGTCTAGGAGAGGCCATTGGCATGGAAAAGAATCCTGACAAGGCTGCGAATATTACATTGGCTTCGATTGAGCTTGCGGCATCAATAATCAACCAGGTAAATTTGTCGAGAGGGCTTTAATGGAATTGAAAACCGAGGCTGTGTCAGTAGTGCTGTCGGGGCAGGGTGTCCATCAATGTGGGTCGGCAGCATGAAAGTCCCAACAGCAAATAATCCACAAATAAAGATGTTTAATATTCGGAAATGATTATAACAATGCTTAGTTTCCCAAACTTATCTATTGTTAGAATCGCAAATAAACTGCAAATAAAATGCGCCGAAATGTAAGGCAGTCACATACAAATTGTCTGATCCTTACTCCAACTCCGAACTCCAACTTCTTCGCCTATGGGAAATGGTATAATATTAAATAATCCAATGATGGAAAGACCATCACAGCTCTCGCCAGTGAAGTATTCGGCTGCATACCCCACGGGGCGAGAGCGTGTCGCGAAAGGACTTCTTTTCCATGGGGTCAGCCCCCATAGTATTCCGAAGGGGACTTCTTTGCCAAGGGGGCTGATTCCATAGTATTCGCTTTTGAGACGATTTGGTTACATTTTATATGGTATAATAATCGAAAAGCGTTGAAGTAAAACATGAAGCAGGTGACGCAAATTATCCGCATATTACAACAGGGGGTGACATCACCTATCCTGTGCAAAACCTTTGACGGCGTTGAGTACTGTTGCAAGGGAGTTCATGCAGGTTTCACAACCCTTTGCAAGGAATGGGTTTGCGCAAACATTGCTCGCCATCTTCGGTTGCCAATTCCAGAATTTGAGATTCTTGATGTCCCGTTGAGATTATTTGAGACTTGGAATAGCGCAAAAGGCGGCAATGCTCCAAGGCTGGTCACTAGCGGATGCCAGTATGTCTTTGGCTCAAGGATTGTCGGCGATGTGAAGGATGTGCTGAATGCTAATGAGCTTAAAGCCAAGAGGGTTGATGTTGGTACTATGGGTAGAATCTTGATGTTTGATCGTATGATCAGGAATTGCGACAGAACCGACGGGAACAGTAACTTGCTTATGACTTCCAGCCGTTCCCCCATGATCTACATAATAGACCACAATTCCGCGTTTGACAAAAGCTACGATCGTGATGAATTCATGCGCAACCACATACTTCGAGATTTCTATTCGGATGCTTCGCAAGAAGATAGAGATGGATTTCAGAAGGATGTCATGAAATTTATCGAAGACGGTTTGCTTTCCGATGTGAAGTCCCAAATGCCAGATGTCTGGTTGGATAGTCTGATGGAGTATGATGCCAGTTTCTTTGAGGATGTAGAAGAAACATTAGCGAAGGAGGTGGAATGATGGAAGTATGCCATAAGTTTTTCTGCACTATCGTGCCAGTAGCATATCGTCCCTATGTTGAAACTGCGGAATTCGCATGTTTTGGCGTTCTGCTTTACTGCGAAGAAAAACATAAGCTTATTTACCGCCTTGCCTCAAATGGTGGTGTAGCAAAGCGGATACATTCTTTCTTTTGCGAGATCGACAGGAAATTATTCAGAGATGTCGTTAAATGTGTACAGAACGATATTTGTTACACGGATGAACTTCTTTGGAATTTGGATTCTAAAGTGCGGCAGACTGCATTTGCGAATCTAATCCGCCCTAGAGAGGGTTTTGTTCGTTATTGCGAACCAATGTCTGTTATGACGGATGATGTTGAGCAAGAGCTGAATCGACAGTATGAGCATATTGTCGAGCGTGGTTTTGTTGATCGCGAGGGATATTACGAGCGTGAGATGCGGAATCGTGTTAAGCGCTATCTTGATGATCAGAAGATCAAGCATCATGTTCAAGAATTTAACTGCGACGATGATTACAAGTTTCAGGTCCCATTTGCGGTCGGCGAAGGTGATTCTATGCATGTAATCAAGCCGCTTAATTTCATAATGAAGAATCCTGTGGAAACGACGGACCATTGGATTAAATGGGAGTATCGTTTTCGGCAGTTGCGTAATAAAGGTCTTGGAAAAGATCGCCTCATGGCAACAGTCCGGCTTCCTGCTCATGGTGATACGGTCTATGGGGCTGCGATGCGGGCGTTTGACGGTTTACAGCAGTATGCTAGTGTGGTGACTGAAAATGATTTGGAACAAGAAAGAGACATGGTATTGAAATTTATTTCTAAATCAAGGTGATGCTTTGCACGGCATCGCAAGCGGCTTGGTAGGCCCTTTGCCGCGTGGAGTGATTGCCGCAGATTCGTATAGATAGGTTGCCGGTGGGTTAAAAGTTGATAGGGTCGAATAATTGATTGGTCATCGATTTGAGGTAACGGGAATGTTTGGGTGTTGCATATCTGAAACGACAATTGGAATTGTTATCGGGAGTGCGTTCACGCTTCTGGGTGTGATTGTCAATGGCCTGATCACATTCATGTTGAATCGCTGCACTCACAATAAGGAAGTTGAAGAGCGCAAGCGGCGCGAAAAGAAAGACCTGGCCGATGAAAAAATGGCTAAGAGAGAGAAGGTTTATCGGGAATTCGCGAGCTTCTTTGGCTTTATGAATTTGCTGGTTGGAATTGCTTATGCGACGAAGGGGAATCAAGAAAGTGGCGGCATATTTGCGACGCTATATCAGGAAAAGATAAAAGATAACTTCTCAAAAGCAGCGGAGATAATGTCGGATATAATGCTGTATGGATCAAGTGCAATAGCAAACAGATGCCAAGAATATCAGGCGTTCTGGAACGCGGAATCTCGAAAAGAATTTCCCCTTGTGGATTTTGCGCAGTTGGACCAGAAGCTGATGGTTGTCGTGGATGCGATGAAAAAGGAGTTGGGGTTGGATAATTTGCAAGAAGATGCCTGATGCGTTAATGGATATGAGTATGATGCTTGATCATTTATTGCTCATTATTTTTGGATGGAACGAAGGGAGGTTTTATAATGACGAAAAATGAGGTGCGTGCGCTGGCAGTAGCAATAAAAGCATTTAAAATCGCTCGAGAGTCAATTGTAAGCGCATTGGATTATGACGGGCTTCGCCAGATGGCGAGAATAGGATTGTCTGACGTTGTTCCATATTTTGTTGGTACGAAGTCATTGTCAGATGAAAATGATCAGGCTATTATCTATATTGTAAAACAGTATAAGCCTATGTGGGAAAAGCGGGGTAGGGATTTTACGAGTATATTCCTATTTGAGTGGTTTGTTACTCTTATGGCAGCACATCAGCAAGCAAAAGAAGTGCCAACCTTATTCAATACCTATTTTGACATAATTATGAGCGAGTGGGACTCCTGTGTGTCAGGAATGGTAAAAGAATGCGAAGGAATCGATGCAGACGCGGAAGATGTCACGAGTATCCAATCTGAGCTAAAGCTTCCTTCCCGTTCTCCTTTCTTGGCAATGGGTTTATTGTGTGGGAGTCGCATTTTTAGTATTAAATGAGATCATTACACATCTTGCCTCGGGGTGCGGAGCGATGGGAATCAAAACGAATGGAGTTGCGGTGGCTGTCGGCGGCGGAGAAAAGTGAGTTTGGAGTGTGTGGCGTGGTTGGTGGAATGATGGTGATTGAGTTGTTGGCTGGTACAATGAGGCTGGATCGCATATCCCCCGAGGCCGTAGGCCGAGCCGCGAAGCGGGCGCTATGCGGGGTGCGGAATTGCCGCGGTGGAAGATGATGTGAGGCAAACATATACAGTAAAACATATACGGAAGGGTCTGACCCTTTTGAACTAGCCTTTTGCGTCATTCCCATATAGCAGTATGAATTGAATATAATGCTAGAGTTTCGCACAACAAAGAAGCCAGAGGATTGGCCAATCAATGAAAGAGAATTACGCATGGAGCGTATTCTTTGTGCCATAACTGCGTATGATAGAGATCCTAATCGGCGCACAAAGGCATTAATAGTTGGCTTGTGTTCAGATTATGATCCTAACCAAAATGATGCTAAAGGTGTATTTAGAACGACACAATATGAAGTAGTACAACTTAATACGATTTTGTTTTTTTCACTTTATCGAAATATTACGTCGTTGAGGCTTTATGCATATGAATATGTGGCTCATTCGGCTAGGCTGAAGAAGTGGGAGGTTATCTTTAGAGCGAAATCACAGCAAAGAGAGCCTATGCCAGAAGAATATATTATAGAAGAATATTCTGGATTGTTTCCGCAATTGTGGTTGTATTATGCGGTGTCGCTTGAACACGTTTTGGATGCCAGAGAATCGTTAGCAGATAATATAATCAAAAAAGTAAAAGGAGACCTTGCGGGGAATCTCTCGCGCAATGAAATACTTACGCTTGGTAGAGCATATATAAACATGCTCAATGATTTGAGTTATATTAGGGGAACTATAAAAGACAAAAGAAATGAGTTTACACGGGATGAATACGCTCGACTATTTGATTTAGAGGCAGAAATTATTGATAAAATGGGAGAGTCTCCGGTTAAGAGCCCGCTGAAGGGCGTGTTAATGACACAGATAAGTAACTATGTGCTGAAATCCCGTAGTGGATATAATGATAAATACATCGGAAAGTATGTATGTAAGGATGATGCTGAGAAGATAGCGCAGAGTGAACAAATATGGTTAAGACCAATTCCAAGACTAAATGATGGTCGTGAAGGAATGCCAATAAGGGAGCTTGCTGCAGATTTTGATTGGACGGACTTTGATTGGGTTAGGGGCTTTTCTATTAAAGACGATAGGGATTATTATGTTTGCTCATTCAGTAAGAATATTCATAGCGGCGAGCTTAAGAAAAACTACGGTGAGTTTATGTTTGGCTACAAGGGGGATGCGATTTCAGAATTATTAAGTCCTATTGCAAGATTTGAAGTTTTTAGAAAAGATGACGCAGATCCTTCGCTGCCAGAAACGGCATTGTCTAATATGGGGACGCAGGTTATTGTAGCTGATATACTGTACGATAAAGATGAGGCGCGAAAGGAGTTAGAATATCTTTGCGGATTAATTGATAAATTGCGTATGCCCGCAGAATCCAAACGTAGTTTTCTGGAGGAAATAATGCAATATTGGATTTATACAGTCAAGGATTCCGAGAATGAATATGGGAAGTGGGACGTTGAGAATGAAAGGCGTTATGTTTTGTTCTTTTGTCAAGGGTACAAGTATGATGATACTGAGTTCACAGATAAATATCTAAAGATTGCCTCTTCAATATTTATGTATCCGGATTTTGTTTTAGGGGATGGCGATGGTGTGATGAGATATATACGAGAACGAATAACCGAGAAGATGCATTCGATCAACAGAAAAGATTATATGTTTTGCAATCGATGTTACAGTCGCGACTTCAGCAATATTTACAGAGAAAATTGCCGATGCAGAGTTTGTGGCTCTACAGACCTAGAGTTGATTCAATCAGTTGGTAGATAATTGAGACTCTAAGAATAGTGGCAGGTTGCTAATCCCGATGTCCCCCAATCGCCGAATCCTGCAAAACATTGTAGCCACATACGGGCGTTTGCTGTATGCGCTGGTGTGCGGGGTGTTCGTTAGCCGGTGGCTGTTGGCTGGCGGCTGAGAAGAGTGAGTTTGGAGTGTGTGGCGTGGTTGGTGGCGTGATGGCGATTGAGATATTGGCTTGTGCAATGAGGCGTGGGCGCGTCGTATTTGCCGCGGTGGATAGACAATGACAACAATTGACAGAATCGGTTCCGCGTTCCTCCGCCGAATCCTTCTCCGGATGAAGGAGCTGGGGGTGTCGCAGACGGAGCTTGCGAAGCGCATGCAGGTGTCGCGTCCGTACATCACCAAGGTGCTGCACCAGGACGTCAACATTACCTTCCGCACGGCGGCAAAACTGGCCGCCGCCCTGAAGATGGACTTCTGTCCCGATTTGCGCCTGCAGGAGTCGCAGGAGGTAACCCAGAAGTTACCAAATATGGTATAATATGCGCATAAACATGAGCAAGGAAAAGCCCATGGGAATCGCGGCGAAAGTGCCGCATGTGAGGTATTCGGCTGCATACCCCACGGGGCGAGAGCGTATCGAAGATTTCTCCCCGAATTTGTTTTGGGATGCCGATCCTGCCGATTTGGACTTTTCCAAGCACATGAAGTATGTCGTTCAGCGTGTCCTTGAGCGTGGAACGTTGGATGATATGCGGCATATGTTCTCGATGTATGGATTCGACAATGTTGTCGCCACTTCAAAGACCCTGCGCAGCCTCGACCCAGTATCGTTTTCCTTTATCGTTAATCTTTCAGGACAGCCCAAGGAGTCATTCAGATGCTACACACTGAAACAGTCGAGCCAAGCACCCTGGATCTACTAAGGCGGCTTCAGCGGGCGCGGAGCGTATTATGATTTGAACCACGAAATACACTAAATACACGAAAAGGTTTTAGCCGTGTAGAACATGTAGAACGTGTAGAATGGTGAAGAAAGTTTGCTAACGGCATGAAGCGGATATTCATTAGCAGCGTCCAGAAGGAATTCGAGCGCGAGAGGGCGGCGATCAAGAAGATGATCGAGTCCGACCCGATTCTCAGTCCGAATTTCAAGGTGTTCGTTTTCGAGATTGACGCACCGGCGGCGGACAAGTCAACGCAGCAGGTGTATCTCAAGGAGATTGAGAAGAGCGACATCTACCTTCTGCTTGTCGGCAACAAGTACGGCTACTGCAAAGAAGGCGAGGTGTCGCCGACAGAGCAGGAGTTCGACAAGGCTCAGGAACTTGGCCTCACAAAGCTTGTGTTTGTGCGGGGAACAGATAATTCAAAACGCGACGCGCGGGAGGCGCTGTTCTTGGACAAGGTGTCTAAGGAGCGCGTGCGCGTCAGGTATCAGGACTCGGATCCAGAGCAGGCCGTCGGCGATTTGCTGGACGAGGTGCGCAACAGCCTGCGCGACATCATGCTTGACGACGGCATTTTGTCGGACAAGCCGTTTGAGGATCAGTGTCCGGTCGATGCTTCGCTTGATGACATCGATGCAAGTCGCGTTGCGTGGTTCGTCGAGCGCGCAGTCCGCATCCGCAAGGCCAAGTACCCGTCAAATCCGTCAGTTGTCGACGTGTTGCGGTCGCTGCATCTCTACGACGCGAAGCGGAATGCGCCGACGAAGGCGGGCGTTCTGCTGTTCGGACGCGACGTGCAGGGTCCGTTTCCGAGTTCCGCGATAAAGTGCGCGTGCTATCCGGGCACGGAGAAGCGCAAACCCAACATCGACATGGAGCTTATCGAGGGCGATCTGTTTCAGATGGCAGATCAGGCGATAGCATTCATAAGCCGTCATCTTAACCACGGAGCCGGAGTGCATAGCCACGGCGCGGCGGCGGATGACGTTGACGAGATACCGAACAGCGTAATCGCCGAGGCCGTCAACAACGCAATTGCCCACCGAAACTATGCGAGTATCGGCAGCATCCAGGTTGAGGTCTACTCGGATCGCGTGGAAATCATAAGCCCCGGACTTCTCCACCGTGCAATCAGAGTCGCGGATCTTTACAGGAAACACGAATCGCACGCGGTCAATCCAAGGATAGCCCGAGCCATGTATCAGGTCAAGTACATTGAGACAATGGGGACTGGGTTGACTGACCTTTTGGATGCGTGCAAGGCCAATGGGCTCAAAAGGCCGCTTCTTGAAGAGGTTCCCAGCGGTTTTCGCATTGTCATTTGGCGACCGAAGGCTGTAGCCAATAGGGGGGGCAATGCGCAGAAAGGTTCCCTGAAAAGTACACAGAAAACGCCACAGAAAACGCCACAGAAAACGCCACAGAAAACGCCACAGAAAATTCTTGCGGCCATTCGCGCGAATCCATCTGTAGGAACGCAGGAGATGGCTGATATGATTGGTGTGGAAAGAAGTACAGTGGCGCGTGCGATTGCAAAACTAAAGAGGGACGGGATATTGCGTCGCGTTGGGCCGGACAAAGGCGGGCATTGGGAGGTTGTGGAGAGGTGATTGGTCGTGTAGAACATGTAGAGCGTGTAGGAGCGTATGAATAGCCGTGTAGAACATGTAGAACGTGTAGGAGCGTATGAATAGCCGTGTAGAACATGTAGAACGTGTAGAGAGACTCAAGGAACTTGCCGCGAAAGTTGGGCAAGTCGCCTACGGCGTGCATGAGTATTTTGGCAATGGCTTGTTGGAGAAGGTGTATGAGTCAGCGCTTGCGCATAGACTTGAGAAGTCAGGGTTCAATGTCGAAAGGCAGAAGCCGCTAAAGGTCTTTGATGCCGATGGATTCTGCGTCGGCGATTACTTTGTGGATATTCTTGTGGATGGTGAGTTGATAGTTGAGCTAAAGGCTGCAAAGACATTGGCACCAGAGCACTTGGCTCAGACGCTGAACTACTTGAAGATAACGGGCTTTCCCGTAGGGTTGTTGATCAACTTCGGCTCATACAAGTTTGAGCGTCGTACAGTAACATTTTCTACATGATCTACATGTTCTACACGGCCATCAGCCCCGCCACTCTACATGATCTACACGTTCTACACGGCTAACTCTCTCTGCGTACTCAGCGCCTCTGCGCCTCTGCGTTAAAACTTACAACTCTACATATTCCATTGACCGCGATTGATAAAATCGGTTCTGCGTTCCTTCGCCGCATTCTGCTCCGGATGAAGGAGCTGGGGGTGTCGCAGACTGAGCTTGCTAAGCGCATGCAGGTGTCGCGTCCGTACATCACGAAGGTGCTTCACCAGGACGTCAACATAACCTTCCGCACGGCGGCGAAGCTGGCCACCGCACTGAAGATGGACTTCTTCCCCGATCTGCGCCCGCAGGACCTCGGCTTCTGACGCGCCCATAAGAGGGCGTGGAGCAGTTGACTAGAAAGTCATTTTCCATTCGCTTTTCTCGCACGCTCCCGATTTTTTGATATCTTGCGAGTATTGTGAATGTCCGTCGCTCAGCATTTGATTGCTTTCGCTGCGGGGAGTTTCGGAGTTTGGGAGAACGCGTCTGAATTTCAAGACCTCCAATACTCCAGAACTCCAAGTAGCGGAAGCAATGGTTAAGAAGTATAGTTAAGTTATGGGCAAGAATGTTGAGGGGGCAACGCGGCTGGAAGCCGCATCTCCTTGGGAGTAACGCGGCTGGAAGCCGCGTCTCCATGGGAGGCGCCGGGCGTCCCGCCGCGCTACAGGGTTTCCGTCGCTAGAGACCCCCGCTACAGCCGGTTCACTGCTCCGTCACGGAGACGGGGATGGTCTGGGTGGGGGTGTTGGCGTCGGCGCCGGAGTTGTCGGCGTCGACCTTGGTAGAGGTCATGACCGCGATG
>JAEEGF010522821.1_pt1 | contig 16930 bp, 12 predicted proteins | sample 9134171 | NCBI WGS metagenome assembly JAEEGF01 (sample SAMN16246542, study PRJNA631951) | gut metagenome | biome: gut microbiome; feature: rumen; material: AP-attached | host: Bos | place: Iran: Karaj | collected 2018-10 | reverse complement strand
GATCTGTTTGATGTACTTCAGCGGGATCGGGTCGGTTTTGCTTCCGTACCAGCGGAATGTCATTTTCATGGGGATATTCCTCCTTATATTCCTGGATTGTATGGAATAATTATATACCCCGCGGGAGGGGCGAGTAAATGGAGAAAAAGCATGAAAATATGCGCATCTTGTCTATTTTGGCAAATCGTTGTATCATTCTGGAGAAGGAAAAAACCGGAAATATGGGAAAAGACTAACTATTAAAAGTCAAGTCTTTGAGGGGAGGAATCCAAAAGAAGTTTCGCAAACCACCGCCGCTTTTGACAAACAGCATTCAAGTGCTGAAATTGGTCGAGCGAGGGCGATGGAGGGTACAGTAAACAAAGCTGCAGCTGCCCTCGCTAAAGGGAGTGTAGCACTTGAATGCTTCGGTTTGTCAAAAGTTCGCTTTGCCGGCTGCTTGAGCGTCAGCGAAAAAAGAGCTCAGGCTCCGAAGGGTACAGCATCAGGTTGCCGGAGAATACACTTGGCCAGATCTGACCAGAGCGAAGATTAACCTGACAAGTTTCTTGGCCGCATGAGATATAGCGACGTAGTAATGTTTCCCTTCGGCACGTTTCTTTGCCAGGTATGAGGCGAAAGTCGGGTCCCAATTGCAGACAAATCGGGTAGCATTAAACAAGGCAAAACGGAGATAGTGGGAACCTCGTTTCTCCATGTGAGGATAAGCGTTGTCCAGTTTACCGGACTGGTATGTGGATGGAGACAACCCGGCATAAGCAAGAATCTGGTCGGGTGAAGAGAAACGGGAGAAGTCTCCGATTTCCCCCAGAATCATGGCTCCCATCCGGTAGTTTATTCCAGGGATTGTAAGAATTGGAGATGGATCCGCATCCATGATTTGCCTAATTGAGAGTTCGATTTCATCGATTTCCTCAGTAAGAACCTCGATCAGGTGAATGGTGTGTTTTAACTCCAGGGACTTGGCAGGCATCACCGATCCAATGGAGCTTCTGGCAGTCTCACGGATCTGAATGGCTTTGTCCCGTTTGTAACGACCTTTGGAAGATTCAGAAAGCAGGTGAGTTAATCGGGTAAGATGACAGGATGCGATTTGGTGCGCTCCCGGAAATTCGGTCAGCAGCGCATAAACTGTATGCATATGGAGTGTTGGAACAAGTTTTTCCAATTCCGGGAACAGGATACTGACCAGTCGGGCAACAGAAGTTTTCAGCTTAGCTCGTTCCTGAACCTTGTCGAATCTGTATCTTGTCAGTGACTTCAGTTCTTCATTGTGGTATGATTTGGCCGTGTAGGACGTGAGGACTACATTGGACATTATCATTTCTGCAATGGTACGCGCATCAATCGGATCAGTTTTCGTTTTGCGGATGTTGGATGCCTTACGAAACAGATTGACGTGCAGCGGGTTTATGACATAGGTGTGCAGACCTTTGTCAAGAAGGAATCCGAGGATGTTGTAGCTGTAATGACCAGTAGCCTCAAGCCCTACTTTTACTTTGCTCAGATCCGGTGCTACAGATTGGAGCTTCTGGAAGAGCAGGTTGAAGCCGGCCTGGTCATTCGGGATGGTGAAAACATTCGCCAGGATTTCTCCATCCGAGTTTACGATGTAGCAGTCATGCTTGTCTTTGGCGACATCAATTCCAAGGTATACCATGGTCATTCCTCCTTTGGTTAATTGATGCTGCTGGGTCCACAGTACCTCTTGCACTCGTAACCTCGTTCCACATAAACCGTCGAGCGGTATCTAACTGATTAACGAACAAACAAGGGGGGTGTGGTTGGAGCCTTTCATGAACCGTCAAGCGGTAGGTGCTGTATACCAATCCACAGCATCCCCAGCAGTGTAGCACAAGCTCTTGGAGAGGAGCTCTATAAACTACTACTCTATAATACGAGGAAATGTCATGGAAGATTATATCGTGAATGTACAGAAAGCAAAACCTGTTTGGGGGCATGATCTTATAAGGGAATATAATCAGTTTCTAGGCTTTCATACCTGTTTAAAATACAATGGTGCAGCAGAAATCCTGATTGCTGCCCGTTCCTATTACAGGCTATATATCAATGGAGAAATGACAGCCTCCGGTCCGGCAAGAACTGCAGAACATTTTTGCCGGGTGGATGAGATTTCCGTCAATCTTACCGGAGAAACGCATATTGCTGTTGAAGTGGTAGCTCTTAATAAGCCGGAAAAGTATTGCAATGACTGCACAATGGAACCCGGTCTGTTTCTGTGCGAGGTCATTGACGAGGCAGGCAGGGTACTACAGGCTACAGGTGAAGAGGGGTGGACATATACAGAACTTACTTATCGCCTGAGTATGGTCGAGACTATGAGCCACAGCCGTGGTATTCTGGAGGCATATGAACTGACGCCGGAGAGTTTTTTGTGGCGGACAGGAAAGATTTCCGGTAATGTGCCAATTCTCCTTGCTGAGAAGGTCTCGCTTCTCAAACGCCATACCGGATACCCGACCTACAAAGCAGTAGAAATGGATTGTCTTACCGGTATCACGGACATTATTACGGATGAGAGTGTGCAGGTGCCTTTCAGCTATAGCCTGGCCTCCTGGTTTAATGCCTCATGGTATGCCATGATTCCACAGGAGAATCGTTTTGTAGAGCAGCTCCTTAAGGAAAGGGACAGTGTCTTCACAGGCCACATGAAAAAGTTCGATTATGACCAGATGGAGATCATGCCAGGAATTCATCCGGCGGCATGTATCTATGAGAGGCGGATATCAGAGCTTGGATTTATCGATTTTACGGTTACGGTAGAAAAAAACTGCGTAATTGATCTGATCAATACCGATCACAGGAGTCTTTACGGAGAAATACATGGAAACTCCTATGTGACCAGGTACAGCCTTACTCCGGGGAATTATCACCTTACAACTTTTGAACCGAAGCTGACCCGCTACATCAAAATGATTTTCAGAACTGAAGGAGCAGTAAGATTTACGCGGCCCATTCTCCTGCAATACACAAAGCCGGAGGAGAGTGAAAACTATTTTGCATGCAGTGATGGTGACCTGAATCGAATCTATGATGGAGCGAAGAGAACGCTGCGTCTCAATTCTCTTGATATTTATATGGATTGTCCGCAACGTGAAAGGGGAGGATGGCTTTGTGATTCCCAATTTAACGGTTCCGCCAGTTGGATGCTGTTCGGAGATCTGTCCGTGGAGAGGGATTTTATTGAGAATTTTTTGCTGACGGATGCTAAGCAGTACTGGAAGGGCTTCTTCCCTGAGGTATATCCCGGAGTACATAAGGATCCACACGAGGTTGGGATTCCGAACTGGTCTTTCTGGCTGATGACGGAACTGTATGATTATTACTGTCGCTCCGGAGACAGAGCTTTTGTGGACCGTTATTCGGCCAGAGTCGAGGATTTCGTTGAAGGAATGCTCTCATTGCGAGGAGAGAGCGGCCTGTTGGAGAATATAACGGGCGGGTTTGTGGATTGGTCGTTGTCCAACCAGTCGTACGCTCTGGAGCCGATCTCAGTACCTAACAACTGTCTGGCAGTTTGTGTGTTAGAGCGTCTTGGTGAGCTTTACGGCAGAGAGGGGTGGCTGGAAGCAGGTGCCAGGATGCGCAATATTATCGAAGAGATGGACAGAAATCAGCTGCCGGTGAAGCTGGGCTCAGCAGGAGACGCCGCTGTTTATGAAAACGGCAGTCTGCGCAGGGGAACATGCCGGACGGAAGCCGGGATGGCATTAGAACTCTGGTGCGGATTCCACCAGCAGGATAAAGCTTATATCCAACAGTTCGTTAATGCTTTGGGTACAGCACCAGAATACAGACCTAATCCAAATGTTGGGCGTGCCAATTTGTTTATCGGCTTGATGATTCGTTTTGAGGTACTTTCGAGACTTGGCCGTACGCAGCAGTTGATCAAAGAACTCAAAGATGTTTATCTGCAGGAGCTGAGGGACGGATCAGGAACCTTTTTCGAAAACATCCATGCTCTGTCCGGATGCCACGCCTTCAATTCGGAAGCAGGAGCACTGATTGCAAATGATGTACTGGGACTGGGACAGCCTTTGCAGAGCACGAAAAGTGTCAGGATCAGCCCGCATCCCGGAAGGCTTCGGTGGGCTAACGGCACGGCGCGTACCTGTGATGGTGTTATTATTATTGAATGGGGGAGTGAGCCGGATGAACACAGACTGGACATCCGGCTGCTGGTACCGGAGGGATGGACGTACGAATTTGACAGGCCATTTGAACTATTCGGATGGACCATTAACATTAATGGAGAGAGTCTGTGTTGATTATTAGGACAATTTCGAAAAAAGTTATGCGATGTTCGACGATTGCCACGGTGAATACAAAGACCTGGGACTGGTGTGCGAAGGCGATAAATCCGGCACCAGCTTCAACGCGCAATTCACTTCTGTTATTCAGGTGAACGGCCAGGAAACCAACCGCTATAACAACAATTCCATCGTTTCCGAGCGCACCATGCGGGAAATCTATCTGAGGGGATTTGAAATTGCGGTCCGCGAGAGCCAGCCAGCGGCCGTGATGACCAGCTATAACTTGTTGAATGGCGAGCATACCAGCCAACGCAAGGATCTGGTGGATGATATATTGCGCTGCGAATTTGGCTTTCAGGGGTTTGTTATGACGGACTGGATCACCACCGGGAAAATGTATGATCCTTCATCCAAACATCCTGGCATTTTTGCTCATAAGGTTATTGCCGCTGGCAATGATATCATCATGCCCGGTGCAGAACCTGATTTTGCCGATCTCATGCGCTCGCTGGCTGATGGGACATTAGATCGGGAAAAGCTGATGATTTGCGCATCGCGCATCTACCGGATGATTTTGTATTATGCTTAACGACAGCTACCATTTCTTGCGGTTTATGTCAACCGTTCAGAATGCGGAGGCAAACGATTCTTTATGCAGTTTGAAAGATTGCGAAAAGCAGAAATATCGCAGGCAGCAGAGCTTGCCGCCCGCAGCTTTTTGGATTATGCGTATTTTTCAATCTTTGTACCCAATGAGAAGCGTCGGTTTCGCTTTTTGAATACCATGCTTTCTGTGGAATTCAGCGTTAATGATGATCGGGCTGAGCTTTGGGCGGCAAAGGAAGATGAAAAGATCGTCACCGTTGCTATGCTGTGCAGCCCTGCTTATCACAAGCCGACAGATTCTCAATACATGAAGGCAGGCTTCTGGAAGGTGTTTCTTGCTGGCGGCATCAAAGCGGTGTCCGATTGGAACGCCATGGATGCGGGGGTCAGACTGGAGAATTTCTATGCCTATGCGATAGAGCCCAAAGGAACAATGGGCTTCATGGATGGACAAGGTAAAAGAATTGCGGCATTTCGGAATGGAGCCTGGGACCTGAGCCCGGAAACCGAGCAAATCAATAAAAGCGGACTTTTCATAAGTCAACCCTTGGAATTTGGCCATTATTCTTTCTTTGAATATCTTGAAACGCAGCAGGAATACAGTTTTGCCGGCCATCTGCCGCTCCTGTTTTGGGCGCTTGTTATACTGACGCTCCTGGGATTTGCAGCGCTTCCGTTGATTTTCAAAATGTCAGACAAGCTTCTGATCAGTCCCGTATCCCGTTTGTTGGAAGCAATGGATCAATTGGGCCAGGGGAATATGAAAATCCGGCTGCCGGAAAAAGCAAATACGGCTGATGTTGAGTTTATGAACAGGGGTTTTAATCGCATGGCAGAAGAAATTCATAGTTTGCGCATCAAAACATATGAGCAGGAAATTGAAAAATTAAAAACAGAGGCCATCAATTTGAAATTGCAGGTCAACCCGCATATGTATCTCAACGCACTGAATACGATATACAGCCTTGGCAGAGTGGGAAAAACAAAGGAGATTTGCGATTTTACAGTATTGTTAATGCAGTATTTTCGCTACTCGTTCCGCTCAGACGCTGAATTCAGCACCGTAAAAGATGAGATTGCTTTTGTCACATCTTATATGAAAATTCAAGGGATGCGTTTTCCGGGGAGTTTTTCCTTTGCCTTCGGGTTGGATCCATCCGTGGAAAACACAATGATCCCGCGCTTTATCATTGAGAATTTTGCGGAAAACACCGTGAAGTACGCACTGCAATCCGAAAAGGAAACAGAGATCATTATTCAGGTTCGCGCCCAAGATAATCGGCTTTTCATTTCCATTGTGGACGATGGCTGCGGTATGGATGAAGCAACGCTGAAAACGATTCAATCGGGAGAGGTGCTGGAGGACAATTCCGGAAGGCACACTGGTATATGGAATTCCCGGCGTCGTTTGGATTTCTACTATGGAAAAGATTATGAACTGTCTATCACTTCATCGTTGGGAAAGGGCACGCAGGTATACCTTTCCTTGCCCATGAAAATGCCAAACAAGGCGGACGAACCGCTTCGTTATTGAATTTACAAGAAATCTAAGGAGGTACGCTCATGAAACGGTTGGACTGGAACGAACAATGGACACTAAACGGAAAACAGATCACATTGCCCTATGATGCAATGCTGTCTGAACAGCGGGAACCTGGGAATCCCAGCGGCACTGCGGGAGCCTATTTCCCTGGCGGTGTTTATGTCTACGAAAAAAAGTTTCTTGCCGAGCCTTCACCGGTCAGCATCCTGGAATTTGAGGGGATATACTGCGACACAGAGGTCAAGCTCAACGATAAGACGATCTATCAAAACCAACTGGGGACAGTCGGCTTCTATGTGGACTTAAGCAAGGAACTGCTGCCCGGTGAAAACAAGCTGACAGTAATTGCAAAGAACGACCAAATCCCCAATGCGCGATGGTATACAGGCAGCGGCATTTATCGGCCTGTTTCGCTGTGGACAAGCGAAAAAACGCATATTGCTGTGGAGGGCATTCGCATTTCTTCGCCGGAATGTGCGGAAGATGTAAGCAAGGTAATCGTTGAGACACCGCTGATCCATAGCCACAGCGAAATTGCGTATGTGCGCCTGGAAACCGAGCTGATTGATCAGGGTGGCGCCGTAATTTGCCGTGAAAGCACCCCTGTAACACTGTTCCCGGGAGAAAACCCTATTATTGCTCAGCGCCTTTATCCACGCAATGTGAAGCTGTGGAATGTCTGGCAGCCGTATTTGTACACAGTCCGCGTTGCGCTTACAGATGAAAAGCCAATCAAAACCATGGAAGCATATATGTCCCGTAAAAATGGAACCGCCGGAGAACATCATATGCTGGACATGGCGGAAGCCCAATTTGGCATCCGGCATATCCAGGCGGACCCGGTTCACGGCCTTCGCATCAATGGGAAAAAAGTGCTTCTTCGAGGCGCGTGTATCCATGCCGACTTGGGCATCTTAGGCGCAGCAAGTGAAGCGGATTCAGAAAAATGGCGCATACAGCGTTTGAAGGAGGCGGGTTTCAATGCTGTGCGCATCGCGCATCAGCCTGCCTCCAAAGCACTTCTGGAGGCCTGCGATCAGGCTGGTATGTTGCTGATGGAAGAAACCTTTGATATGTGGAATGTAAAGAAAACGGAATTCGACGACGCAGCAGCTTTTGATCAGCATTGGAAGGCTGTAATCGAATACACGGTCATGAAGGATTACAATCATCCCTGTGTGGTTCTGTACTCTATTGGCAACGAAATCACCAATTTGCATACCGATACAGGCGCTCATATTTCCCGGTTGCTTTCCGACTGCTTCCGCAAGCTGGATGATTCCCGTCTGGTTACCAATGCGGTAAACGGAGGAATGGCATCTGGAAATGATGGCATTGCCATGATGCTGGATATGGGCTTGCTGGGGCAGGAGGAGATCACTCGCGTAACCGGAAAACCGGACGGAACAATTCAAGACTTTATTGCCGTGATTCAAAAAGCCATCCAATCGGGTGATATCAACGATTTAATGACACTTTTGTCCGGAAAAATGAATCAGCAAACCGCACATCCCCTGATTGCGGGCAGATTGGAGGAACCTTTCTCGCATTTGGATGTTTGTGGCTACAACTACATGCTCCCCGCTTATGAGATTGATACAAAAAAGAATCCCAACCGCATTATTTTCGGTTCCGAAACAAATCCTCCGCGCATTCCGCAGCTTTGGAAATATGCGGAAAGTGATCCCGCTAATCTTGGCGACTTTACATGGACGGGCTGGGACTACCTGGGAGAAACGGGCGTTGGGATTACCAATTATCAAGGAAAGATGACCTTTTCCACCCCCTATCCGGCACTTCTTGCCTATTGTGGGGATATTGATCTGACTGGCTACCGCAGGCCATTGAGCTATTTGCGTGAGATTACATTTGGTTTGCGAAAAAATCCTTATATCTCTGTTCAGCTTCCACAGTATTACGGAGCAGATGCGAAGAACACACCCTGGGCGGTAACGGAGACCGTGCGCAGCTGGACATGGAATGGCTTTGAAAATAAGCCTGTGCATATTGAGATTTATAGCCCAGGCGATTCAGTGGTACTGCTTCAGGATGGGAAAGAAATCGGAAGAGCAGCTTTGGAAAACCATCGGGTGGGTTTTGAAACGGTCTATATGCCCGGCAAACTGGAAGCCGTTGCTTACCAGGGAGAACAGGAAATTGGCCGTGACTGTCTGTCTACAGCCGGAACAGCCACTCAATTATTCATTCATGCTTGGTCCGGGAAAAAACTGACTTTCATTGAAATACAGTCAGTTGATCAGCAGGGGCTGCCTGTCATGGACGGCGAGCACCTGGTTCATGCCGAAACAGATGGATGCGTGTTAGAGGGATTCGGATCAGGAGACCCCATGAGTATAGAATCCTTCCGTGAAAAACAGCATAGCACTTACCGTGGCAGGGCCCTCATGGCTGTTCGCGGCCATGGAACGGTAACAATTTCTGCTGATGGTTTAAAGCAATGCAGTATCAGCTGCTGAGCAGGAGAAAGCATGATGAGTATTCCGTATGAAATCAAGCAGGGCTTTATCGGCCATCCGGGTCAGCTGGTTACCCTGCGCCGCGTGACCGTGGCGGAGGGAAAAGCCAAAGGCACGGAGATCATCGAGGTAAAAACAGCGGGCGGATTGGAATTGGATATCCTGCCGGACGCAGGGCTGGACATCGGGCAATGCCGGTATCAAGGCGTCAGCATGAGCTGGATGAGCAAGAACGGTTACGACAGTCCTTCCGTGATCGCGCCCTATGAAAACGAGTTTGTGAACACCTTTCCCGGCGGTCTGCTTTATACCTGCGGCTTGCGTTCTGCCGGGCCTGCCAATCGGGACAAGGAGGAATGGCACCCGCTGCATGGGCGGTATCATTCCCTGGCGGCGGAGCAGGTGTGCGCGGAGATCGTCAATGATGAAATCATCGTCCGGGGCGTGATCCGGGAAACAGCGCTGTTCGGCCATGTGCTGGAAAACCGGCGCACGATCCGGATTCCTGCGTTTGGCGCAACGGTAACGGTGGAGGATGAAATCACCAACCTGACCCCCAGAGACGAGGAATTCATGCAAATTTACCATTGCAATTTCGGCTATCCGCTTTTATCTGAAAAAGCCAGGCTGATCCTGCCGGAGGAGCGGGAAACCATTCCCCGGACGGAGTTCGCCAAAACGGGCCTGGGACGGGAATGTGCATTTGACAAGCCTGTTCCCGGCGAGGAAGAGCGAGTATTCTTCCAGAAAATGAAGCGGGATTTCCGGGCGGAGCTGGTCAATCTGGATTTGCAGGTACGCATGACCATGACCTGGAGTGGCGATACGCTGCCCATCCTGTCCCAGTGGCGCAGCATGGCGGCGGGGGATTATGTGCTGGGTTTGGAGCCTACCAATTGTTATATCATGGGCCGACATGACGAGCGGGAAAACGGCACCCTGCCGGTGCTGAAAGCCTTTGAAACGGAAAAACATACTGTGACCATTTCTTTTGAGGAGGAAAAAATCCATGAGTAAAAAGATGACTTTCGCACTGGCTTTCTGCAATCGGGGCTTCATGCCCGGAGAACTGATCTATGGGGCCCGAGACGACATGGTGAAGGCCGTCACCGACGCGGGCTATGGCTACATCATGATGGACAAGGACCTGACCCGTTACGGCGGCATCGAAACCCGGGACGAGGGGCTGCTCTACGCCAAGTGGCTGAAGGAACACGAAGGCCAGTATGATGGCGTGATCTTCTCCATGCCCATTTTCGCGGATGAAAACGGGGCCATCACCGCCCTGCAGGACGCGGGGGTGCCGATCCTCATGCAGGCATACCCGGATGAAATCGGCAAGATGGACTTCGCCCACCGCCGGGATGCCTATTGCGGCAAGTTCTCCGTTACCGATGTGTTCACCCAGTACGGCGTGCCCTTTACCGTCCTGAAGCCTCATGTGGTGCATCCGCTTTCTCCCAAATTTCAGGAAAACCTGCGGGATTTCGCCGCGATCTGCCGGGTGGTGAACGGCATGAAGCGGTTCAACCTGGGCTGCATCGGCGCCCGCACCACCGCCTTCAAAACGGTGCGCTTTGATGAAATCGCCCTGCAGAAGCACGGGATCAACGTGGAATCCTTCGACCTGTCCGAGGTGTTTGACAAAATTGCCGCCATGAAGGATAACGATCCCGCGGTGACCGCCAAAATTGAGCACCTGAAGAACTACACCGATTTTTCCCAGGTGCCGGAAATGAACATGCTGAACCTGGGCAAGCTGGCGGTGGTCATTGACCGGTACATCGAAGAATACCATCTGGACGCCCTGGCCCTGCGCTGCTGGAACGAGATGGAAGCCCACCTGCGCATCTGCCCCTGCGTGATCCTGTCCGAGCTGAACGACCGGGGCATCGTGGCCAGCTGCGAAATCGACATGTGCAGCGCCCTCACCATGCGGGCCATGAACTTGGCTACCGAAAAGCCCACTGCCGTGCTGGACTGGAACAACAATTACGGCGACGACGAAAACAAGGTGATCCTGTTCCACTGCGGCCCCGTGGCCCAGGGCTTGATGACCTGCAAGGGCACTGTGACCAACCACAAGATGTTCGATAAGACCGATCCGGGCTCTGGCTGGGGCTGCAACGAGGGCCGCATCAAACCCATGCCCATCACCATTTCCAACTGCCAGACCAAGGACGGCAAGATCGTGATTTACGCCTCCGAAGCCCGGTTCACTGACGATCCCATTGAGGACGGTTATTTCGGCTGCGCAGGTGTGGCGGAAATCGACGACCTGCAGAACAAGCTGATTAAATTGGCTCGGGGTGGCTTCAAGCACCACACCTCCATCGGCGAAGGCCATGTGAAAGATGTGCTGAAGGAAGCGTTCACTACCTACCTGCATTATGACTGGGTGGAGATTGACGCATGAAAATCGCAGGCTTGGATATTGGAACGACCGGCTGTAAACTAACGGTTTTCGACGAGCAGGGCCAGGATTTAGGCAAGGCGTATCGGGACTATCCGGTGCGCCGCCAGGTCAGCGGCCACGAGATCGACATTTCCGTGGTGATGGACAGCGTGTACGCGGTCATTGGGGAAATGGTGACGCAGTATCCCGACATCGGCGGCATTGGCATCACCAGCTTCGGGGAAACCTTCGTGATGACCGATGCGCAGGGCACGACCCTGCACACCGCCATGCTGTACACTGACCCTCGAGGCGCGGAGGAATGCACGGCATTGGTGGAAAAGCTTGGCGCGGAAAGTATCGCCCGGATTTCCGGTTTGGCTCCCCATGAAATGTATTCCGTCTGCAAGATCATGTGGCTGAAAAGGCATCAGCCGGAGGTGTATCAGCAGGCCAAGCACATTTTCCTCATCGGTGATTATGTGGCCTGGCATTTGACAGGCGTTGCCCAAATCGATTATTCCTTGGCCACCCGCTCCATGGCCTTTGACATTGGAAAGCTCACTTGGAGCGAAGAAATCCTGAACGCGGCGGGAATTGATATGTCCCTGCTCAGCAAGCCCGTGCCCACCGGTACCGCGGCAGGCTGTGTCACAAAAGCGGCGGCAGAAAAGACGGGGCTGAACCCCGATTGCCAAATCGTCACCGTCAGCCATGACCAGGTGGCGGCAGCGGTGGGGGCCGGGGCCTTCGACGGGGAAACCGCCGTGGACGGCGCAGGCACCGTGGAATGCCTGACGCCCATTTATGACAACCTGCCGGATATCAGCGTCATGCGCAAAGGATACTTCTCCGTGGTGCCCTACGTGATCCCCGGGAAATATGTGGCTTACGCTTTTTCCTACACCGGCGGCGCGCTGATCCAGTGGTGCGTGAATACCTTCGCCGGGGTGGAACAGGAAGATGCCCAGCGGCAAGGAATTTCCGTGAACACTTACCTGGAACAGCAATACGAAAAGCAAAAGCCAACCGGCTTGCTGGTGCTGCCCCACTTCGCCGGCGCGGCCACGCCCTACATGGATACCGGCTCCAAGGGAGCCATTCTGGGCCTGACCGCCGGAACAACGCTACCCGAAATCTACCGGGCCTGCATGGAGGGCGTCGCCTACGAAATGCGGCTGAATTACGATGCCCTGGCTGATTCCGGCATTCGCTTTACCAAGCTCCACGCTACCGGTGGCGGGGCCAAATCCAAGGTATGGATGCAGATGAAGGCGGATATTCTGAACCTGCCTATCACGTCCCTCAGAACCTCCGACGCGGGCACGGTGGGCAGCGCTATGCTCACCGGCGTCGCCGTGGGCGTATTCAAGGATTTGGCAGAAGCAGCCTCCGTTATGGTGCGGCAGCGGGAAACTTACCTGCCCAACCCTGAACGTCATGCACAGTACATGGAAATCTATGAACGCTACAAAAAGGTCTATCAGGCGGTTCGCCCGCTGATGTAACAGGAGGAGAAAGATATGCTTGTGAATCTGGTTGAAATACTGAGATTGGCGGAAGAAAAGAAGTGCGCGGTAGGCGCGTTCAATACCCCCAATCTGGAGTGTATCAATGCCGTTTTGAACGCCGCGGAACGCTTGAATGTGCCGGTCATCCTCTCCCATGCCGAGCTCCACGAGCCCGTGGCCCCGCTTTCCGTGATCGGCCCGGTGATGGTGGACAAAGCGAAGCAGGCAAAGGTGCCCGTGTGCGTGCACCTGGATCACTGCGAAACCCTTTCTTACATGCAGCAGGCCCTGGACATCGGCTTCACCGGTGTCATGTATGACGGAAGCCTGCTGCCCTATGAAGAAAACCTGGAAAACACGAAGAAGGCCGTCGCCATGGCGAAGCATTACAACTGCGGCGTGGAGGCGGAATTGGGCGCGCTGGCCTCCCGGGAGGGCGGCGCTGCCGCCGGCACCGGCCCGGTGTACACCGATCCCGACCAGGCCGTCATTTTCTGCAAGGAAACAGGCATTGACGCCCTGGCCCCCTCATTCGGCACCGCTCATGGCATCTACAAATCCAAGCCCGTGCTGGATCTGGAACGGGTGAAGGTCATCGCCGAAAAGACTGGCTTGCCCCTGGTGATGCACGGCGGTAGCGGAGTATCTCCTGACGATTATCGCACAGGCATTCAAAATGGTCTGCGTAAGATCAACTACTATAGCTATATGTCCAAGGCAGGTGTGACTGCCGTGAAGGAGTTGCTGGAAAAAGAGGACGTGACTTTCTTCCATGATCTGGCCCTGGCCGCACAAAACGCCATGGAAGCCGACGCGGAAAAAGCCATGCGGATTTTTGTGAAGCTGTGATACAGAAAAATGCCAAAACACTCCATCGAGATCCCACTGATAAGGTGATTTTATGAGGTATTGTCTTGCGGTTGACATCGGTGCTTCTTCCGGCAGGCACATCGTGGGCTGGCGGGAACACAGAAAACTGCAAACGAAGGAGGTTTATCGCTTTCCCAACGGTGTGAAAGAACAGAACGGACACCTGACCTGGGACGTTGACGCCTTGGAAAACCACGTGCGGGCGGGCATCGAGGAAGCGTTAAAGCTGTATCCCCACATCGAAAGCCTGTCCGTCGATACCTGGGGCGTGGACTACGTGCTGCTGAATGGGGAGCAGCCCATCCTGCCCTGCTACGCCTACCGGGACGGCAGAACCGAGGCAGCGATTGAAAAAGTCCATGAAATGATGCCCTTTTCGGAATTGTATCGCCGCACGGGCATCCAATTCCAGCCCTTCAATACGATTTACCAGCTGTATGCGGACAAGCTGGCCGGGCGGCTGGAAGGCGCCACCGATTTCCTGATGATTCCTGAATACCTGATGTGGCGGCTTTGCGGCGCAAAATCCCATGAGTACACCAATGCCACCACCGGCGGCATGGTCAGCGCTGAAACCGGGGAATACGATGCCGGGATTATCCAGGCGCTGGGCTTGCCAAAGCATTTGTTCCAACCTCTGCAGCAGCCGGGCACGGTGATCGGTGAATATAAGGGGATCAAGGTCGTGTTCTGCGCCACCCACGACACCGGCAGCGCCGTGGAGGGCATCCCCATGGAAGGCGACGCGCTGTATATTTCCTCCGGCACCTGGTCGCTGCTGGGGGCCAAGGTGAAAAAGCCCCTCACCGACGCGGACAGCATGGCCGCCAATTACAGCAATGAAGGCGGGGTGGGCTATACCCGTTACCAGAAGAACCTGATGGGCATGTGGCTGGTGAATCGGCTGCGGGCAGAACTGTGTCCCGATATGCCCTGGAGCGAGATCACCGCCGAGGCTGAACAGAAGCATTTCGACCACCTGGTGGACGTTAACGATCCCATCTTCCTGGCCCCGGAGCACATGAAAGCGGCCTTTGATGAAAAGCTGCCCCATCCGCCCAAGTGCATGGCAGGCTATTTCCGCTGCGCTTATCGATCTTTGGCCCAAGGCTATCAACAGGCCATAGAAGAAATCGAAAAAAACATCGGAAAAACCTACGATAAACTGTATATCGTGGGCGGCGGCGCGAAAAACCAGTTCCTGAATCATTTGACCGAGGAGGCCACCGGCAAGCAGGTGATTGCCCTGCCCATCGAGGCCACGGCTATCGGTAATTTGAAAATACAAATGGAGGGAGCGCAATAATATGTTAGTCGAAACAAAAGCTCGCATCGGCGTATTCGCCATCGCGCTTGGCGCGTACCTGCCCCAGTTTCCCAGCCTGGTGCCGGAGTTTGAGGACCAGTATAAGAAGTTCAAAAAGCTGATCCCCGATTTCGTAGAGCTCATCGACGGCGGCATCGTCACCACCAAGGAAAAGTCCATGGAAGCGGGCGATCAATTCCGCGCCGCGGATGTGGATTTGGTCATTTTGCAGCTGCTCACCTACGCCACCAGCTATAACATGCTCCCCGCTGTCCGTGATCTGGACGTGCCCGTGGTGCTGGTAAACGTGCAGAAGAAAAAGGCCCCGGACTACGCCAACACCGATACCCCCACCTGGTTAGGCGAATTGTACGCCTGCGGGGCCGTGGGCGAGATGGTGGCTGACCTGGAGCGGGCCGGCAAGCGTCATGCGGTCATTACCGGGGTTGTTGAAGGCGGCGATCCCGAAGTGGAACGGGAAATCCTCGACTGGTGCCGGGCGGCTCAGGTGCGCCGCCGTTTCCGCAATACCAACATCGCCCAGATCGGCAGGCCCTATCCCGGCATGATGGATTTGTACATTGACGAAACCAACCTCTACCATCGCATGTGGCTCTATACCAAGCAATTCGACTGGGAAAAGATGTGGGCCATTGCCGATAACATCACGGACGAGGATGCCATCCGGGCCAAAGCCCAGGACATCCTGGATACCTTCGAGATCGAGGGCGGCGCGACCATCGAAACCGTGTGGGACATGGCAAAATACGTGGTCGCCTTTGAGCAGTGGTGCAAGGATGAGCAGCTGGGCTTTGTAGCCTCTCACTATGACGGCTTCGCCCAGGGCATTGCGGGCAAACTGGACAGCATGCTGATTCCCGCGTTTTCGATGCTCATCAAACAGGGCACCGCCTGCGCCGTGGAGGGCGATATCAAGGTCGCCATGGCCATGGGCATATTGAAGGTCATCGCCGGTACGGGCCAGCTCAGCGAAATGTATTCCATCGATTTTAACGAGGATATCTGCATCATCGGCCACAGCGGCAGCGGCGATGCGGACATCAGTCAGGCCAAGAAGCCCACCATGAAGATCGTGCCCGTGTTCCACGGCAAGGCGGGTGGCGGCTATCTGACCCAGTTCTATCCCCCCACGAACAGACCCATCACCTTCCTGGGCATCACCCAGGATCGAGACGGCCATTTCAAATTCGTGGTGGCTGAGGGCGTCAATGAGGAAGGCCCCATCTTCACCTTTGGAGATACCAACATGCGGATGCGCTTTACCTGCGGCGCCCGGGACTTCTGCAACCGCTGGAGCGAAGCCGGCCCCACCCACCACATGGCGGCGGCAGTCGGGCGGCATATCGACACCATCCTGAAGGTAGCCAAGATTTTCAATGTCCCCGTGGATATCATCACACGCTAAAGGAGATACGATGATGAAAGACATTTTGACGGCCCCGTTCATGGTGGAAATGATCCGTACCGCAACGAATATGTACGACCACGGCTGGGACGAGCGCAACGGCGGCAACATCAGCCTGATGCTGGAAGAGGACGAAGTAAAGGAATACCTGGATGTAAACAACATCCTGCGAGTGATCCCCACGGGCTTCACGGCTCCCGAACTCCAGGGTAAGTATTTTCTGGTGACGGGCACGGGCAAGTATTTCAAGAACGTGCAGTACGCCCCCGAAATCAATCTGGGCATCGTGCGCCTCAACGAGCAGGGCGAAGTGGCCGAACTGCTGTGGGGCTATACCGACGGCGGCCAGTTCACCAGCGAGTTTCCCGCCCACATGATGAGCCATGTGGCCCGCTTGAAAGTGAACCCTGAAAACCGCGTGGTGATGCATTGCCACCCCGCCAACCTGCTGGCCATGACCTATGTGCATACCCTGGATGAAAAGGAATTTACCCGCACCCTGTGGCAGATGTGCACCGAGTG
>JAEEGF011535540.1_pt1 | contig 16931 bp, 10 predicted proteins | sample 9134171 | NCBI WGS metagenome assembly JAEEGF01 (sample SAMN16246542, study PRJNA631951) | gut metagenome | biome: gut microbiome; feature: rumen; material: AP-attached | host: Bos | place: Iran: Karaj | collected 2018-10 | reverse complement strand
TGTCAAGGACGACGTCATGGCCGTGTACGGCCTCATCGCCGAGGCCGAGAGCCACGCCCACGGACAGCCGGTCGACCAGATCCACTTCCACGAGGTCGGCAGCATGGACGCCGTCGCGGACGTTACCGCGGTGTGCCTGCTCATGAACAGGATAGCGCCCGACCAGGTGATCGCCTCGCCGGTACACGTGGGAAGCGGCCACGTGCGCGCCGCCCACGGCGTGCTGCCTGTCCCGGCTCCCGCGACGGCCTTCATACTGAAGGACGTTCCCATCTACGGAGGCAGGATACAGGGCGAGCTCTGCACCCCGACCGGCGCCGCGCTGCTCAAGCACTTCGCCGACCGCTTCGGCGACATGCCCGCGATGAAGGTCAGGGGCATAGGCTACGGCATGGGAAAGAAGGACTTCGAGGCCGCGAACTGCGTCCGCGTCATGCTCGGCGACAGCTCCGACGGAGCCGCCGACACCGTATATGAGCTCTCCTGCAACGTCGACGACATGAGCGCCGAGCGCCTGAGCTTCGCGCTCGAGAGGCTGCTCGAGGCCGGGGTCCTCGACGTCTTCACCCAGCCCATAGGCATGAAGAAGTCCCGCCCGGGCGTCATGGTCACCGTGCTCTGCAGGCCCGAGGACCGCGAGCGCGCGGCCTCCATGATGTTCAAGTACATCAGCACCATAGGCATACGCGAGGTCAGGAAGGAGCGCTACGTGCTGCGCAGGAGCGTCGAGCGCGTCGACACTCCCTACGGAAAGATCTCGCGCAAGGACTCCTTCGGCTACGGAGTGTCCCGCTCCAAGTACGAGTACGAGGATCTCGCCCGCATCGCCCGCGAGAACGAGCTCAGCATCGACGAGATCATCGACGAGATAGAGAAGAAGTGACGCCGGCGACCTGAGGCTGCCGAAGCCCGCCCGCAAGCGCTCATACGCGCTCAATATCCCGCATAAACGCCGCGCGCTATTCAAAAAGCGCGCGGTTTCTGTTATGATATACTGGATATGCCCGCCGGCCGCCCGGCGTCCTCAGGAGTTTGCACCCGCATGCGCGAAGAGACCAGAAAAAAGAACATACGCACCATAGGCGTGATGATGGCCCTGACCCTGCTGGGCAAGGTCCTCGGGCTCGCGCGCGACCTTCAGCTCGGGCACAGGCTTGCCACCGGCATGGAGGCCGACGCCTTCCTCGCCGCGAGCCGCATCCCGCGCAACTTCTTCGACGCGGTCTTCGCGTCGGCGATCTCCGCGAGCTTCATCCCCGTCTTCAACATGTACCTGGAGAAGAAGGGTAAGGAGGAGGCCTTCAGGCTCTCGAGCGCCTTCATCACGGTGATCTCGATAGCGACGCTGGGCTTCAGCGCCCTGGGCATGGCCTTCTCCCCGCAGATCACGGGCTTCCTCGCCGACGGCTTCGAGGGCGAGGCGGCGCAGTTGTGCAGCTCGCTCCTTCGCATACTCTTCCCGACCGTGTTCTTCACCGGGGCGGCGTTCTCCATCCTCGGGATACTGCAGTCCCTTGGCGGGTTGAACATCCCGGCGCTGCTCCGCACCGCCTCCACCGCGGTGATAATAGCATATTTCTTCCTGCTCTTCGGGCGCTTCGGCGTCTTCGGCCTCGCGTGGGCCTTCCTCGCGGGCTGGGCGGTGCAGGTGCTCATGCAGCTTCCCTCGCTCAGGCGCTTCGGCTACAGCTACAGGCCGTCCCTGAGGCACGAGGGGCTCTCCGCGATATGGAAGCTCATGCTTCCCGTGCTCGTGAGCACCTGGATGCAGCCCGTGAACCTCACCGCGGCGGCCAAGTTCGCCTCGAGGATAGAGGGCGGGGCCTCGTCTCTGGAGTACGCGAACACTCTCTACACTATAGTGACCGGGGTCTTCGTGCTCTCGATCGCGAACGTGATATTCCCCGAGCTCTCCAGGCTCAGCGCCCACGGCGACGGCGCCTCCATAAGCGAGGCCGCGGGGCAGACCCTGCGAGAGATGCTCTTCATACTGATACCGATGTCCGCGGGGCTCTTCGCCCTGGCTGAGCCGCTCATCAGGCTGCTATACGAGTGGGGCGACTGGGCCGCTGACTCCACGGCGCTGACCTCGGGTGCCCTGGCTTGGCTCTCCCTCGGGATGACTGGCTACGGGATCCAGGTCATACTGAGCCGGCTCTACTACGCCATGCAGGAGGGAAGTCTTCCGCTCGTCTCGGGCGCGGTCTCCGTAGCCGTGAACATCGCACTCTGCGCGCTCCTGTGGAGCAGGGCCGGGATAAGCGGTCTCGCCGCTTCCCTGGCACTATCGACCGCCGCGGGAGCCGCGGTGCTGCTCATAGCTTATCTCAGGCGCTTCGGCGGCAGCGGCCGCTCCGGCGCCGCGGACATAATAAAGATGCTCGCGGCGGCAGCTGTGATGATGGCAGCCGTCATTGCCTGCACCGGGATGACCGCCGGCTTCTCCGACGGCCTCGCGGGAAGGGCGCTCAAGGTGCTCGTTCCCACGCTCGCCGGCGCCGCCGTGTACTTCGCCTGCGCGCTGCTCCTGAAGATAGACACCTTCAGGCAGCTGCTCGGGCTCTTCAGAAAGAGGAAAAACGATTGATCCAGCAGAGCTTGATAATAGGCGGGATGATGAGGGCGCTGAGCTCCGCCGCCGCTGCCCTGAAGGGGAGCGCGGCAGGGCGGGCCTTTGAGCGCCTCTGCGCCGCCATAGCTTCAAAGTGGCAGGAGAGCCTCCTCGTGGGACTCTTCTGCAGGCCCTCGTATCTGGAACCGGTCAGCGCCGCGCGCGGCAGGGACAGGCTGTGCTCCGGCTTCGAGCGCACCGGGCTCAAAAAGCTCCTCAGCGGAAGCGTCTTCCTAAGGTGCTTCTTCTGGGCGGCGCTCGCGGCCTTCCTCACGCCACTGCTTCCGACCATGGCGGTGCTCGCGCTCTGCGTCGCGGGCTACGGCTCCGTAATGCTCAGGGCGCTCTTTGAGAGGAGCTACGCCAGGAGGCGCTCTCCTCTGAGCCTTCCCGTCAACATCTACGCCGTCTGCTACGCGGTAGGGACGCTCACGTCCGTCGACCCTAAGGGCAGCCTCTACATAGGGGTGCTCTCGGTCTTCTTCATGCTGTTCTCCACGGTGCTCTTCTACAGCGCGGACAGCAGGAGGCAGGTGGACTTCCTCGTCGCCGCCCTCGTGACCGCCGCGGCTGCGGTATCCTGCTACGGCATACTGCAGTACAAATTCCGCTGGGGCTACCAGTCCGCCGCCTGGGTGGACGACGACATGTTCTCGTCCATACGCTTCCGCGTCAGCGCGACTCTTCAGAACCCCAACATGCTCGGGCAGTACCTGATACTGATGATACCTCTGGGCGGCGCCAAGCTGCTGAGCTGCAGGGGAGCCCTGAAGAGGGCGTATTACTTCTGCTGCTGCGCGGCCATGTGCCTCTGCATGCTGCTGACCTTCTCGAGAGGAGCCTGGCTTGGCCTGCTCTTCGCGGGCGCGGCGTTCTTCGTGATGCTCAGCCCGAGGCTGCTCTTCCTCGCGCCCTTCGCTCTGGCGGCGCTCTGGGCGGTCCTTCCCGAAACAATAATCTCGAGGTTCACCAGCATAGGCGATCTCTCGGACAGCTCTACCTCGTTCAGGCTCAACATCTGGCTCGGCACCCTGAGGATGCTCAGGGACGGCTACTGGAAGACCGGCATAGGCCCCGGCACCGAGGCCTTCAACAGGGTCTATCCCTACTACAGCTACGAGACGGTCGTCGCCCCTCACTCGCACAATCTCTTCCTGCAGATAGTCTGCGACGCTGGCATAGCCGCGCTCTTAGTGTTCCTCTGGATACTCGTGAGATATTTCCGCCTGCTCCTCGGAGCGGTCAGGGCCGAGAAGGACCCGGTCTCCCGCATGCTTCAGATCGCCTGCGCTTCCGGGATGCTCGGCTTCCTGGTCCAGGCGATGACTGACTATTCCTTCTACAATTACAGGGTCATGCTGATCTTCTGGATCTGCGTCGGGCTCGGTGAGCTCTGCGCGTACAGGAGCCGCATGAAGAGCGGAGGTGAGCTCTTCGGATGATAAAGGTGCTCAACGTCATAAGCGACAGCAACATAGGAGGAGCCGGAAGGGTCCTGATCAACTACCTCGAGAACTGCGACCGCGAGGAGTTCAGGACCATGATCGCCCTCCCGAAGGGGAGCCTGCTCGCCGAGCCCCTGAGGCAGCTCGGAGGCGAGGTCTACGAGCTCGACGGGCTCGCGGAGCGCTCCTACTCTAAGGAAGACGTGAAGCTGCTCGAGGCCCTCATCAGGGAGCTCAAGCCGGACATCGTGCACACCCACGGGGCGCTCTCCGGCAGGATCGCCGGCAGGCGCTGCGGCTGCAAGGTCGTCTATACCAGGCACAGCGCGTTTCCGGTTCCCGCGAAGCTCAAGTATCCGCCCGGCCGCTGGGTCAACAAGCTCGTCAACGAGCACTACGCGGATCACATCATCGCGGTCAGCCCCGCGGCGGCCGAGAACCTCACGGACGCGGGGATCTCCCCGAAGCTCATTACGGTCATGATGAACGGGGTGAGCGCCGTCGAGAGGCGGCCGGCCGAGGAGACCGCGTCACTCAGGTCGAGGCTCGGCATAGCGCCGGAGGATTTCGTCCTCGGCATACTCGCGAGGATAGAGCCCTACAAGGGCCATCTGCATATAATAGAGGCGCTCGACATGCTGCGTGGCAGGGGCAGGAAGCCCGTGCTGCTCATCGCGGGCAGCGGCTCTTACGAGGAGGAGCTCAAGTCGGAGGTCCGCTCGCGCGGACTTCAGGATCAAGTGCAGTTCCTGGGCTTCTGGGGCGACGTCGCGCCATTCCTGAGCGCGCTGGACCTTCAGCTCAACGCCTCCTACGGCACGGAGACCTCGAGCCTCTCGGTGCTCGAGGGCCTGAGCATGGGGCTTCCGGCGGTGGTCTCGAGCTACGGCGGCAATCCCTGGCTCATAGACGACGAGGAGGACGGGCTCATCTTTAAAAACAGGGACAGCGCCGACCTCGCCGCAAAGATAGAGAGGCTGATGGACAGCCCCGAGGAGCTCGCGCGCATGGGCGAGAGGGCGAAGGAGATATTCCAGCAGCGCTTCACGGGGAAGATCTTCGCCGGAAACGTCGAAAAGGTATACAGAGAGGTCCTGGAGGGATCGAAGAATGGCTAAGAACACAGAGAGGAAGCTTCGCTTCAACATCATAGACGTCCTCATATTAGTGCTGGTCGCGGCCCTCGGGATCGCGGCGGTCGCGTTGAGGAACAGGAGCTCCGAGAGCGGCGGAAGGCAGATCGAGACCTACCCGATGAGCTTCACCGTTGAGCTGCAGTCAGCCCCCGAGGGAATGCTCGAGCAGATGAAGCCCGGGAAGAACATCTACCGCTCTACGGACGGGACCTACCTCGGTACCATCAAGAGCGTTAGCTCAGCCCCGCACAGCGAGATCAAGTACTCGGAGACCTCAGGAGTCTTCGAGGAGCTGAGCTATCAGGAGAACCTCGACATAAGGGTCACCATAGAGAATCAGGGCTACAGCGGCCTCAGAGAGACCGTCATCGGCTCGCTGGCCGTGAGGGTCGGCGACGAGCTGCCCGTCAAGGGGCAGGGCTTCGCCAAGGCCGGCTTCGTGGTGGCGGTTGACACTCAGGGCGCCCCGATAGCGCAGGATCAGAACACCGGCTCGGGCGAGCTCGAGGCGGTCTACGAGTTCTCATTCACCGACTGCAGAGACTTCGTGCCCGAGTACTATCACGTCGGCGACAGGCTCTATGACAAGCTGAGCGGCTCGCTTCTGGGAGTGGTCGAGAAGGTCGAGACCGCGCCCCACTTCGAGACCCAGATGGGGCAGGGCGGAGGCTCAGCCTACGTGGAGAAGCCGGGGAGGCTCGATGTCGTGCTCACGCTGCGCGGGCACGCTGTCGAAAAGGCCGACGGCTACTACCTCGACGGGGGGCAGGAGCTCAAGGTCGGAGCCACGAGCCAGGCGCTCTCGCAGTTCATCAACCGCACCGGCCAGTTCCTCAGGCTGGTGAGCCTGGAGAAGAAGTAGGGCAGGCTGCTTACACGCCGCGGGCATCATGCCGCGGGCGCGGCGTCAGCGAAGCGAAGATCATTCCGCGGGCGCGGCGTCAGAGCCGCGAACTGAGTTGTCAGGGGAGAACGTATGGGAAGAAAGGTCCTTATGGCCCTCATGGGGCTTGAGATAGGAGGAGCCGAGACCCACGTCGTGGAGCTCTCGAAGGAGCTGAAGCGAAAGGGCTGGGACGTGGACGTCGTGTCGAACGGCGGAGTCTACGAGGCGGAGCTGGAGAAGGCCGGCGTCCGCTGCTTCCGCGCGCCCCTGAATAGGAGAAGGCCGCTCCCGATGCTGAGCTCGCTTCTGGCTCTCAGGAAGATCATACGCGAGGAGAGGCCGGACGTGGTGCACGCGCACGCGAGGATCCCCGCCTTCCTCTGCGGCATACTTCAGAAGCGCATGGGCTTCCCCTTCGTAACAAGCGCCCACTGGGTCTTTGACACCTCGGGCCTTCTCGGAAAGCTCAGCGACTGGGGCGAGCAGACCGTCGCGGTCAGCGACGACATAAAGGACTATCTAAAGGTCAACTATTCGGTCCCCGACGAGAACATAATCGTGACCATCAACGGCATAGACACAGAGCGCTTCTCGCCCGAGGTCAGCGGTGACAGGGTGCTCGCGGAGTTCGGCTTCTCCAAGGACAGGCCGGTGATCTCCTACGTGAGCCGCATGGACGAGAGCCGCGCTCTCGTGGCGAGGCAGCTCGTCGAGATCGCCCCGCGCCTCAGGGAGGCGGTCCCGGGAGTGCAGCTGCTCATCGCCGGAGGCGGGGACAGCTACGACGAGATCAAGGCTCTCGCCGACGCCAGGTGCGCCGAGGCGGGGGAGGATTACATAGCCATGCCCGGCGCGAGGACCGATATCAACGAGATCGCCGCCGCGGGCGACATCTTCGTCGGCGTAAGCCGCTCGGCGCTCGAGGCCATGGCAGCCGAGAAGCCCGTCATAGTCGCGGGCAACGAGGGATATATAGGGATATTCTCAGAGGACAAGCTTCAGATATCCCAGGACACGAACTTCTGCTGCAGGGGCTGCGAGATGCCCGAGCCGGAGACGCTGCTCAGGGATATAAAGGCACTGCTGGCGATGAGTCCGGAGGAGAGGGCCGCGCTCGGCCGCTTCGGGCGCGAGGTCATAAAGAAGCACTATTCCGTCACGAGGATGGCCGAGGACTGCGAGGAGGCCTACCGCAGGGTGCGCGCCGCGCACGCGTCGGTGGTCGTCTCGGGCTACTACGGCTTCAGGAACCTCGGAGACGACGCCATACTGCTCTCTCTCAGGGACAGGCTCGGCCGCATCTGCCCGGGAGCCAGACTCACCGCGCTCTCCAAGAGGCCAGCCGAGACCGAGCAGCTCTGCGGGATAGCCGCCGCGGACCGCTTCTCGCCCTTCGCGGTGAGGCGCGCGATCAAGAGCTGCAGCCTCTTCGTGAGCGGCGGAGGCAGCTTGCTCCAGGATCACACCAGCACCCGCTCTCTGCTTTACTATACCTGGCTCATCAGGATGGCCAAGAGATACGGAAAGCCGGTACTCTTCTACGCCAACGGCATAGGGCCCGTCAGCGCGGAGAAGAACAGGCGCCGCGTGCGCGAGGTCTGCGAGGCGGCTGACATCATCACCCTCCGCGACCGGAGCTCGCTCGAGGAGCTGCGCTCCATGGGCGTTACCAACCCGAACATCTTCGTCACAGCGGACCCGGTCTACTCGCTCGGCAAGGGCGACCCGCGGCGCGGCAGGGAGCTGCTGAAGGCGCGCGGGATAGAGACCGGCGAGGGCGAAAAGCCCATAATAGGAGTATCCGTGCGCTTCTCGAAGGGGACGGAGCTCGCGAGGGAGCAGATCGCGGACTTCCTGAGCAGGCAGGACGCGAGGATAGCCTTCATAGACATGCAGCAGCCCGCGGACGGAGAGGCGGCGGCCTCGGTGCGTGAGCTCCTGAAGGCCGAGAGCTTCGAGATAGAGGCTCCCTACGCGCCCCAGGACATGACCGACATGATGGCCTGCATGGAGGCTGTCGTGAGCACCAGGCTGCACAGCATGATCTTCGCCGCTTGCGCGGGCGTGCCCGCCCTCGGCATAGACTACGATCCAAAGGTCAGGGCCTGTGCCGAGCAGCTCGGCATGCCCCTGATCGGAACGCTCTCCGATCTCGACCCGGACGAGGCATCCGCCAAGCTCGCCGCCGTGCTGGCGGACAGATCCGTCTACGCGGAGAGAATAAAAGCGGCCTGCGCTGAGCTCAGCGCGAAGGCCGCGGAAAACGACGAGAAATTCGCCTCGCTTATCATCTAAACGTTCTATTTGACTCTCTTTCCTCCGAGCCAGGCTCCGAGGACCTCTATATCCTTGATCTTTTCGGGCGCTGCCTCGAAGGGATCCTCCGCCAGGACCGTGAAGTCCGCGAGGTATCCCGGGGCTATGCGCCCCTTTCTGTCCTCCTTGAACTCCGCGTAAGCGGCCTGGCTCGTGAAGCTGTCTAAGGCCTCCTTCACGCTGAAGGCCTGCTCCGGCAGGTAGGCTTCCCCGCCCTTCAGACTCTTCCTGGTGACGGCGCACTGTATGCCGCCCATGACGTTCGGGAGCTCTACCGGGCAGTCGGAGCCGTTGGAGACGCTCACGCCCTCGTCTAGCAGGGTCTTCCAGCTGTAGCTCGTGTCGGCGAGGGCGCCCGCGCGCTCGCGCACGATCCTGGTGTCGTAGTCGAGGAAGATGCTCTGGGCGTATACGTGCATTCCGAGCTTCGCGATGCGCTCGAGCTGGTCGGCGCGGCTGATCTGGCAGTGAACGATGCCGTGCCTGTGGTCCTCTCTGGGGCATTCCTTAAGCGCCTTCTCTACGGCGTCGAGCACCATGTCGAGGCAGGCGTCGCCTATGGCGTGCACGGCGGTCTGCATGCCGTTCCTGTTGGCTATGGAGATCATCTCGTCCATCTTCTCCTGGGTGAAGATCGGGAAGCCCCTGCCCGAGGGGTCGTCCGCGTAGAGGACGGAGAGATAGGCGGTCCTCGCACCGAGCGAGCCGTCTCCGAGCATCTTGAGCGGTCCGGTCATGAACATGTCGCTGCCCTTGCCGGTCATGTTGCCCGCGGCGATGAAGGCCTCGAGAGCCTCCGGCTCGGTGATGTTGCACTGCTCGTAGACGCGCACGCTGAGACGGCCCTCCGCTTCCAGTTCCCTGTAGGCCTCGTCTATGACGGAGGGGCTCACCGCCCTAGCGGTGGAGTAGTCGTCGGTCTGTACGCTGGTTATGCCGTAGGAGTTGAGCCCCCTGCAGGCGGCCTCTATCCACTCGCGGATCTCGGCCTTGTCGGGGGCGGGGATATTGGAATAGATCAGTTTCATGGCGTCGTCGAAGAAGAGCCCGTCGGGCTCGCCGTCCTTCATCCCGATGCGCCCTCCGGCGGGGCTGGGGGTGTCTGCCGTGATGCCGCAGAGCTCCAGCGCTCTGCTGTTGACCGCGAGCGCGTGCCCGCAGCAGCGCACGGCGGCGATGGGATATTCCGTGGAGACCTTGTCGAGGTCGTAGCGGTCCGGCATGCGGCTCTCGTCCGCGAAGTAATCCTGGTTCCAGCCTCTGCCGCGCAGCCATCTCCCCGGAAGGGGCGGATGCTCCTCGGCCTGCTTTCTGAGGCAGTCCAGCATGTCGGAGAGGCTTCCCGTGTGCTCTCCGAGGGGGGCCTGGGACAGGGTCATCCCGTAGCCGAGAAGGTGCATGTGGCTGTCGGTGAAGCCCGCGCAGACGAAGGCGCCGCCCAGATCGACGGTCTTATCCGCCTTTATGTGGTCCGCGTACTCCGCGCTGCCAACGAAGACGAAGCGTCCGTCCTGCTCGGCGAAGGCCTCGGCGAGCGGCAGCTCTCCGGTGTAGACCCTGGCGTTTTTGTAAAGGGTGATCATAGCTCATTCCTCCTTTTCCCACAGTATACCAGACTGGCGCGCCGGTATTCCATATTTTGATGCTCTGTGGTATACTATTACCAACTATGAGGTAATCTAAATGACATTATTGACCGTGGCGACGGGCATTCTGCTCTCGCTGACAGGAGCGTTCTGTTTCATATTTTCAGGCTATTCGTTCTCGAGCATCGCGTTCGTGGTGGGCTTCGCCATGAGCATCGCGGGAGTGCTCGAGGCCTTGGTGTGGGTCGCTTCGGGCCGCGGCGGCCGGCTTCCCGACACCCTTCTGGTAGAGGGCATAGTGATGCTGCTCTTCGGCTTCGCCGTGCTCAACGACCAGGTCCCCGACGCGCTGATATCGGTGTTCTTCGGGGCTCTTACCGCGATATCCGGCGCGACCAGGGTCTCCCTGAGCCTCGCCGTCAGCCTCATCAGGCCGCGCGACTGGGCGAAGGTAATGGCCTTCGCCGTGCTCGTGTGCCTGCTCGGCGTAACGATGATGATGCCCACGCTGATCGCGGGGGCTTCCCACATGATACTCGTCGGAGCGTCCTTCATCATCAACGGGCTCTCGCTGCTGGTCTACGCGATGTACATGGACCGCAGGGGCTCCGGAAGGCGCGGCGAGGAGGCTCAGGCCAGGCGCGCCGCGAAGCTCGCCGCTGCCGAGGAGAAGCGCAGGGAGCGCGACTATCTGAGGAGCCTCTCCAGAAAGGAGAGGAGCGCCGCCATCGCCGAGAAGAAGAGGCTGCGCAGGGAGGCCGAGGAGGCCAGGCGCGAGCAGAGAAGGCGCGAGCGCGAGGAGAGGGCGGAGGCCGGGATGGCGCCGCTCGAGGAGACCATTTCCCTCAGCGACAGCGAGGTTCAGGCCATAAGGGAGAAGGCCGTGGAGCTCGGCTTCACGGACGGAGAGCCGGCTGAGGACGCTGCGTCCGCGGTTCCTGACGCCGCGGAGACCGATTCTGCGGTCGCCGGAGACAGCAGCGCCGCTGGCGGCGCCGGGACCGTAGCTGACGCGGCGCCTGACAAGGCTGCCGCAGGAGACTCCCCTGCTTCCGCCGAGGTTCCCTTCGCGAAGGAGAGCTCGGTATGGCCCGAGTTCAAAAAGCCGGAGAACATACCCAGATTCAGAGAGCGCCAGGGGACTGAAGCCCGCGTGAGCGCTCCGCTCCGCCAGCCGGAACCGGAGGCCGCGGAGGATCCCGCCGCCAGAAGGGCGGTCAGCCTTGACGAGATAGAGTCCGCGCCGGCGGACCTCGGACTTGACGAGGTCGAGCTTCCCCAGCCCGAGCGCAGGGCCGAGGGCGGAGAGGCCTGGAAGAGGCTGGACATACTCAGAGACATCGATTCCGTCAAGGGAAAGAAAGAGGAATACAGGCCCTTTACGGGGCTCAGAGAGGGAGAGCTCGCCGGAAGGCCCAGAAGGAGGCTGAGCGAGGCCGAGGGCACGGAGGAGCCCAGGCTCTCGTTCGATCCCCTCGCGGGCATAGCGGCTGAGCACGTTCCCGCGCCGGACGGGGAGCCGGAGACTGAGCGGACGGAGGGCTCGAGCGACTCGGAGGTATAGCTCATGAAGATCAAATTCTGCGGAGCCGCGAGCGGCGTTACGGGATCCTGCCATCTTATAAGCACGGATCAGCACAGGATACTGCTGGACTGCGGCATGTTCCAGGGCGGAAAGGAGATGGAGCGCCAGAACAGGGCGCCTTTCCCCTTCGACCCCGCCGAGATCGAGTGCGTGGTGCTCAGCCACGCCCACATCGATCACTGCGGAAGGCTTCCCCTGCTCGTCAAGAGGGGCTTCCGCGGACCCATCTACGCGACTGACGCGACCGCCGATCTTCTGGGGGTCATGCTCCGCGACAGCGCCCACATCCACGAGACCGACGCCAAGTGGGACAGCAAGCGCGCCGAGAGGGCAGGAAGGGAGGCCGTCGCTCCGCTCTACACCATGGAGGACGCCGAGGAGGCGATCAAGCTGATCGTCCCCAAGAGATACGACCAGCTCTTCGAGATCAACGACCAGATGAAGGTCGTGTTCGACGACGCGGGCCACATACTCGGATCCGCGATCGTCGAGCTATTCACCGAGGAGGATGGCAACACGACCAAGCTCGTTTTCTCCGGCGACATAGGAATGCCCGACCGCCCGATACTCAACGATCCCACCATGATCAAAAAGGCCGACGTGCTCATGATGGAGACGACCTACGGCGGGCGCACCCACGAGTCCAACGCTGTCAGCATCTCCAGGCTCATCGACATAGCCGTCAAGACCGTTCAGCGCGGCGGAAACGTCATCATCCCCAGCTTCGCGGTCGGAAGGACCCAGGAGCTGCTCTACGAGTTCAACAAGGTCTACGACGGTACCGGTCCCGCTCACGACATTCTCAAGAATGTCCCGGTCTACGTGGACAGCCCGATGGCCGCCCAGGCGACCGAGGTCTTCATGAAGAACGCGCAGGCATACGACGAAGAGACCCGCGAGTACATAGTCCTCGGCGACCATCCTCTCGAGTTCGAGGGGCTGAAGTTCACGCTAACGAGCGAGCAGAGCCAGAGGCTCAACTTCGACCGCAAGCCCAAGATAATACTCTCGGCGAGCGGCATGTGCGACGCTGGCCGCATCAGGCACCACCTCAAGCACAACCTCTGGGATCCCAAGAACAGCATAGTCTTCGTCGGCTATCAGGCTGAGGGGACTCTCGGGCGCAGGCTGCTCGAGGGCGAGAAGAACGTCACGCTCTTCGGCGAGGAGATCGCCGTGAGGGCTCAGATACACAACCTCGAGGGCTTCTCCGGCCACGCCGATCAGCCCGAGCTCTACAGATGGCTCTGCGGCTTCGAGGAGAAGCCGGGAAAGATCTTCCTCGTCCATGGCGAGGAGGAGAGCAAGAGAGCCTTCGCCGACTACGTCTATGTCAACAAGGGCTGGGACTGCCACGTCGTCGAGGGCTTCGAGGAATTCGACCTCGCCGCAGGAACGGTGCTCGAGGGCGGCGGAGCGGAGAAGGACTTCGTAAGCGAGGAGGAGATCGACAGCGTTAGGAACCGCATCTCACGCCTGCAGTCAAATCTCGACGACATACTCTACAGCACTACCATCGCGGTCAGCAAGGACCTCTCCCCCGAGAAGCTCGCGGAGCTCAAGAACAGCGTCGCGGATCTCGAGAAGGAGATGATGGCGCTCGGAGCCGCGGCGTCGACAGACGAGCCGCTCAGCTCCGAAGCTCCCGCCGCCGGAGAGGGGGCTTCTGAGGGCACGGAAGAAGGACAGGCCGTGGAGGAGCCCGCCGCTTCTGAAGCGGGGCCCGCCGCGGACGGAGCCTCAGGGGAGGCCCGGGAGGGCTGAGCATGAAGCGCGGTGGTCTCTACGACATAGCGATAATAGGCGCGGGAGCGTCCGGGCTCCTGGCTGCCATAGCGGCGGCCAGGCTCAGGCCTGAGCTTCGCGTGATCATAGTCGAGAAGAACGCGGAACCCGCGAAGAAGCTCTACGCCACGGGCAACGGCAGGTGCAACTATCTGAACACCGGCCTTAGCCCCGAGGCCTACAGCTCGGCTGAGCTTGGAAGTGCTCCGGAGATCGCAAAGACCCTGTTCCACGGGAACGCCTACGGGGTGATCTCGGATTTCCTGCGCGGCATAGGCATCGAGCCGAAGGAGAGCTCCGAGGGGCGCGTATATCCGAGGTCCATGCAGGCTTCGGACGTCGTGAGCGCCCTGCTCAGCGCCATAAGGTCTGAGAGGATCGAGCTGCTCTGCGGCTTCGACGCGAAGGAGATCGTGCGCGTGGAGGACAGCTGGAAGCTGCAGTCCGCCGAGCGCGACTATCTCTACGCCAGGCGCGTCATAATCGCGACCGGCGGAAGGGCGGGCATCCAGTACGGCTGCATCGGCGAGGGCTACAGGCTCGCGCAGGCCTTCGGGCACAGGATAGTCAAGCCCATTCCCGCGCTCACGCACCTCATAACCGCCGAGGACGCCGGCGCCATGGCCGGGGTCAGGGCGGCTGGCCGCGTCAGCCTCATAAAGCTCATGGGCTACGGAAGCGTCACGGCAGCGTCCGACAGCGGCGAGATACAGTTCACCAAGACCGGGATCTCCGGCATCTGCACCTTCAACGTCAGCCGACATATGCGCTTCGAGGACGGGGTTAGCTACCGTGCCGAGCTCGACCTGCTCGAGGAATACGGCGAGGAGGAGCTGAACGAGCTGCTCCTCGAGAGAAGGACCATATTCGCCGCCGAAGCGCCCGAGGCGATCATCTCGGGGCTTCTGCCGAGGAAGGCGGCGCAGTACATAGTGAACAGGGCCGGCTGCCTGCCGAGGGAGCGCTGCCGCGACCTGGACAGGGACCGCGTCAGGAGGATCGCGCAGCTCTGCAAGAAGCTGAGCTTCACGGTCACCGGGACAGGCTCCTGGAAGGACGCGCAGGTGACCAGCGGAGGCGTGAGCCTCACCGAGGTCGATCCCGCCGAGCTCTCGTCCAGACTCGCGAAGCACATCTATTTCTGCGGCGAGGTGCTCGACGTGGACGCGCCGTGCGGAGGCTTCAATCTGGGGTTCGCGTTCGCGTCGGGAATGACGGCCGGGCTCAGCGCCGCGGCGAGCATCTGAGCCGCGGGCGCTGATAAGTACGATGATCAGAATACACGAGATAAAAGTGAGGCCCGGGGATATCGCCGGGCTCTCTTCAAAGGAAAAGGAGGCTCTGCTCGCGGAGCGGGCGGAGAGGAGGCTCAGGCTGCGCGCCGGGAGCCTCGTTTCCGTCAGGATAGCGAAGGAGTCCATAGACTCGCGCAGGAAGCCGGAGATCTTCTGGGTCTACAGCCTGGATCTCGAGGGGGCGGAGGGCGACGGCCCGCTGCTCGCCGCGGCCGAGAGGGCAGGGGTCAAGGCCGCTCCTGTCCGGGACGAGATCTTCACTCCCGAGGCGCCGTCGCGCGCCTTCAGGGGACGGCCCGTTGTCGCCGGCTTCGGCCCCTGCGGCATCTTCGCGGGGCTCGTGCTCGCCATGAACGGGCTGCGGCCGGTGATACTCGAGCGCGGAAGCCGCATGGACCGGAGGATCGAGGCCGTCGAGCGCTTCTGGGAGAGCGGAGAGCTCAGCGCGCTCACGAACGTGCAGTTCGGCGAGGGCGGCGCGGGGACCTTCTCCGACGGAAAGCTCACGACCGGGACCAGAGACCCGGCGAACCGCTTCGTGCTCGAGAGCTTCGTCGAGGCCGGGGCAGATCCCGCGATACTCTACAGGCAGCGGGCTCATCTCGGGACGGATGCCCTCAGGGAGATCGTCGTTCGCGTGAGGGAGAGGATAGAGTCCCTCGGCGGTGAGATACGCTTCGAGACCTCGCTCGCGGGGCTCAGGCTCGAGGATTCCGGCGGGCAGGACGGCCTCAGGGTCGCTGCCGCTCTGCTCGGCGACGGTACGGAGATCGAGACCGACACAGTCATACTCGCGACCGGGCACAGCGCCCGCAACACGGTGAGAGAGCTATACGACGAGGGCCTGCTCATGGAGCGCAAGCCCTTCTCGATGGGCGTGCGAATCGAGCACCCGCAGGAGCTCATAGACAGGGCGCAGTACGGAGCGCCGCACGCTGAGCTCGGGCTTCCTCCGGCGGACTACAGGCTGCACGTGAAGACCTCCTCCGGGCGGGGAGTATATACCTTCTGCATGTGCCCCGGCGGCTACGTGGTCGCCTCGGCTTCAGAGGAGGGTGGCCTCGTCACCAACGGCATGAGCAACGCCGCGCGCGACGCTGAAAACGCCAATTCCGCGCTGCTCGCGGACGTGAGGCCTTCGGACTTCCCCGGGGAGCATCCCCTTGCCGGGATCGAGCTTCAGGAGAAGTACGAGAGGCTCGCCTTCGAGCTCGGAGGCGGAACCTACAGGGCGCCGGTGATGAGAGTGGGAGAGTTCCTTGCGGCCTGCGGCAAAGGCGATGCGGCAGGCGCGGCGAAGCGCGGAGGCAAGGCGGCCGTTCCCAGCTACCGCCCCGGCACTGTCGGTGCAGACATCAGAAAGTGCCTGCCGGACTTCGTGTCAGAGGCTCTCGCCGAGGCGCTTCCCATGCTCGGAAGGCAGCTCGAGGGCTTCGACGATCCGGACGCTCCCATGACCGCCTTAGAGTCCAGGAGCTCCGCTCCTTTCCGCATACTGCGCGGAGATGACCGCATGGCGCTGAGCAGGGACGGACGGCGCGTGGAGGGGCTCTTCCCGGGCGGAGAGGGCGCAGGATACGCGGGCGGCATCATGTCCGCCGCGGCCGACGGTGTGCGGCTCGCTGAGGCGGCAGGAAGGCTGAGGCCTTTGGATCTGCGGTCCTGAGCCGAGTGAAAGAGAGCGGCGGGGAGCCGCGCGGCATTATAAGAAGCAGCAATAAAAAGCGGCTGAAGCACATAGCTCCGGCCGCTTTTTTTATTACTTTTACGGATAGCCCTGCCGCAGGGACTGCGTCTTGCGATCTCCCGGCTCAGCGCCTCGCGAAGGCTTCGATCTCCTTCTCCAGGAGCCGGAACACGTTCGCGGCCAGGTAGCCGTCGGCGACCGCGTGGTTCAGGCGGACGCTTACGGGCATCATCAGCCGGCCGTTCTCCTCTCTGTACTTTCCCCAGTTGATTATGGGCGCGAAGAACAGGTAGCCGTCCGGAAGCTCGATGTTCAGCGAGTCGTAGGAAAGCCACGAAATATACGAAGCGTCGAACCAGTTCGGGTGATTGGCCGCATCCAGGCCGTATTCGCGGGTCTTTTTGGCCTTTTCGACGTCCTCAAGGGCGCTGGCGTAAAACGTTTCGTAATCCTCGCAGTAGGTGGAATAAACGAGCGTGAACGTTTCGGTATCCTCGTGAAAAGCATACTGCGTGGGGTGGATCACGTCGAAGCAGAGCAGCTCCCCGGTTTTCCAGTTATAGCCCATCCTGTAATCGTCGCGGGAGTTCAAAACCTTC
>JAEEGF010629502.1_pt1 | contig 16932 bp, 10 predicted proteins | sample 9134171 | NCBI WGS metagenome assembly JAEEGF01 (sample SAMN16246542, study PRJNA631951) | gut metagenome | biome: gut microbiome; feature: rumen; material: AP-attached | host: Bos | place: Iran: Karaj | collected 2018-10 | reverse complement strand
TCAACAATTGCATACGCAACTTTTGCTTGTTAATTTGGAACTCCACGCAGTACGCACCCGATCCTGTTTTCCCATATGTATACAGCACCCAAGCCGCCTCGTTGTTTCGTTTCGTAGTCATGCAATTGGCAAAGAGCAAGGGGCAGTCCTTGGTCTCATCAATGCCCAAATTGCTATAATCTGCCGTATAGAAGCGACTTTCGTATTTATCCTGCCATCGACTAGGTTCAGAAAAAAGGATGTTGCCACCATTGATGCTCTTCAAGGCCGAATCCAGATCCAAGTACTTGTAGAAGTAGCTTGATGAAGGCAAACGCCCCACTGTATAATAGTACTTATAATTATTCAGACTTCTGAACTCCTTCTGGTATACTCCAGAAGGTCGATACTCAGTAATCTCTCTAAATTCAGATAGCTTACTACTATTATTCTTATTCGGCATAATCATTCTATTTTAAGTTTATACAAACACCAATTTTGATTCACAAGAATTGAAGACAATTATTTCTCGACATCATTTAGTTCATCCAGCAAACGCTGTGTCTTCTCCACATCTTTGCTCCATATTTGTGGATATTTCTTTGCCAATTCCTTGTATATGCCCAATGCCTCATTTGCTGCATTTCTTGCTTCGTCAAGTCGTGTTTCATCAATATACAGCAAAAGAGCAAGATTTAAGAGTGTATTGGCCACTTGTTCGATGTAGGCATCGCGATTGGTCTTGGCAAGTTCACGACGGATTTCCAGCGCCTCCTTGTATTCCAGCTCTGCTTCCTCATAACGTGAGAGGTTCTTATGCACAATTGCCAAATTATTTAGAATCATAGCCACATCTCCGATGTGGGCTTCACGATTAGTCTTAGCCAATTCACGACGGATTTTCAGCGCCTCTTGGTATTCCTCCTCAGCTTTTTCATTGCAAGTGAGGGTCATATGCAGAATTGCCAGATTATTTAGGGTCATAGCTACATCTGCGATGTAGACATCATAATTAGTATTCGCAAGCTCTCGATAGAGTTCCAGTGCCTCTTGGTATTCCTCCTCCGCTTTCGCATTGCAATTGAGTTTATTATGCAAAATAGCTAGATTATTGAGGGTCATAGCCGCATTTTCGGTGTAAGCCAAACGATTCATCGTTATTAGTACACGATAGATTTCTAACGCGCCCTTCCACTCTTTCTCTGCTTTCTCATGCTTATTGAGGGTGGCATGAAGGACTGCTAAATTATTGGAAGTGTCTGCTAAATTTTTGAAAGTGTCTGCCAAATTATTGACATAGGGATTACGAATAGCCTTGGCAAGTTTACAGCGGAGATCCAGCGCCTCCTGCAATTCAACCTCCGCGTCCTCATAGCGTGTGACAACACGGTGCAGTTCGCCCAAATTATTGAGAGTATTGGCTATGTTTACATTGTCCTCCCGCTTACGATATTCCTCTAATGCCTTCAAATAATAATACTCTACTAGATGATATTGTTTCTGATCATAAAGGTATTTACCGAAATTGTGATGAATGGCAGCGAGATCATAGTCTTTGAGATTATTGATGGCCAAATCAAGGGCTTTGCGGGAATGGTATATGAACTTATTACGCCAAATTACAGTGCCATCATTTGTGAGACTTTTTATTGTTTGAATTTGTGATTCAAGTTCAAACCGGGTATCTTGATCCTCTATTTCATCAAGATATTTTTCCATTTCTTTATATTCCTCGACTAAAGCCTTGATTTCTTCAGGTGCAGGGTTGTCAATCTTCTCACCTTTAATTGATTGTACGAATCTGGAAACTTCCTCTTCGAAAACAGAATTATCTACTGGCAATTCCTTCAAATCAATCCTTATTGAATCCTTATTCTGTTGAAGCAATCCTTTGATTACATCAACATTTATAATCTTGTAGAGAATCTTTTGGACTCTGAATTTTCCAGATGGCAGTTCCTCTTCCAAAACCTTAAAGAAAATGCATCCTCCAGTATTTTCATATACTTCTATATGTTTACGCCCAATTGAAAAGAAATATGTAGAGTCAGTACTACCCTTTACCTGTACACGAACAGGCCCTATATAGTTGTCTAAACTAATAGTCCGGTTCTTTCCATAGACAAGAATATCTCCATCAAAAACTGGAATCGTATCATTCTTGCGAATATCTGACTTTAATGATATACAATCATCGATGTAATTCTGAACTGCTGTTACTGCTTTATCGCCAATTGCAGAGATTTTTAGTGGATCCATCTCAAAAAGTATTAGAATTAGAACAAGTATACGGGCACAAAGATAGCGCATTTCTTCGTCATCTCCAAATCTTTCCCCGATTTTCTTTCGCCATTGAGGTGGAGAGGGAGGAAATGAGAAAAATAATAATGATAAAAGTAATTTTGGTAATTTTTGGGGGTGGCACATTTGTTTCCGTTGCGGGTGGCACATTCGAAACTGCTATGCCCGGTACATTTCATTCCGCTACAGGTGGTACATTTGAAACCGTTTTGGGTGGTACAATTAAACCGCTGCAATCAAAAATTGAGTGAAAAATTGATGAATTAGTTGTTATAATACCAATTTAGGTGTATCTTTGTGCGTCAATTGCACTGTTTCCAGAGAGAAGATACCGACCTGCATTAACTTGTATTCGGTTTCGGATTCTGATACTTTGGGAAAGCCAATTGCAGGTCGTAAGGCTCCCTGTAGTGCTGACAAAATTGCCTAGCTATTCAGCTCTATATGTAGAGTTGCACCCCCTAGGTTATGGCTCATCCTAGGTAGTGAAAAAGCCATTTATAAAGAAAAGCAGACTTGTCCTCACGGATGAGTCTGCCAAAGTGATTAAATCTATTATAAAAGAAAAAACGATATTTGAGTGCAAAGATAGCGAATATTTGCTCAATCTCCAAAAAGAAATTGAAAAAAGAGATATTTTCGACAAAATATTTGGATATGTTGGGGAATATGGTTATCTTTGCGCCACCTTTTCGATTAAGGTATTTAATGTATAATGTTTAACATTGAAGAATAAAAATGTTTGGCCTTTTTAAAAGAAAGAAGAAGAGTGAAAATGTTTGTGAGATAAATATCCAATTTGAAAAGGATATGTCTAAAGAACTAAAGAAGTTGGGTATCTCATTCACGAAAAGAGAAAACAATAACTATTTGGTGTACTTTGATGTAGATGAAGTTAAATTCAATAAAAAAGCTCAAGAAACTCTTATAAGCAGTCTCAGGCTTCCTGATTGGGAGATAAAGAAAATCTGGGAACGTGCAAATCTTGATGCTATCAACAAATATTTTAATCAGCTTAGTGTCGAGGAAAAAAGTATGATTTTTAATTATTCCTTTGAGAAGGTTAAGCCAGAGCAAATCGAATTCTTGGCAAATAATGGGAAAATAATATACGAAGTCTCAAGAGTCGCAGTAAAGTATTAACTATTATCACATAGTATCCATACTATAAGCCTTGTCTTAATGTCATTACCAAATTACTATTAAGGTAGGGATATACAAGAAAAAGGTGAGAGATTATCTGTCCATAGCAGCGAAATCCTCACCTTAATTCGTGTTTCCCCATTTTCTTTCGCTATTGAGGTGCAGAGGGAAGAAATGAGAAAAATAATAATGATAAAAGTGATTTTGGGGATTTTTGGGGTGGCACATTTGCGCAAGACATCCTGTTAAAAATTCCTGGCAATTCCTGGAAAGAGTTAAGGGATTTGGAGGGAGAGGGAATTTTGTGTACCTTTGCGGAAAAAAGATGGAAGGGAACGGTTTTACCAGAAATGTCTGGATGGTGGCGAAGGCGATAGTAGAAGCGAAGATGTCGTTCTATCATTGGATAATACGTCGAGATATAACCGATGCAAAAGATTGGAAGGCGAAATCTGTGATCAGGGGTCTTGTGCCCTATCGGGAATGTAGGTTCAAAGAACTGACGGAAGATGATTTAGGGTCATTGATGATTATCTGCAAACGGAAAGACCAGAAAACAGAAACTCACCTACTCTCAGATGATGAGGTAGATGAGCTTGCTGTTCTATTGGGCATCAATCTTTATTCTGCAGAAGATCACAGGATATTCATCACGGAGATGACGAGGAGGATGATTGAAGGATATTAGGCCCCTTCTCCAGCTCCTGGCAATCTAGCATTTCAAGGAATAATTATATCAAGCATTTTATCCTGATGTTCTTGGATATCATCTGCATTCCATTCCATGCCGACATCTCTAATCAATTCACCATTGAGCATCGCTTTACGATTATCTTGACATATCTGCATCATAATCCTGAATTTTAAAGACGCAACGCTCACTTGGTCTGCTTTTGAATCTATATAATGTTCGAGTTTAGTTCTTGGGTCCCAATTTGAACCAGAACTATTGGCTTCAGCACCAATCATCGCGAAGTTTCCGAAACAATTTATATCATCAGCGCTTAGTTTTTTGCCTTCGCCTGCTTTAGCTTGGGGATAATAGTGCTCAAGGGACTTTCTTGTACGCGAAAAATAAAAACTATTGAATGGTTCAAGATCAAAGTCGCTGCATCCAAGTTCGTCAAAGAACTTAGTGCGTTCTCTCGACCCCTTCTTGGTCTTATTACCACGCAGGTCATACGCATACTTTCTCCAAAGGATATAGTCTGTATAATTGAATACAAATAATGGAATATCGGATTTTCCTTGTATATATATCTTTTCCTCAAACAGTTCTCTATAGTTTATATCAACTTCTCCAATCTCTTCAACGTTCAATTCTCCATCAGCCAAAAGAACTTCGTCAAAAGCATTTGGCAATGGTTGTTTCCTTTCGTTAAGGTATTTGGCATTCAAATATACATCGAAGAAATACTTGTTAGCAAGACTTTGCAGGAATTTCAAATAGTCTTTTGCGCCTGGTTCATTATTGTCGAAGAGATACATCAGACAGTAAAATAAGTAGTTCTTGCGCTGCTTGGGTGTGAATGACACCTCAAACATAGAGAGCAAATGAACAAGTTCATCTTGAATGACAGGATCCTTTGAACTCGAGAGATTCTTTGGGTATTTCTTTTTCTTATTTTCAAGAAAATAGTACTGTAATTTCCAGGGATTATCACCAGATAATTCCCTATCATCCAATGAATGATGAACAATATAGTTATCAAGATAGAACTTTGCTTTTAAGAGGTAGAAAGCAAAATCTTTTGCAAATGCCGCTTTGTGTTTTTCGTTGCTCAATGCTTTTGAAAATTCATTGAGTAACTCCTTGTCATCAAGAATGAATGATTTAGGATCAAAGTCCAAATATTCCATCCTCATGATCTTCAAAACAATCAAAAGAAAATTAGGGAAGTCAATGATTGGCTGAAATTTGTCGCTTTGCTCAGTAGTTGAAGCATCTTCCATTTTACCGATAGGCTTCTCCATAAGTTTCTTTATTGTGGACTTTCCTTCTGATTCATCCTGGGCAGGTATTTCATCAAAACTATCAATAACGAACTTATTAAGATTATATCCAAACACCTCCTGATTTGGGAAAACCTGTTGTATATAAACATTCATTTCATTGCAAGCCTCCCACACACGACTGAATGTTGCCAACTCCGTCTTATCCCGAAGATACTGACTGAGCATTGACTTTACGATTTCATGCTTCTCCAACTGTTCTCCACGAGAATTCATTACCTCAAAGTAGTGATTTAAGTCAACATCTTTAGGCACACTGTAGTGGATAATATGCACGTATTCAAGGAGATATTGCTCAAATTCTTTAATATTTGATTTTTCTACAATAGCATCAATTGCTTTTACGGCAAACTTATAACCATTTTGGATACCGCTATCCACCTCATCACCCAAGTCTGGATAATTATCCAACTTTTGAATCGTAGAAGCAGAGACTTTACGAGCGCCATAAGTAAGTTTGTTTCTAATATCCTTGATGCCCAGTGCCTTTAAGATAATATAGATTGTCGTCAGTCTTTGCTGGCCATCAATTACTTCATACACACTATCCCCACGCTTATAGGTTACTAATGTTCCAATATAATATGGAGCTAATGGTTTCTTTTGAGAAGAATCATAAACATCCTTAATTAAGGCCGTAATCTCGTCTTCTTCCCAAGCATAATTACGCTGATATACAGGAATCATATAAGTTTTGGTTTCCTGGCTTTCCAGATAAATCTGATATATAGAACGCTCTTCAAGCGGCAAAGTCTTTTCCATATTTATTTAGTTAAAAAATTGTTCACTTCAAAAAAATGCAGATAGTTCTTAAATATATCGTCTTCAATTTCATCCACAGTCCCTTCATTAATATCTTGATTTACTTTATCAAATATATCACCGTATGACAATGGCCCTAACTTATCAGCCATGATACTCAGCAATGAAACCGGAGAATCTGAATCTGTAATGATCTTATAGATGTTGAGAGAATTAATCTTGTCACTTCTTTCAAGTACATAGTTTTGGGCTGACTGCCAACCTAAATGTGAGTATTGGGCTCGAAGAGAGTATGCCCAAATGAAAGCAAAAGTAACGAACTGTTCAAACAGTTCGGTATCGACTTTTGTCGGATATGTGGCAGGACAAAAACGATCAACATATAATAGTAATGCAGTATCAAACAGCAATCGCGTGATTCTGTTGCCAACACCTTTAGCATAAAATTTGTCGAGCGTCTTGACTATCGTATCACCCTTAATATAGAATCCTTCATACTGACTATTATCCTGTATATCCTTCAAAATTTCGTAGTAATGCCTTGTATAATCAAAGAATGGCTTACCTGCAATTATAGGAGTATTCAACTGAAAGGCATTTACCTCTCTTGTTCCTGACACGAAAGGCATAGCAGAAGAATTAATCAGCTCTGCATAGGAGAAGGCACTCTTGTAAAATTGAGCATAAGGTGTTCTAGCCGTTTTCGTAATTCCCTTGAACTTATAGATGTTTTGCTCACTGAGTTTATATGCCCAATTCCCGTTCATCCATTCCTTGACACGATATAAATAATTGCCAAAAAAATTAGCTAAATCTTTCTGTGGAATTTTTTCCCATTCCTTAACGATTTGCTCTGTTTTGGCATCATCGATATCTGCCATTTCACGCAGATGGTATGCTTTTAGCAAATCATGAGGATACAAGGCTTTCCCTCTCGCATTCTGAGAATCGAAGAATTGAAAGGCTTCAGAAACATCATCTGTAATAACAACAATAAGTTCACACTGTTTCTCTATAAACCCGCGCAGACGTTGCATGTCTCTTTTGAAATCTATGCTCTCATCTCCATCGGATTTCTTGCATGTCCTACGTCTGAATGCATTTAGGTTATTAGGTATATTGTGACGACTAAAACGGTTATCGAACACTTGCTGATTTAAGAAACCAATTTCTCGCCTTTCTTCTGGACTTTCCAGTTCATACAATGCATGAAGCAATAATGAAAAAGTAATAGTTCGTTGTTGACCGTCAACTATATTATATATCTCTTGACCTTTAGAATCATAGCTTTTATGCAAGATGAGTGTACCCACACGATAAACTTCTTTGTCATTACTCTTTGCTTCGATAATATCATCCAATAATTGTATAGCATTTCGTGCTGTCCACTTATAAGGCCGCTGATATACGGGGATAGTAAGCCTCACGTTATCTATAGGCTTACCATCTTTCTTTTTTGTGATTCTATTTTCTAACAACAGATCACCAATGGTGGTAATTGATAATGTCAAATTATTCATATTGTCTTATTCAAAATAACTATAGCTCGAATTTCTTTTAAACTCAATTTATTATCTATATATGTCATCTAATGAATTACCAAATTCATCTTTCCAGACTTGCCAACCATTAGATGAGCGACCAAGAATAATAGATGCAGCCGTGCTAGGCGAAGAAAAAGAATAGTCCTTCATTAAAATGTAAAATGGTTCTTCGTACTTACAATAAAATTTTGTAAGTTCATCGTATATGTTTTTATGATTAAAGCTACCGAAGTAAGATGCATATATTTTACTACCTGCAAGAAGGGTAAACATATTACTTTTCTTATCATAAACACCTTCTCCGAAGGATCCATTCCCCTTTTTTATAAAGAAATGGCGAAGACCCGACCGAGGCATTGTCTCGATCTCATTTTTTGAGGTGTCAGGTGTAATGGAGGCTTCTATTTTTTTGTCTACAATGGTTTTCTTACTTACTATCTCAATTTCAATATGCTCACCTAAAGCCTCTGCAACTTTTTGTAATACCTCTGCCAAATCCTTGGTATGAGAGCAGACGCTCAAATAATAACCATCTTTTAGTTTTATTTGTCTGTCATTAAAGCGTTCTTTGCTAACTAATGGAGCCCTTCTCAATGTTATACCTGTTTCTAAAATCAAATCCGGGAACAGATGTTCAATTGTTTCCACATAGGTATCGATTGACCTATTTTTATATATTTCCGTTCCATCAGACAGTCTTACCTTTAAAATGGTTTGTTTTGATTCTTTTGAATCTTCAACTATCTGATGGTTTGTATTTGCTGGTTTGTCAGAATAATTAGCCCAATTGATAGATCTTAAGAGGTTAACCCAATCTAAAAACTTCATGCTATCTTTATAAGTATCACCAAAGTGTTTATCAATTATTTGAAGAGCCTCCAATTCATTAGGCTCCTCTTGGCACATTAAAGGCAGTAACTTTTCTAATAAATCTGGTGTAGTTATATTTGGCTTTTCAATATCGTTTGACTCCTTACGGGCATCATAATCGTCAGCTACTTCTTCTGGCAAATCAAAAAGATCATCTAATGTTAGTTCTTCTTCAGAATCAACTTCATCTGGTTTATCTTCTTCTGATTTATCTTCTTCTCGTTTAACTTGCGAACTAAATAAAGCCATATAATAATATTTCATTGCAGCTTTAATAGCTCCATGCCAGCCACCTTTCCCTTGTCTGTCTATGTATGCAATTTCATCTGTTGAACAAAATTCTTCAACAGCTGTTTTATAGTCTAAAATGTTGCCATATTTAAGAAAGATGTATTTATACTTATTAAAGAAGTCTCTTTCCAATACGAACTCAATATATCTCGCATACGATTTTTGTGTTTTCTCAGAAAGATAAGTATCCTTAAGAAATTTAATAAAATCATCGATTCTATTTGGATTACTAAAATACTGAAATAACTCTTCTGCTTTATTCATATCAGATTCCTTTGTTTTATTTTTCCTTAAACTAGAACCAACCGCAATATATTGGGTCACTTCTGAGAAATAATCACTAATATTATCCAAAAATAATGGTAACAATAGACGTGGAAACACTATCACAGAACCATTATGATTAAGGTCATATTTTATTATTTCGTTAAACCTCGATGCTTTTTCTTGAATACTATATCTAGAGTACATTGAAACACTTTCACCCACATTCAATCGTTGCTTTGCCCAATAAGGATTCCATGTCGCATATACATCATTGGCTGCATCATAGCCTAATAGCAAGAACAAATCTTCAGAATTCTTAAAAACCGAAAAAATGGGTCTTTTGGGCAACTGGCACCTCCAAACATCCGGATTATTATTTGATAACTGAGCGGGTGTCAAGTTTTTAATATATACATTGTATCTTTGTTCTTTATAAATAATTATACATGGATTCAAACCAGATATCACACGAAAGTCTTGCTCATCAAATGACTTGACGAACAGATTAAATATGTCCCTGCGATCCATTTTATTCATTATATTGATTCGAATAAAGATTCACTATCAAATTTTATCCCTTTTTTTACTACATCATCGATATAACTAAGATTAGAATCAAACTTTACACCTGTGACAAATATAGAAATTAAACTTTTATCAATCTTTGGGACATCCTCAGATTCAAAATATAACAAGGAATCTTTTCCAGAAACATAATCAAAATACAAAGAGCTAGCCTTTTCATATTCCTCTCCTAATGTATTTAATATGACCGTATAGATATGCATCCTTATATCAATATTACTAATACGACTACATAACTTATCATATAGGTCATTTATTGAGAGACCGTTCTCGTCCTGTGCAGACTCTCTAACGATTACAGAAGCAATTAATAATTTAGAGGAAGGAGAAGGGTTAAGTTGATCTAAAGAAAACCTATGCTTCCTTTCTTCTGATGATGTACTTTTAACCTCAATTTTTTCTTTTCCTTTCACGAAATCATACTTCGCTTCTGGAGAGTTGTGCCATGCGGTTGCAATAATGGCAGGTTTTTTACTTCTTTCAATAACCAAAAGTTCTGCCCACAAACCCTGAATCTTATGTAAAGGTTTGCGTTTAAGAGCAGCGAAAATAGATAATAAACCTTCTATCTTCAATGCCAAGTCCAAATCTGTTGGAACCTCTGGCAAAGAATAAAGCATCATTATGAATACATCTAAAAAAATCTTTCTAAGGTATTCATCTGTACTTCTCAGTGTTATGATGGAAAAGATCGTATTTGTTTCTTCCCCATTATCATCTACAAGCGAACATTGTATATTATATTCTGCAGTTATGAGTTCTGCATTTAGGTTATGAATCGCTGTTTTTGACCTTTTAGTAACGACAAATACCTTGGGATAGCCTTCTGAAGACATTCCCACTTTATGTTTCATTCTCTCTATAGAGAGAACATTATATTTTTCTCCATCAACGAACTTACTAGGATAGCTAAAGGCCTCTATAATTTTTTCTTTCTCCATAATAATTAGCAATTATTTGTATATTCTACAGATAAATTAGAAGGATAATATATGGCGATTGACCCAGTTTTTAGACCTTGAAGATTTTCAAAGGAAAGATGATGTAGTTGAATAGTTATAGTGTCATTGGCATACATAGCTTTATCCCCAAGATAATATGTGCCTTCACCTGATGCACTAGGGCCATTAAACAGGTTTGAAGTCAATGACTTGGTATTGACGTCTAAAGTACGAGATTTGTATTTACCCTCTGACATTATGACTACTTCTATATCTTTGATAGAGCCACTTTCATTCAAATATGTTAGGTATCGCACGGTTGCACCTCTCAACATTATATCAGAAGAATTACCGAATTGAAGTCTTCCTAAAAATCCAACAGCTAATCCGATTGGAATTCTAAATGACCTATGTCTACGATAACCTATGGCATCATAATCAGAATAGTTATACTGGAAACGGCTAAATGGCTTTATACCCTCTTTATTCATATCAATAAGTGCATCTATGATATGTAAATTATATGACATCATTTGCTGATTGTTATAAGGCGAGAAGTCCTTCATTCCCGTCAGTTTTGATGTAACAACACTTACGGGTAGCACATTCTTACGAGTTGGGTTGAGTTTAGGATAAGATAATATCTTGCGACCACATTCTTGCAAAGACTTCGTAGTAGCCATAATAGAGCGCAATTCTTCTTCACTTTCGATATAATGAGTATAGTTATCTATAGATATTTTAGGAAGGAATACCCTACATGATCGTATATACTTTTCTTTATAACCGAAAAAACGGCACCTCTGTTCTATTGTATCAGCATTTGTTATTCCAGTAGTATATCTTGGCATATATGTTGTTGTAAGGTTTTTTACTGTAAAACCTCGATTCAACATTTGCGCACCAACGAGAATGTTTGAAGTGTATTGTTTCCAATCCAATTCTTCCATGTCATTTGTGTCACCTGTAGTTAAATAGACCTTTGTATCATTTAGAACTTCTGGAACATAATCTTTCAATGATTCATACGATAAATTTTGGTCGTCATATAATCGAGTAGCCTCAGAAAAGGCTTCTTTCAAATCATTCTCAAGTTTATATTTTTTTATGCCAAATCCTGTGCTATCGAATATATCGCTCCATTCTTTAAGAGTTTCATTAATCCAGTTATAAAAAATTGAATTCCACTGCAATGAGACATCTGTATGTACCATCATTGATAATTGTGAAACATTATCATAATAACGAGTATTGATAACAACAGCCCAAGCATGAAGCATCAAAGCATATTTTAGCGAACCCGGGATGGAATCAAGTGGATTTTCTTTAGCATTAAAGACTTCTTCCGATGGAATTTCTTTTATTAAGCTATTTCCAAATCGTTTTCCTTCTTCACCGACACCAAAAAACAATTTGCCTCCACAATAGCCCCTTCCAGGAGTCAGCAAAGTATGTGTCTTTGGCGATAACATATCTGTAGTATTAATTAGAATATTAGCTTGTGGTGTAGCGGTATATTGCACATATGAATTTCCTGGAAGAAGATTTCTTAATTCTAAAATGGATTCATATGTACTCGACATTTGATAATCTTGTCCATCATCTTTTTTGGAATTTACTCTTCCAAAGTTATTCAAAGATGCTTGATCTGCTTCATCATCAATAATCAAGGCCGTCTCATTCTTTAAAGCCGATTGGATAAGCGGATCAGCAAATACCTTGGCTACATTACTAATTCTTGTTGGGTGTTTTAGGACATTAATTACAACTATAGAATCCTTTAGTTTCAAAGTCCTTAATATTTCTGAAACCTTATCCGAATTAGGATTTTTATGTATCTTAAAATACTTATAATTCTTATCATTACCACAAACCAAGTCTTCACCAAGCCTATCGTCCGTTTGAGAGAGAAGATTTGATGTGATACCAGCAAAAACGATTACAATCTTATAATGGTTGTCTAAAGCAAGTTCTATCAGGGAAGTAAATGACATGGTTTTGCCACTTTGAACATAACCCACAACAAGATGTGTTGTAGGGACGTTTGATGTAGCATCATGAGGATTGCAATAGTTTAGTATATCGCAAGTTGAGTTACGAAGATTCAATGCTCCTTCTGCATCGATTCCTGCTTCCTTCTTCTGGTATTCGATGAATTCTTGTATATGAGAACCACATACAACATTCTGTAATGGATTGGTATCTTCCGAACCAAAGTCCATATTACCTTTTATAATGACTTGCTCTGACATATTACTACTTTATATATTTGATAAGACCTTCGCAAGTATCCTCGTCATTCATTTGTGCTTCAAAGAAAGCGATTGCGATGGACAATAATAAATTTTTAACGTCTGAATTACTCAGAGTTTTGTCGACCACGGGGAGTAATGAAATGGTTAGTTTGCATTCAACAATTTTTTGACTCTGATATTTAGTCATATCAAGGACCATCAATGTTTTTTGGACAGAATCTTTTATCAGATTCATACATATATTCTCTCCATTAAAAACAAACTCCTTAGTCGCAATAATATCGCTGGTTGGGATTGGAGTTAAAATCCTTTTCCATTGAGCTACATAACTAACATTCATCAAAGCTTTTTTAGTTGGTGTAGGTTCCCATTTTATAAATGTAAAGCCTTCCTTAATTGGATCTGATGGGATAGTTATCTCTTCACCTTTTTTGTATTTTGCGCACAATTCTGGAGATCCATTCCCAAATATCCAACGGATAAGATACTCAGGTTCATTAATATTGATATTTTTCCATTGCGCTATATATGTCACATTGGATGTTACTACCGTTGTGGGGTTGGGTGCCCATCCAACAAATATATGGTTAGACTTTGTCGGATTGTTGGGCATTATTATATTGGATCCAGACTGATAGGACTGAACAATGTCTGATTCACCGTTATTATGCACCCAAGTTACTGTATAAATAGCCGGGGTCGTTGTTTTTATTCGAAGTTCTGAAGCCTGCTTTAAAATGCTAAAACCTTCTATAAATAAATACGGCTTTAGCATTGTAAGCATTTCTTCTAGCTCGTCAACATCTGAAAAACCATTTTTATTGAATGAAGCACTAAAACCTTTTATTTCTATTTCACCATAAAGACGCTTATACAAGTGACTATTTTGAGCTTTCCCAAAAAGCGTATTAGGATGATATAAATGATCCCTCGATTCTCCCACTATAACACGCCCTCTTCTGATGATCACCAAACCACTTTTGTTTTCGGACATTTCTTTTAAAATGCCAATATAACCTTTTATTTCTTTACCAAAAACAGCTTTGTTAATATAAGTTTTCCATTCAATCGGTTTGCCATTTGGATCAGCAAAATATGGGGCTCTCAACATTTGAAGATCTTCGAAAACAAGTGCTTCATCATTTATATTTATTTGTATTTCTCCTCTACGAAGGAATGTACGATAAATACTGGCTAACTCTTTTTTAATATCGTTTAGCTTTGCCTTTGTAAAGTTATTCTTTGAATATAAGTTTTCAAGGCGTACAATCGTATAAGAGGAATTGTTGCTGACGCTATTCTCGGTATATTCAAGACTGCGTAATTTTTTTGATATTATCTCTACAACATCTTGGACGAGAGTTCGTTCTATGGGTTCAGCAAAATTCTTTGAAGTAATAGTCCATCTTTTGCTCAGCCAGAAAGCTGCAACTTTCATACCCATTCCATATTCATTAAGACCCTCATTGAATTCGGGTTTATGACCTGTTTCAAAAGCACAATCATATCTGGACTTAGAGATGCCTGCTGCATTGTCTTTAATGGTAATTGATTTGGCATAGGTCTTATTATTTTTAGTTTCCCCCCATTCGATAAAAACATCTACAACAAGTTTATATCCAGGCTTAAAGAACATATTATTATCCTTATGGTCAAGATATGATTGTATAGCATTGTCAATAAACTCAGCTATCGCTTGGGACGGTTTAAAAGTTAACTCCGAGAACCTGTCAAAAACATCAGGTGTAATCTCAATACTAACTGTTGGCATATTATTTAGAATTTAAAAGGTTTTTTGCTATGTGTTTTACAATCGTTACATTTACTGCATTGCCTAGAGCCTCAAAAGAACGTGGTATAGAAAGAGCGTATTGTTCGTCACCAAATTTCAGTTCTTTCATGCCTTGTAATTTCGCTGCTTCTTTGCGCGTCATGTAACGACCTCGGTCAGGTTCTCCTGGTTGCAAGGAAGCCTTTGGCAAATGAATCCATGGAAATATTGGAATTTGTGTACCAACGAGATTTAGTGCTGGAGAAAAAGTAGGGAGTTTAACACGTATTCCAGAAGCCCTAAACTGAATAATCTTATCATCTAATGTCGGTGCAGCATTGTCACCACAGTTCCATTCAAATTTCAAATGACTATTATCCAGTTTAATAATTTTAGCCATCCATAAATCTAACCAAGTTTTATTTATTTTATAAAAGTTGCGGTTTTGTTCTATATATCTTATTTTCCATTTGGGGAACACCTCATTTTTAGCAGTTTGTGAATAAATAGGGAGTAAACCTATACAATCAGCTTTATTATCCCCATCAATCAATCGACCGAGGTGACCGCGTTTGCCTCGAAGTTCTTCAAGAGTTTGGAATGCTGGAGCCTTTTTCTTGTATTCATAATCAGCTCCAAATTCCATTGCCCAAATTGGGAAACGAGGTATCTTTTGGTTGTGTGCTATAGTTAAATCTATAAACTCTTGCCACAGATTAAGTTGATCACGTGTTTCTTGTTTCAGTTTTATATAATCCAAATCAGTTTCATCAATGATTCCCTTGATATCACATTTGCGATTATGAGAAACCGAAGGAAAAGAAAAACCATTAAGGTCGCCATATTCCTTATATCGACATACTATATATATTCTACGTCGATGTTGAGGTATACCCCATTGATGAGGGGAAAGGATAGCAGGTTCAGCGACATCGTAGCCGATGTCTTCAAGCAATTGCTTTATAGTATTCCATGTATTACCTCCATCGTGCCCCTTAAGATTAGACACATTTTCAAGAATCACATATTGAGGATGGTGATATCTTAGTATATCACAAATAATGTAAAAAAGGTTACCCCTGTCTTTTTCATCATAGAATCCTTGTCGTTTACCAGCTTGGCTAAATGGTTGGCAAGGAAACCCAGCACATAGTATATCGTGAGCAGGTATATCTTCTGGTTTTATTTTGGTTATATCACCTTCTATAGTTGTACCGGGGAAATTAATTCGATATAAATTTCGCAAGTCTTCTTTTATTTCTGATGCAAACACACATTCACACCCTAACTCCTGAAGGGCAAAGTGAAAACCACCAAGTCCAGCAAAGAGGTCAATAAACTTGTATTTATATTGCTTTGTCATTATGTTGAATCTATTTATATTTCTGGTATCCCAATACCCTTGAGATATTTGTAAGTATTGTCGTAGAATTCAGGCTTGCGTGTTTCGTCTGGAGGGAAGCCTTTATCTCCATCAGGCACAACAATTATCATACCCTGACGTGCTCGAGTGAGGAGTACACGGTAAGCATTAATTTGGTATGATTTGTCAACCATTTTTTGTATATGGTTCCATTTGGCCCCACTTCTTAAAGTATAATGGTCCCATTTGCTGTGTTTTTCATCAAGACGCATATCTGCATCCCACACAACACAGGCCCAATCTATTTCCAACCCTTGCACTTTAAACTCAGTCAAAGTATCTTCGAGGCAATTGGAACTACGTATATCAGTATCGTCATCTAAGAACCAATGAACAAAATTTGGTTGATAGCGCACATTAATAGAAATGGCTTTTAACCTTTCTGCTTTGCTGCTTGCCAAAATTCCATACCTCTCGGAAGCCCTTGCATTATCTTTAAGCCATTTCTTAGCCTTATCTAATGATCTGGTTAAAACAATCGGATATCGATCTAATTCCTTAAAAGTCTCTGCTGCTTTTTTAGGACGGAGTCCAAGTAGATAATGAACAAACGTACTAACTTTTTCAGCTCTAAAACTACGCATTGATACGCTCAAGTGCAAATCATGCTCGACATGCAAACGTTCTTTTCCTTTTATGAGTTTTAATGCTTTTCCATTTGCATACTCTTCCTCCGTAAGTTTATCTGACATGTAAACATCCCAATGTCTGAAAGACTTATTCAAGGAATTAATCCATTCTATCATGCCAGCTTCACCCTTATTGATTTCCTGACCTCCTCCAACAA
>JAEEGF011546395.1_pt1 | contig 16934 bp, 3 predicted proteins | sample 9134171 | NCBI WGS metagenome assembly JAEEGF01 (sample SAMN16246542, study PRJNA631951) | gut metagenome | biome: gut microbiome; feature: rumen; material: AP-attached | host: Bos | place: Iran: Karaj | collected 2018-10 | reverse complement strand
TGTAATGCAAGGTGACATTACTGCCCAAGGTCACGCCATTATTGAGGGTGAAGCTGAAGCCGCTCACCGTGGTGGTGGCATTGGCGGCCAAGCTGCTGAAGGTCTTGGTGGAATTGTTGATGGTGACATGGGTATCGGAGGTAGACAAGGTAACAGTGGTGGTGCCAGAAGTGGCAGCGGTACCCACGTTCTTGAAGGTCATGCTCAAGTTGGTGCTCTGACCAACAAGAGCTGCGATAGGCGTATAACTGTCAAGGCTGATGTAAGGACCATTATTGGAAATGGCCTGGATGGTCGTGATGTAAGGCTGACGCTGCTGACGGGTGACGACAATCATCACATCGCCTGCAGAGGTGAGGCCGGAAATCGGCACATTGACGGAACCAGAAGACGGCACTTGAGCCACACCGAGGATTACGTTGTCCTTGGTGATGGCAACGTAGGAACCAGCAACAGCACTCACAGTGAACGTGGTTGCACCAATGTTAATAGTGCTGGCGTGACTCACATTGTTGGCAGCAGGTTGTGTATGATAAGGCATGATGGAACCGTCGCCAAAGCACTGGTAAGCTCTCCAGTAGTATTCATCCGTAACACTGTATTGATAGCTGCCAGCGTGGGCGTAGGTCACTGCCACATTGCCGATGTAAGGCACCGAGTTTAAAGTATTGAAACCTGTGTCATCAAACATGGCATCATAAACACCAGTAGTGGTGGCAGACATGGAAGGCGTCGAGCTAAAAGTGGAAGTAGCACCAACGCCGAAATAGTAATCCTCATACCAATAGGACTCCGGAACAGATCCAATATAACCAAAGGCGGCCTTATTGGCAGCACGAATCATAGCCTCTCCGAAACAAGTTTGATTGTTTTGGGCGTTTTTGAAGTTGCAGGTCAGACAGCAATTGCCCATAGCCCAGAAATACTTGTCATTGTTGGTCAGTGAATTGACACCAGTATTGGTTAATTCTGGGCTATGCCATTTTTGAATGTCACCATGGGCGGTGTAGTTAGCGAAACCAACGCCTGAACTTAAGTAATTGTAACAGCCGGTGTACGAATCAGTCACATACTTATACACATTACTGAAACCATGAGATGTGTTAAAGTAGTTATTGGCAGCATAGTTAATCGTAGGTCTGCCTACCTTCGGAGCCCACGTACCATCAGCGCCAGCGATGAGCAACACATTGTTCAGGTAGCTCGGATCGGACATGGTGTATTTCTCGTAGGTCAAAGCCTTATTGACATAGTTGCTGAGTTCCGTGGTGGATGACACCGGGATACGGCTCAGGAACATGTCGTGATAGACGTCGCCATCAACGGAAGCATACTCCAGATCGGTGGCTGCGTCACCGTAAGAGCTGTCATAATCCCAAAGTTGGTAATAAGTAACAACGGTTTCATCACCCACGATAACTAAGAAGGATGGGTGGTTGGAGTTGTATTTGGAATAAATCTGAGTCTTGATGGTCGAAGCAGTAGCGTTATTAGCCACAGTCAGCACATCAACAGCAATACCTTTCTGTATTTTCCATGTTTTCCATGTGTTGAAAGCATCGCTGTTAGCGTAAGTAGAGGTGGTTACAACCAACATCTTCACAGGTGTGGTGTAAAGGTCGGGATGTTGGCTGTAGGCATCTCTGAGCATCCTGTTGTTGAACAATTGCTTGTAGACAATGTCGAAGTAAGGGCTGTAGGTGTCAACCAAAATTTTCTCGGTAGCCACGGCATCGGCTCCGTTAAAGCTCACTTCCACCTCAATGTCATTGAACACACGTAAGGTGTTGTTAACAGGGTCGTAGCTCACAGGCTCAATGGTCATCTTACCCAATTGGACACCACGCATGGTACCCACCACCCTAACGGAGGCTTGAGGTTCAGAGCGCATGCCACGAGTTTGATAGGCATTGGCATTGTAAACGAAAGGTACATCCTCGGGTCTTTGGTCCTTACGCAGTGAGGGTTGGCGAGGGACCAAAGTCTGGATGCCCAGATCATTAAGACGGTAGTCTGTGGTACTGTAGCTCGTCACACGAATGGTGGGTTGTGCACCAAAGGGAACGGCAATCAATTCATTCACGACGGGAATCTGAGGGTCGCCCTCATTGCCGCCGATGACGGTGTTAGGCATCGAGAGCCATGAGAACTGACCTCTTTGGGTATCCACGTCCTCTGCCTCGATGGTTGAAAACGAAAATGAAGCCTTAAGGCTTCTCATGTCACTCTTCGTGCATTCTGCCCTATCGGCCGAACGCAACTGAATCCTTTGTTGAGCCATGACACTGACACCTAGTGTCAACATCATCGCAACTAAGAAAATTTTCCTCATAATTTTAAATTTAAAAACCTGTATTTTCAATTTGTTGAAATTCATCAGAGTTAAAACCTGCAAATATAGTATTTTTTTCAATACACTTTGTAACTTTATGTGTTTTTTACAAAAAAAAAGAAACGGCGCCATCCGATGCCGTTTCTTTTTGAATAACAAATATCTATTACTTACTACTATTTGTTCCAAATGTGAACGTCTTGACGCTCGTTGCCTTCGAGTAGTAAAGGTAACCTTGGCCAGGTTCGAGGGTTCCCACCGTACCTACCCAATTGCCGTCATTGTAGACCGAGCTGCCCGTCTGCGACTTCACGATATCACCGTTCACCGGACTGAGGCCGGCAAAGGCCGCATTGACTGTCATGCTCAATCCAGAGGGGAAACCAATCCAGTTGTTGCCCGGGTAAATGGTGATCTCTTCCTCGGACGGATTGACCGGAACGCCTGACAGCGTGAACTCGCAAGCGGCACTGACCTGAATCTTGTACATCTCACGGATGTCGAAGGACATGTCACCGGACCACGTCCCGTTGCTGTATACAATGGATGTTGTCTGCGACTTGATTATCGCGTTGCCATTGTCACCCAATGCGGCCTCGATGGCCGTTTGGAGCTGGTCAAGGGTGATGTCCAAGTTCGTCGACCACCAGGTCAGGCCTTGAGCCAAAGATATCGTTTGGGTCTCGGCCGTGAGTTCTCCGGTGTTGAAGAAGGCGATTCCGCTCCATGCGGACTCAGTGCCATCGCACACGCCCTGCACCTTCACGCAATACTCCGTCTCAGGATTCAGGCCCGTGAACACGTATTCGGCTTCCTCCACGGCCACGGGTTCATTCCAACTTACATCGACGGATGTCATCACCACGTTGTCCACGGCGAAGTAGTCGCCCTCAGGATTCACTGAACTGTCCTTGGTGTACGACCAAGTGAAGGTGTGCTCGCCTGCCGCGACCTCGAAATTGTAGTGATTCCAGCCTGAGACGTTAGCACCCACATACACCATGCGCGTGTCGTCGATGTAGAAGTCGCAGTGGTCATAATAGGTCGACGAGCCTTCACCCTTGCACTCGGCATCGAACTCGACGGTGCCGTCGGCAAGGAAGTTCGCGGTGACCGAGATGCTGGATGTCGAGCTGGCCACGCCAGCATTGCCGCTCTCCATGTGGCCGTCGACGACGCTCCACGGATAGTTGGAGTTGTTGACCCAATCGCTGGGGATACCTTCGGCGAAGTCTTCATCCACCCAGGTGGCGGTTGCGGGGATGCCCAACATCACGTTGTAGCTTTCGCTGAAGCCTGTCCAAGCAACGGTAGCAGTACTGCCTGTGACGTTGCTCACTTCCACTCCCGAGGGTGCCGCGTTCACGCAGCCGTCCAGCGCAGTCTTTGTGACCATCAGCTGGTTCTTCACGCTCATGACCGTACCGCTGTAGCTTGACGGAGCAAACGGGTTGTAGTCGGTGCCGTCGCTGTAGATGCGGAGGGCCTGGCTCGGCGCGTCGAACACGCGGCAGAGCATGTGAGGTTCATTGGTATAAGCACCGCTGTTGTCATCAGCAACCAAAACCACGTTGGAAACGCCATCATAGAGGAACGGGGTGATGAACTCGATGGTGGTCCAGTCGTTGGCTTCCATTGTCACGCTGCCGCTGTACATCAAGTTGTCCGGAGTGACAGTCACCCAATCTGAGGCACCTGTGAACTCGCTCTTGGTCGTGCTGGCCATGTAGATGTCGTAGGTGCGCGTCTTTGTCGGGCCTTCGTTATAGAAGGCGATGCTGGTGATGAGTCCAGCGGAACCAAGCTCCTCGGTGGTGTAGATCTGTTGGGAAAGAGCGTAATTGTAATAGCTGTAACTCGGCAAATACTGGTCCGTTGTCGAGCCTCCGTCACCAATCATGAGTCCCTCAGCAAAGTGAGCCACAAGGTCCACGTCGCTATTGACAATGAAGGTGTAGCTGGTGCCCGCACCTTCAACCACTTCGCCGTCCTGGAACCAGCCGATGAAGTAATAGCCTTCGGCAGGCGTGGCTGTCACGGTGCATGATGCGCCATAGCCATATTCACCACCACCACTCACAGTACCATAATCTGTATTCTCTGATTCAACGGTGACCATGAAGGTCTGCGAAGCTGCTGCACAGTTGCAGTCAAATTCATAAAGTATACCTGCACTCAGTGTACCACTCTGATAAATGGTCAGGTCACCTTCATACCGCACATTAAAGGAGCACTCACTGTCATAGTTACCCGAACTCCAAGTCAAAGTGACATGGACACCATTGCCAATTTCCAAGGTGTAGGAAGCCGAACTGCCTGATGAAATGGTCAGACTTTGTGATTCAGAACCGTCATCAAAACTAACAACCAATGCGGCACCATTCCAGCCATCACCCCAGCTATCGATAAGGTTAAAAACAATATTGCAAGCGTTCTTCAAAGTCTCATTGCCTTGAGCGCTGAGGCCACCGTCGGCGGCCATTGTGAAAGTGACGGGGATTTGTTCAGTCTCTGGGCAGTTGGCCGCAATGGTGACAGTGAACTGGCAAGAGACTTCCTGGTCGACAGCAATAGTCCCTACATTCACTGGCTCACTGGAGAAGGAGATATAGTTGCTGGAGGAAGCAATCCTAACCATTGCATTGGTGGCTTGGTAATGACCCGTGTTCTTGAACTTAGCCGTCAAGGTTAATGTCTGGCCAGGGGTGAAGCCACCGTTCCAACTCATGTTCTGGTAAGCTAGCACTGCTTCATTGGCCTTGATGACGATGTTACCCTCATAGGTATCACCGCCATTAACAGCAGTGTAATGAATCGTGACATTGGTACCGTCGGCCACTCCTTCAGCAATCTTGAAGCTGAAGCCGTTCACAGTGGTGGTTGCCTCAGGAGCTAAAGCGCCGAAACTGCCTGTTCTATCAATGAGCGTGACATTAGTGTCATCAGTAGTCAAAGTAATGTTGGTGTTACCAACGGAAGCATCCGTACCCACATTCTTGAAAGTGATGCTCAGATTAGTGTCATCGCCAACGTGGGTAGCAGTTGGAGTATAGCTGTCCATCGCAATATAAGCACCTTCAAGGGCAGCAGCAGGAACAGTGGTGACATAAGGAATACGGTTGGGAGCAGTCACGCAGATGGTGACATCGCCGCCAGAGGTAACAGGGGTAATCGGAACTTGAACAGTGCCAGTCTCACCAACAAGTGCTGTGCCATGAAGCACACCGTCCTTGCTGATGGCCACGTAAGAACCTGGAACAGCACTCACCTCGTAGGTAGGCATGCCGATAGGAAGGATGGCCATGTGGCTCACATTGTTGGCAGTGGGTTGCACACGGTAAGGCATGATGGATCCGTCACCCAACACGTGGTAGGCTTGCCAATAATAGAGTGTGGCACTATGAAGCTCATATCCAAGGGCTTCGGCGGCATTTCCAGCAAGAAGGCCGACATAAAGAATGGAACTCACAGTGTTATAGACATCATCCAACCAAATGGCATCGTAAATGCCTAAACCAGTCTCTTCATAGGAAGGCATAGTGCCGTCAGCACGGTTGGTCGGGCCTACACCAAAATAATAGTCGTTTTTCCAAGTAGTGTTAGGACAAGAGCCGATATAGGCATATGCACCTTTGTTCTCGGCACGAATCATAGCTTCACCAAAACAAGTGGTGCTGTAACCAAAGTCGCCAGATTGACAGCAGTTACCAATGGCGAGGAAGTATTTGTGCGCGTTGGTCAAGTTGGCGACATCGCTAACAGAAAAGCTCGGGCCTGCCCAGCTGGTCTTGCTACCGTGAGCGGTATAGTTGGCAAAACCCACACCGGAACTCAACGGGGCGTAGCAGTTGGTGTAAGTACCATGGCTAAACTCGTGCACGTTGTCATACCCATGTTCGGTATTGTAGTAATAGTTGGTGGCATACCAGATGGTAGGACGTCCCACAGTGACACCCCATCCGTCATCCTCACCTGCAATAAGCAGCACGTTGTTCAAATAGCTCGGGTCGGGCATGGTGTATTGTTCGTATTCCATTCCTTTGCTAAGTATTGATTGCATCTCAGCTACAGTTTCAGCAGAGATACGGCTGTGGTACATATCCACGAACTCATCACCATCCACGCTCGAATAGTAAAGGTCGGCAACACAATTGGTCTTGCTGGCTGAAGCAACGCTGGGAGCCACTTGATCCTTGTCACCCATGATGATAAGGAAGGTGGGGGCATCTTGAGCGTATTTGGTTTGAATGAAACTCTTGATAGCATCCGCACTTGTGCCGATATTGTCGGTATAATTCACGTCTACATAGATACCTTTCATAGTTTTCCAAGCCACCCAGTCTTGGATGCAACTTTCGAACATGCGGTTGGCGATGACCAACATCTTTACTGGGCTCTTCCAGAGGTCAGGATGGTCCTCATAAATATCACGAACGGCCCTTCCGTTAAACAATTGCTTGTATAGGACGTCAAAGTAAGGGCTATATGTCTTTACTAACATGTCTTCCGTTGCACGGGCATCAGCACCATCGAAATGCACTTCCACTTCAATGTTGTTGAACACGCGGAGGATATTGTTGACGGGATCGTAGCTGACAGGCTCGATGCTAATCTGACCCACTTGTACACCACGCATGGTACCATTCACGCTAACTCGTGCCATGGGTTCCGAACGCATGCCACGGGTCTGGTAGGCAGCCTCGTTATAGACAAATGCGGGGCTCTCGTTTTTCATGGCAGCAGGCTGGCGCGGCACCAAAGTATGGATGCCGTAGTCATTGAGATGGTAGTCTGTGGTGGTGTAGCTCGTGATTTCGACGCTCGGGTTGGCACCGAAAGGCACGGCGATAAGCTCATTCACAACAGGAATCTGAGGATCACCCTCATTGCCGCCGATGACAGTGTTGGGCAAACTGAGCCAGGAGAATGTCCCTCGCTCACTTTCATAGTCCTGCGCATCAATGGAGGAGAATGAGAACGAAGCCTTAAGACTTCTCATGTCACTCTTCACGCATTCTGCCTTGTCGGCCGAACGCAACTGGATCTTTTGCTGTGCCATGACGCTGACACCGAATATCAGCGCCATTGCAGTTAAGAAAAGCTTCTTCATAATTGTGTTAGTTGATTAGTATTTGTGTTTCCAAATTATTCTTGGTTGTAAAAATTACACATTAAGCGGGCAAAGGTAAGCATTTTTTCGATACGTTTAGCATTTTTAGAGTTTTCGAAAAAAAAAGAGGATGACTTTTAGTCACCCTCTTCATTCACTTGTCTATGCAAGCTGCAATCAGTCCTCCTTGCGGTGTTGGCAAATTGTGCCGTGACTGGCTTTCGCTCCCGTCGAGAAGACCAAAGTCTTCGGCTCATCGCTGTTGGAATAGTACATGTAGCCTTGGCCGGGAACCAGGGTCATAATATCGCCTTGCCATCCATCTCCTTCTATATAATCGGAAACCCCATCCTCATCGGCGAATGAGTCTTCATCCTCAGGCTCGAAATCAGCAAGGGCAGTCTCGATGTCCGTCTCGGTATCGATAGGGAATCCTATCCAGTTCCATCCGGGGTTGATGATAATCTCAACGAAGCTCGGGTCGACAGTCGGACCTGCCAAGGTAATCGTGCAGGCATTTGCCATTTCGACCATGATCATCTCGGCGTTTGTCAGCTCGTAGGTTTCCAACCCATACCATTCACCGTCCTCATCATCATAATCTGCAATATCATCTTTTGTCGCAATTGAAAAGGCGTTGTCGCCCAAGGCTTCCTTCAGCATCGCCATGCCGTTCACCGCATTCAGGTCGATGTACGTGCTCACCCAGTTCCAACCAGCGCTGAGTCTGAGGGTTTGCGTGGTATATGCAGGTTGGGTTACCTCACCGCTCAGGCTCACGTTGCACGTGACATTGCCTGTAGCCACGCTAAGAGTCTCGTTGGTGTAAGTGCCTACGTTCAGGCCGCCCTTTAGGCGGATATAGACGTTGGCAGTGAACAGGTCGACGGTAGGTTCAGGAGGAGTCACTGGATCACCCCCTTCCACAATAGTAACATCATCAACATACAACAAATGCTGGTCATGGCATTCATAGTGGCGGATAGCCACATAGCCCATGCCGCTGTAGGCACTCAGGTCAACAGTGTACTCGTTCCAGCTGTTATCACTCAACGTCACCGTCAACAGTGTTTGTGTGAAGTCGCCGGTACTGGTGTTGCCTGACGTCGACAGCAGCACCGAGAACTTCTCCGCAGGATAGTTGCTCATTCGTGACGCAGCATAGAAAGTGATGCTGCCACCAAGCTCTATCTGCGGGGAAACAAGGTAGTTATCAGGATAGACAGCTCCAGTGGGGTTACCATTCGACGTAGCAGCGGAAATGTAGGATTCGGAGAGCATCATTCCAGAAGAAGAATTGTGACATTCCGGGATGATTTGGCTACCACTAGCATAAGCAACGTATTCCGTATTGTGCATCCAGTTGTGTGGCGAATTGCCCGTGGTGCCTTTAATGGCAGTCCAGCCTTGCCAACCGTCTTCAAAATCGCAGGTCTGCGTGTCGCGGCTGCCCTTGCTCTCTGCCGTGAGGGTCAAAGTGCTGCCGTACGTGCCGTTCTCCTCGCTGCTGATCTCGAAATGCTCGGGGGCAGTGATGGTGACGTCTTCTGCAGTACATGCAACCACGGTAACAGTTTTGGTCCTCGACGGGCCTTCGCCTTGCACATAAGTGAAATCGGTCAATGCGTTGGGAGAGATCGACAACGACTCGCTGGCTCCACTGGTGGCCTTGGTGAACTTAATCTGGCTATTGTTTGTGCTTGTGGTAGCCCTATAATTATTGCCAGACTGTGGACTCATCGGGGTCACGTTGTAATAGTCGTTCTGGTTGTATATGGCTCTCGTGGACCCCGTGGCATAGGCATAGAAGGCTCTACCACTTGAGCCTATATAGCTCCCCGTGTTGTCATCCACCGTAACCATGATGTTGCTTGTTCCATTGTACTCAAATGGCGTATCCAATGTGATGGTGTACCAACCATCCGTAGTGAAGGTCTGAGTGCCTGTATATACCTTACTGGCAGAGGTCACCGCAACCCAGGTCGATAATGTTGTGCTATTTGTATGGGTCATGTAGATATCGAGTGTCCTGGCATCTGAGGCGGCGCTGCCGTTGTATTTGAAGCTGACGGCGGTAATGGTGCCTGCCTCGCCAACCTCGGCTTGCGTGTAAATTTGCTGTGAAGTGGTGTACTTGTACCATACGTTGGTGGGCAGGCTTGATGAGGTGCTTGTCCCGCTTCCGATGGTCACCTCGCCGCCTTGTGGAGCGCCGAAGATACCGACTACCGTGACATCGTAGCTAGGCATCTCGAAGCTGTTACCGCTAACGCCGACCAGCGTGTTCACGTCGCCCGTCTTATAGACCACCCAACTGTTGAGGCTATAACCCGATGCCGGGGTCGCGCTCAGGTTGACCACGGTGCCAGGCACGCAGTTGGTAGGAGTGGCACTGATGGTGCCATTGGTAGCATCAGCCAATGTGACGGTGAAGCCTTGGACAAACGTCGCGCTCACTGTGACATTGCTGTTGGGCATCGTAAACTGGTTATCCGTCACGGCAACAGGATTGTCGTTGTCATCTCTGACATCCCATCCGGAGAAGAAATAGCCGCTATTAGCGGTGGCCATCAGCGTGATGATGTCACCAGGATAGGCCGTGCTGATGTCAGCACTGATGGTGCCGCCCTCTGTCTGGACTACGGTCACACTGTGGCTCGATGCTGTCTCGAAATTGGCTACATAGTTGCCTGCGGCTGTCACGGTGAAGGTGAAGGTCGGGTTGGTGGACACCTGAGTACCATTTTTTGTCCAATCAACAAAGACATAGCCATGATTTGCCGTGGCAGTCAAAGTAACGGAAGTACCCTCGTAGTAACTGCCCGCACCAGTAACTGTGCCGCCTTCGGATGGGTTTGCCGAGACAGTAATGGAATATTGCGGGAGAGCCGTGAAGTTGGCCACGTACGACGCATCCTCCGACACCGTGAAGCTATAGGTGGCATTGGTTGAGACTACACTGCCATCCTTAGTCCAATTGGTGAAAGTGTAGCCAGTATTGGCCATAGCCTTTAATGTAGCGGTACTACCCGATGTATATGAACCTGCCCCTGTCACAGTACCGCCATTGGCTGGGCTGGCAGTAGCTGTGATGGCGTACGATGTTGTCTGTTGTGTGAAGTTTGCCACACAAGTTGTGTTTTCCGTTACATAGAAGCTATAGGTGGGATCGGTCGAAGCAACACTTCCGTTTCTCATCCAGTTGACAAAGTTGTAACCCGCATTGGCAGTGGCCGTAAGGGTACACAATGTATGGGCAGAATAGGTACCTGCCCCAGTGACCGTGCCACCTGTAGTAGGATTGGCACTTGCCGTGACAGTATAAGATCCCGAGTTTCCTCCACCTCCGCTAGAGTATTGGCTGAGCGAGACAGTGGAACCGCCAGAGGCCGTGGCATCAAGATAGGCTTTAGGGCCATAAAAAACAGGCGTGCCGTTACTAACAGTGACACCACTCTTAAGTGTCGGTGTGGACGGAGCTGAAATCACCAATCTAGAGGAACCGCCGCCAGGACCACCGACACCAGGACCACTGCCGCTGCCACCACTACTGATAGTTGGGGTTAAGAAAGCTACGACATTGCCTCCATAGGTCATCGAATACCAAGTGTTGCTGCTAACCGATGAAGTTTGATAGCATGTTTGAGCAAGTGTGCTACCTGATTCCAGACCGCCGACGGCGATGAGGACACCACCATTGAAATGGAATTTCTTGTTTTCCTCGGAGTTGGCATCGATGGCCACTTCGGGCGAAGCGGCACCGATGGCATAAATAAGGCCGCCCTCAATAACCACATTGCCGTTGGCATCGATACCATCATTATTGCTTGATCGAGAATAGAGGTAGCCATCTGTGATGTACAAGTCTTGTGCCGCATTGATACCGTCATCGTAAGCATCAATCGTAGTCTCGCCACCTGTGACGTTGAGATAATTCTTACTCTCAATGCCTTCGGCGTTGCGCCCCTTGGTGGTGACATAGACGGTACCACCACTGATGTTGATGCCACCATAGCAGATAGTGTTGTTGCCCGACTCATCCTTATAGCCAGCCTTGATGCCTTTGGCTGCGGAATAATATTTGTTGTCAACCCAGTCGGTATTGGAAGTGTAATTGGTGTTCTCCGTAGTGCCATTGTTAAAATAAAGGGCACCCGAAGTAGCTACAGTAGTATTGCCTCCACTGATGTTCAACACGTTATCGCATTTCATGCCTTTGCCGCCAGAGCCTGTGGCGGTGAGAACAAGGGTGCCTCCACTGATGTTGATGTCGCCGTCGGCACTTAGTCCACAAGCGGAATTGGTCTCCTGGTCGGTTGCGTCCCACTCGCCTTTGCCCGTGGTGGTGACGTTAATGACGGCATTGCCGGAGATGTAAGCGTCACCCTGACATTTAATGCCTTTGGCCGCGATGGCATCGCTATTAATGATAATATTTCCGCCACTGACATAGATATTGCCCGAATCCTCATTTTCATGGTTGATGGTCATACCCGTCGAAGTGTCACCATCGAGATCGCACTGTATACCGTCGTCACCTGCACCGCTGATATTGATGCTACCGCTTTCCATGAGGAAATACTGGTTGCATGAAATGCCGTCATCTACAGCTGAGGTAACGTTGATGGTAGCATTCTTAATGGAAATGTACTCACCTGCCTTGATGCCATGACTCTTGTTGCCCACGACATTGAGTGTACCATATTGTTTGAATTCGGCGTGACCCTTCACATAGAGGCAGCCTTTCTGTGAACCACTTGCCGCATCAGTGAGGGTATTGGTGGTACCCGTAATGACTTTCACATTGATGCGCTTACTATTCTGGATGTGCACCGCTGCACCACTGTAGACAGGTGTCATATTGGTCAGCGTGAGTCCGTTCAACTCAATGGTAGCCTTATAAGACCCCGACATGTAAAACTCGCCATCGTTCGATGTTCCAGTAAGCGTGTAGGTAATTTCCTCTGTAACAGCGCCTTGTACTATCGAGACATGCGCCCCACTTTGCGTGACGGTCAGGTATTGCGCCACATTGTCATCCACGGTCACCGTAGCCGTATTACCATTGTAGCTGACAGTGACATTGTTGTCTGCCCAAACCGATAGAACGGCTATAACAAGCAGTAATGAAAACAATAATCTCTTCATAATTAAAATATTAAAAGTTTGCAAAAGTATTAGGTTTATTTCGTAACAGCTTTCACCAAAAGGCGAAACAATGTGGCAAAAAGTCGAAAAAAAAGCCCTAATACTGAGCAAAGCCAGCGCTGTTATCTCACCCAAAAAAAACACAGAGAGCAACATTGCACCAATGCTGCTCTCTGAAATATGCTATTTCGCAAACTGCATCCCTTGTGAAGGGAATTTTACTCAAAGCAAGGGAACAAGTTTATCTTTCGACTGTAGGAAAGGTGAATGTCTTGACGCTCGTTGCCTTCGAGTAGTAGAGGTAGCCTTGGCCAGGTTCGAGGGTTCCCACCGTACCTATCCAATTGCCGTCATTGTACACCGAGCTACCCGTCTGCGACTTCACGACATCGCCATTCACCGGGTCGAGACCGGCGAAGGCCTCGCTCAACGTCATGCTCATGCCGGACGGGAATCCAATCCAGTTGTTGCCCGGGTTGATGGTAAGAACTTCCTGGGAGGTATTGACCGGAACGCCTGTCAGCGTGATCTCACATGCTTCACTGACCTGAATCTTGTACATCTCCCGGATGTCGAAAGGCAGGCTTTCGGGTATCCACATACCGTTGCTGTATATGATGGATGTGCTCTGCGACTTGATTATCGCGGTGCCATTGCTACCCAAGGCGGCCTCAATGGCCGACTTCAGGTCATCAAGCGTGAGGTCGAGATTTGCCGACCACCAATTCAGACCATTAGCAAGCGACACAGTTTGTTCAACCACGGTAGTTTGCTGCTCGAAGTTGGCTACCAAAGTTCTTTCGCCAGTGACTTCAAAGGTGTATTCTGCCTCAGTTGACACCTCAGTCCCATTCTCCGTCCAGTTGACAAAAGCATAGCCTTCGTTGGCTGTGGCGATCAAGGTACATGTTTCGCCTTCAAAATAGATGTCAGCGCCTTCAACGATGCCACCTTCAGCGGGTTCGGCAGTGGCAGTGATAGTAAACTCAGAAGCTATGCAGTCGGTCTTACGATACAGATAGAGATTGGTCGTGTTCCGACTAGCAGGATAGATGCGTTGATAAAACGTTGAGCTCGTACTGGTGTTGAAATAGAGTTGGTATGTTGAGGCTGCGGTGTGGATGTTCACATAGTTGCCGCTCATAGCCAGCGACCATTGGTAGGTATTGCCAGAAGCATTGGAGCCTTGGTAAAGACTAGTTGTCTGGGCATAAAGGTAATTGCTGCCGTTCTTGATGTAGTAATAATTGCTGCCCGAGATTTTTTCAATGGTCAGCTCAACCGCACCTCCGAGTTCGTGAATGGTAGTGCCATCGCTAATGGCGATGCTTGTGGAATAGCCATCTCCCCCAGTCACCGTTCCGTTGAACGCATAACCTGAGTTTGATGAAGTGGAGCTTTGATAAACCAAAAGATAGGTCCCGCTCCAGTCAGAGGGTGCCTCGGTCACTCGCTCGTATGTCACTTCATCGCAGCCTTTGGTAAAAATTGCCACAAGGTCTCTGCCATCAGTAACCACAAAGCTGTATTCCAAATCTTCGGACACCACCGTTCCGTCCTCCGTCCAGTTCATGAAGACCCAACCTGGGTTAGCCGTGGCAGTGACCGTGCAAGTCTCACCACAAAGGAACTCACCTCCGCCGCTCACCGAGCCTGCTCTTACCGGGCTGGCACTAATGGTGATATTCACTGGGATAGTGGATCCAAAAACGGCTACCAAGTCTCTGTCGACAGTCACTTGGAAACTGTATGTGGCATCGGTGGAGACCACGTTGCCGTTTTCAGTCCAATGGATGAACTGATAGTTTTCGGCAGCAGCAGCCGTCAAGGTGCAGGTCTCACCAGGAGTATAAATGCCAGCACCTTCTACAGTGCCGCCGTCTGCTGGATTGGCAGTGGCGGTAATGGTACGTTCAAACGTCACACATGATATGTTGGCGACCCAACCAGCGGCAGTAACACCCGAATCTGAGGTGAATTTGAAAGTCAGTGCACCCTCTGTATTAGTGGCAGTCACCGTACCAGGACCGTTTGTTCCTGAATATTGACCGATTAATGTGGCAGATGTAGAAGTACCATCGTAAATATATAGATAGTCGTAATTAGTTTCAGTATTAAATTGAGTGAAGTTAACGCTCACCATGGCTCCTTCGGTTCCTGAATAGAAGGTCATGGTGTAGGTCAGGTTATTACCATAGTTGGAATTGGGACCACCTGAGTCGTAGAAGATGCCACTGCAAGTGGTCACTGATCCATTTTGCATGGTGATGGACTCTGCAACATGGATGTAGTTCTCTTTGGTCAAGGTTTGGCTGTTGCCGTCAGCATCGGTGATAGTCAAGGTAACGTCATAATCGCCAGCCGTGCTGTAGGTGATGTTTGTGGGATTCTGAGCAGTGGAAGTGGAAGGCGTTGCACCTTCGAAAGTCCAACTCCAAGAAGCAATCGTGCCGAATGAATTGTCAGTAAAGCTAATGCTTTGTCCAAGAGAAACTTCCGTTGTAGAAGCCGTGAAACTCGGTACCATGCAGTTACCAGGCGTAAGCTGAATGTTGTTCAGCTCCACTCTTTGGCCATCAGCCACGGTGACATCAACATAATATGGGCAATAGCCATCTTTGGTGAATTCAAATGTATAGCTACCACCTTTGATGGGACGGTGAAAGTCTCCAACAGCGTGTGTGGTCACAAAAGAGGTCTCGCTGTCGTGATCCATCACAGTGACCTTTACACCTTCAATAGGTTGGTTTGTATTGGCATCATACACAAAGCCGTGAACGCCTTTCAAGCATTGCTCCATAAAGGCCAGCATACTGTTGCGGTTGTAGTTCCAAAAACTGGGAAGAGCAGAAGCACTGGGTGTCTTGGTCGTAGAGCATTCCACAGTAACCTCACGGCATTGCGCATAGGCGTTCATATAGTCTTGGCGACTACCTGTAATGACATACCAATCTGCACCATTGGTAACACCATCAGAATAGGTGTCAGACATATAAGAAGAATAGGTCTGTCTTGCAATCTGAACATATTGGGAGCAGACATACTCATACCAATTCATATCAGCATGGTCGTCATAAACAGCATCCCAAGGATAGTTCATCACCTCTGCCCCACCGTGGTAGTTGGCACTCATGGTGAACAAATTCTCATCGCCCATGGCCATGGTCCAAACAGTCTCATCTTCATAACTATTGCCATCAGGATGAGCACCTTGATAATAATCCTTGTAGTTACGGTTAAGGTCAATATTATGACCATTATAACGCTTGGCACTGTTTACCGTGTTGTTACCTCCATTATATGTGCCGTCCGGGTTGGTCAAAGGCATAATGTAAATGTCAAGGTTGTTTACCAAGTCAACAATTTGGCTATCTGTGCTGGTGCATAACTCGTTGATGAGGCGAAGCATAAGGATCATACCTGTGATTTCATCACCGTGCATGGTTGAAGTGTAGAGAAACTTCGGTTTACCTTCAGGATTGCCATTGTTGATACGGACACCCAAAAGTTGACGGTGGTTGCTGGTGGAAAGTGTACCAAGGCTAAACAAACTACAATTTCTTCCGCTGATGGCCTTTGAAGGGAAGCCATTCATCATCGAGACATACTGGTCATAGGTCAAATAACTGTCCCAGTTGTAGGTGCCTTGTCCATTCCACATGGTGACATTGGCTCTCAGTGAGGGTGGAGTCTGTAATTCGGGACGGAAACCTGCTTGCAACAGTCTGTCGTATTCATTCTGGTTGGCATAGGCTACCACTCTCCTACCATCGGTGCCGTCAACGGAGCAGATTTCGCTAATGGCTTGAATTTCCTTAGGGTTGTCAACGCTAAGGGTAAAATAATACTCACCGCGTTCGCGCATGAGTTGGCCCAATTCTCTTTGGCTTTGGGCACTAACCGTACCAGCTATTACAGCGATACAAACAAGAACTAGATAACGTAAAAACCTCATTTTGTTGAAAATTTAAAACTTGCAAAAGTACAAAAAAAGACAAAATTGGTTCTGGTTTTGTAAAATTTCATCAAAAAAACCTCCACCTCAAAACGAGATGGAGGTTTTTTGAATCGCCTTTTAATAATAATAGGTGTGGTAGAGACGTAGCGCGCTACGTCTCTACTAGCAACCGAATTATTTGTACTCAGCAAGCACGTCCTTCACGCGGTCGGGGGTCATACGGCCGTAGACCTTGTCACCGACTTCGATGACGGGGGCCAGACCGCAAGCACCGACGCAGCGGAGGCAGGTCAGTGAGAACTTGCCGTCAGGAGTGACCTCACCGACGTTGATGCCCAACTGACGCTTCAGCTCGTCCAGCACCTTCTCGGCACCACGCACATAGC
>JAEEGF012226993.1_pt1 | contig 16935 bp, 14 predicted proteins | sample 9134171 | NCBI WGS metagenome assembly JAEEGF01 (sample SAMN16246542, study PRJNA631951) | gut metagenome | biome: gut microbiome; feature: rumen; material: AP-attached | host: Bos | place: Iran: Karaj | collected 2018-10 | reverse complement strand
GCCACGATGATCGGCCAGCCAAAAGAAAGAAGGAGCCGACCTTCCGGCTCCGTTCCCATTCTGTTTTTACGATTCGAAGCTTCCATAACAGTTCCATTATAGGGAAGCTATGAATATATTGCAAGCATTTTATGCGGTTTTCCCTCAATTCATGACGCCGCAGGCATCAATTCATGGCGAAGCCAATTCATGCGTAGGGGCGGATCGCATCCACCCGCGAAGACAGCGGTACGGGAAGATAAATCCACTTCGTTACAGAGGTAGATCGCGCGACGACGCAAACGTCGTATGCCGCGTACCATCTTCCCCTACGAGTTGGATATACCTGTAGGGGGCGACGACCTTGGTGCCCCTTCAGGCAGCGTGACAGCGAGACGGACGACCGACGGTCGTCCCTACGCGCTTCATGTGCGAACCAATGTACGGCTCCGTCTTGTCCTTACCAGAATTTGCCGACGTACGATTCAAAAACCTTATGGTCAAGCGAAAAGGGATCGACGCCCTCGATTTGTTCGCCTCTGAGATAGTAAATCCATGTTTTCCGGCGGTTCAGTTCGACGCTTTCCGCACGACTGTATACTTGTGCTTTGAGGTTCAGCCCGTCGCCGATCTCCTCTGCCATCTCCGCCGTCATTGCTTCGAGACGGCAGGCTGCGTCGTTGAAATGCGCCTCCCAGTCCCGTTCCTCCATCGTCTCGTCATCCAGCTGGACGAAGATCGACAGCACGATCGGATAGCGGTCCAAGAGGTCGGAATAACGCAGCGCATACAGCGGAACCCGGTCCTCGCTCTGTTCGAGGTTCTTTCGATACGCTTTGCCGATCTCCATAGGGGATTCTTCCCCCTTGTTGCTGTAGCTGTTCACGAAATCGCCGAGGGAGCAGAAGCAGTAGCTTCCCCTGCCCCACAGCAAGCCATCATAGTAACGCTCAACATAACCGGTAAAGAAATGCGTCCCGATCTGATCCTCGATCCATTCATACTGCTGGTAATACAGCGTCTGATAATTGTTCATCGTGCAGGTCATCGTCTGCCCGCAGGCGTCCCGATATGTGATCTGCCATTCGTACCAGTCGAGCGTGTCCCGGTGATACCCGCAGGAACAGTCTTCGCCCTCCGAATGCTGTTCGATGCGTTCACCGAGCGTGTAATCACCGAAAATCTCTTTCAACTCCTCTTGATAGACGGTCGGATAATCATCCGTATAGACGAGGTGTTTGATTCTGTGTCCGCAGGCGGCAAGCGTCAGCAGCATGATACATGCAAGCAAAGTTGCAATCGTCCTTTTCATACAGTGCTCCTTCCTATGTCCTTTGTTATACAGACAATCGGGAACCGGAAAACGTGACATGCCGATCAAAAAAAGTGCGCCGCGTCCAGGCTTTGCAAATTGTAAACTCTGGACTGCTCATTTGCCGCAGGCAATCATAACTGCGCACGGATCGCCGTGCGGCGGAGATCATTCCGTAAACCCGATCGTGTACTGCTCGTCGGAATCGTAGCCGATCGAGAGGACAAGCCCGTCCGGAAGCGTCAGCGTGCCGGCGTACCCCTTCTCCGTCGAAAGGAACACCGCCTTTTCCGCGAGCGTGTCCGCATAGCCGTTCGCGGTCAGGAACGGTCCGGCGACCGCTCTGTACTGGTCCGGCTGGACGTTTGCAAACAGCGCCGCACTCAGCGAGAACGCTTCTCCCGTGCGGCTGTCGAACTGCACGGACAGGCAGTAGACCTGCCCGTTTCCGGCGTCGTAGTACGCCTGCGCACACCACAGCGCCAGCTTTGCGCCGGTTGCATCGTTATAGAAATCGCGCAGCGTCAGCGTAAAACGACTCTTGCGCACGACGGAATCGACGGATTCTCCGGTCTTGAGCTTGCCGTTTGCCGCGTGGAAGCGCAGCGTGTCCGACCAGAGCTCCCTGAGCTTTTCGGTGACCTCGGCCTCGCTCATCTCGCCGGGCATCACGGCGCGCTCCTCGCCCTGCCGTTCGCATCCGAGATACAGCTTCACGCGTGTTTCCAGCGACAGCGGCGCGCCGATGCCGTTTGCGCTGATGATGCTGACCGCCTCGTATTTCGGATCGTCATACAGCGCCTTTTCGGACAGCTTGAAGATGCCGCGGTTCAAAAGCACCAGCAGCAGCGCGACGACGACCGTGCCCGCCGTGAGCGCGATATAGGCGATGCGCGTCCGCGTCACACGGTCGCGGTCCGCAAACAGACGGATCCGTTTCAGTTTTCTCCACCGGTCGCGGATGAACAGGGAGACGCGCCGGAACAGGCGGGTGATCTTCTGCTTCATCGATCCTCGCCCCCCTTCTCCCGCGTATACAGCGGTACGTCGAACCAGACCAGCGTTCCTTCGCCGACCTTGCTTTCAAAGTGCAGGGAGCTTCCGTGGATCTGCGCGATCCGGTTGCCGATCGCAAGACCGAGTCCCGCACCGTGCTGCGCGCGCGAACGGGATTTGTCGACCATGAAGAACGCCTCGGTGATGCGCGAGATCTCCTCCTCCGGAATGCCGATGCCCTCGTCGCGCACGGCGATGCGGTAGCGTCCCGCCTCGCGACGTCCGGAGAGCGTGATGGTTTTACCGGGCGAACTCGCTTTTCTCGCATTGTCGATAAGGTTTGTAACGAGCGTCAGCAGCAGGTCCTTTTCATAGAGGATGATCTGCTGTTCGATGTCGTAATCCAGCGTCAGCTCCGCCTTTTCGAGCATCGGCGTGACGACCGCCACCACGTGCCCGAGCGCGCGCCGCGCATAGCCGCGGACCAGTTTGAACTCGTTTTTGTCAAGCACGACGAGGTCCATGAGCTTTAAGGACATCGCCTCGAGCCGCTTGCCCTCGGAGAAGATGAAGTTCGCCGCCATGAACGCGTCCTCCTCGTCGAGCTCGGTGCTTCGGAGCATGTCCGCATAGCCGATGATCGACGTCATCGGCGTCTTAAGCTCGTGCGAGAAGCTCGCGACAAAGTCCTTCTGCTGCTTGGCGTTCAGTTCGAGCGCATCGACCTTCTGCTCGATCGCGCCGGTCATGTCGTTGAACGCCACGGTGAGATCGCCGATCTCGTCGAGCGTCGTCACACGCGCGCGGCGCGAATAGTTGCCGCCGCCGATGACCTTGGTAAACCGCTGCAGGCGCCGCAGCGGCTTTGTGGTGAAATAGGAGACAAGAAGCATCGCGGCGATCGACACCGCGACGGTGATGATATGCAGAAGAATGACGGAATCGATCTGTTCCGCGCGAAGCCGCATCAGGTCGTTCGCGTCGTACCGAACGGACAGGAAGTAATTTTTCCCGCCGATCGACACGCAGCCCGCCGTATCCAGGACGGTGCGGTCGCCTTCGCGGATCAGCCGGTACGCAAACCGCCTTACGCGCAGTTCCGTAAACGGCAGCGTTTCCGGAAAATCGTCCGTGCTCGCCGTGATGAGCTCGGCGTCGGTGTTGTAGATCGCGCAGGGCGATTCCACGCCCTGATTGGAGCCCGCGCGCTTTAAGATCTCCTCGTACATGTCGGGCGACGCGGTGTTGTAATAAAGGTTGATGCCGTACAGCTCCGCCTCCATGGCGGACGCCAGCGCCGAATAATCCGCGACCGCCGCGTGCACGCGAAAACGAAGCGCTGTTTCAAAGCTCTGCGCGATCAGGATCTGTCCTGCCACGCCGAACAACAGCGCTACGATCAATACGGTACATATGCAGATTTTCAGAGCGAATCTCATTCTTCGGGAATATCCAGCCGATAGCCGATCTTATGGACCGTTTTGATGCGGTCCTGCCAGCCGAGTTTGCGGCGCAGACGCTGCACATGGCTGTCCAGCGTACGCGTTTCGCCGATGTAGTCCGTTTCCCACACGCGCTCGAACAGCGTTTCGCGGAACAGCGCCGTGTTGGGATTCTGCACGAACAGAACGAGCAGATCGAATTCCTTGCGCGTCAGATCGACGCGTTTCCCGTTCTGAAAAACGTCGCGCGCATCCAGGTCGATCAGAATGTCGAGGCATTGAATGAGCCCCTGGCTCTTATTGTAACGGCGCAGCACGACTTCGATGCGCGCCAGAAGCTCCACGATCTCGAACGGCTTGACGATATAGTCCTCCGCGCCGAGCTTCAGCCCCTTCACGCGGTCGTTTACGTCGCTCTTTGCCGTCAGGAAAATCACGGGGATGCCCATCGGGCGGATATAGGCAAGCAGATCATAGCCGTCGAACTTCGGCAGCATGATGTCCAAAAGCACGAGATCAAACGGATTCTTCTCAAGCAGATCCGCTGCCTGCTGCCCGTCGTACGCGCAGGTGCACACATATCCCTGCCGCGTCAGATTCATGCGGATCAGGTTTGCGATCGGTTCTTCGTCGTCCACGATCAGGATCTTTATCATATTCCCATCCTCCGATTCCTTTTCATGGAAAAAGTCTACCATATAAATGCGGACAAAATGTAACACGAGTGTTGCGAACGCGCGAATTTTGCAAGTTTTTTACAAAACCCGTCCGAATGCCGCACATTGCCGTTTATAAACGGACTATATGGTCAGTATAGCACAATCCGGCGCGTCCGTCAAAGCATTCCTGTCGACAAAGTTCGGGTTGCATTGCGCGCCGGGAAAGCGTATAATAGACGCGTATGAACTGGTATTATCATTCCCGCGATCCGCATTACAAACAGCCGTTCGGCGCCGTCAAAACCGGCGAAACGGTTTCGCTTCGCATCGACGGTGCGCCGAGCGCGCTCGTCGAGCTTTTGCTGTATCTGCCGAACGGACCGGAAACGCTTCCGATGCGCTGGGACGGCGCTGCGTACCGCGCGGCGTTTACGGCGCCTCTTTCGCCCTGCCGCATGGGCTACGGGTTCCGCATCAACGGCCGGTATTTCGGCGCGGAAAGCGGCGAGGCAACCTTTGCGGACCATCCGCAGACCTACGGACTGACCGTTTACGACGGCGCATTTCAAACGCCCGAATGGTTCCGGCACGCCGTGGTGTATCAGATCTTCCCCGACCGCTTCTTCTGTTCCGACCGCGAACGGTTCCTGCGCGCAGCGCGCGATTACCGCGCGACGGGACGCCCGATCTTCGTCCATGACGATCCCTTTGAACCGCCGTACTATACGCCGCACGGCGGGGCGAAAGCGTATGCGCCCGACGATTATTTCGGCGGCGATCTTCCCGGCATACAGGCAAAGCTTCCGTATCTTGCCTCGCTCGGCGTGACGTGCATCTATCTGAACCCGATCTTCGCCGCGCACTCGAACCACCGGTACAACACGGCGGATTACCGTTCGATCGACCCGCTGCTCGGCACGAACGACGATTTTTCGGCGCTCTGCGCCGCGGCGAAGGAGTACGGCATCCGCATCGTTCTGGACGGCGTGTTCTCGCACACCGGCGACGACTCGATCTATTTCGACCGATACGGACGGTACAAGACCAACGGCGCCTGCGAGAGCAAGGATTCGCCGTATTATCCGTGGTACCGGTTCTATGATTACCCGAAGACCTACGAATGCTGGTGGAACTTCGAAACGCTGCCCAACGTGGAGGAGACCGAACCGAGCTATACCGAATTCATCCAGGGCGAAAACGGCGTGCTGCGCATGTGGATGAAAGCGGGCGCGTCCGGCTGGCGGCTCGACGTGGCGGACGAACTGCCGGATTCGTTCATTCGCGGCGTACGCCGCTCGATCAAGGGTCTCGATCCCGATGCGGTTCTGATCGGCGAGGTGTGGGACAACTGCGCGACCAAGTTCGGTCCGGAAGGACGGCGCGGCTACGTCAACGGCGACGAGCTCGATGCGCCGATGAACTACCGCTTCCGCGAGCCGACCGTGGAGTTTCTGAACGGGCGCAGCGACGCCTTTACCTACGCGAACCTGTGGAACGCGCTCACGGAGGACTATCCGAAGCCGTTCCTGGACGCGTGCCTGAACCTTCTGGGCTCGCACGACACCGAGCGTATCCGAACCGCGCTGTGCGGCATTCCCGACGCACGAACGCTCTCCCGCGCCGAACAGCTTGCGATTCATCCGGATCAGGCGACGCTTGCCCGGGCGACAAAGCGAGTGCTCCTCGGCTACGCGCTGATGGCGGTCCTGCCCGGTGTGCCGTGCATCTACTACGGCGACGAAGCCGGCATGACCGGTATGTCCGATCCGTTGAACCGCGGTATGTTCCCGTGGGGACGCGAGGATGCCGATCTCACCGAACGCGTGCGGAAGCTGATGCGTCTGCACCGCGAAAGCGACGCGATCAGAAACGGAACGACGCGTATCGCGGCGATCGGAAAACAGACGCTTTGCGTGATCCGCGAAAGCGAAGCGGAAACGCTGCTTCTTCTTGTGAACGCCGCCGACGCGCCGGTCAAAGCCGTGCTCTTCCCCGCGCAGTTCCATGAAGGCGCCGCGGCGACGGAGCCGTTCGCGCTTGCCGGAACGTATGTCGACGAGAACGGCGATGCGCTCACGGCGCGCGGCTCGCTTTCGGTCTCGATCCCGGCAAACGGTTTCCGCATCCTGAAAAAAGCGTAAGCTTCACCGAAAAATCACAATCCGCTGTTGAAAAACGGCAAAAACCTTGATATACTGATTCCACCGAATAAGCAAAGGAGTACGAACCATGATCACGAAGGACATGAACATCCGTAAAATCATCGAAATCGACGAGAACCTCGCGGGCATTCTGATCGCATCCGGCATGCATTGCCTCGGCTGCGCAATGTCGCACTTCGAGAACCTCGAAGAGGCGTGCGCCGTCCACGGCATCGACGCGGACGAGCTGTGCAAGGCACTCAACGATTACCTCGAGAGCAAATAAGCACCTTTTGAACCGCCCTGCCGGCACCGGCGGGGCATTTTTTGAGCAATGGGAAACATCGTTACGCTGGATTCGATCGATCGGGAAGAGCTCGACGTGTACGCACGGCTCACCGAGGCGCAGATCCGAAACCGTCTGGAACCCGAAAAGGGCATCTTCATCGCGGAAAGTCCGAAGGTGATCCGGCTTGCGCTGGACGCGGGGTATGAACCCGTTTCTTTCCTGATGGAACAAAAGCACATCGAAGGCGACGCGAAGGACCTGCTTTTGCGCTGTCCCGATGCGCCGGTCTACACGAGCGAACGCGCGCTTTTAAAGGAGCTGACCGGCTATGAACTGACGCGCGGGGTGCTTTCCGCCATGCGAAGAAAGCCGCTGCCCGCGTTGGATGCGGTTCTGAAGGGTGCGAAGCGCGTCGCCGTGCTCGACGGGATCGTCGACGCCTCGAACCTCGGCGCGATCGTCAGAAGCGCCGCCGCGCTGAACATCGATGCGGTGCTGTTTTCGTCCACGTGCTGCGACCCGCTGAACCGCCGCGCGGTGCGCGTATCCATGGGCACGGTGTTTCTGGTGCCGTGGACAATCCTGCCGGAAAACGGGCTCGGGCTGCTGCGCGGATACGGATTCCGAACCGCGGCGATGGCGCTGGTCGACGATTCGCTTGCAATGGACGATCCGCGTCTGAAAGAGATCGACCGCCTCGCCGTCGTGCTCGGCACGGAGGGCGACGGGCTTTCGAAGGAGACGATCGCCGCCTGCGACTTCGCGGTCAAAATCCCGATGGCGCACGGCGTGGACTCCTTAAACGTCGCCGCCGCAAGCGCCGTCGCGTTCTGGGAGCTGCGGAGATAAAGAGATGGAAGAAACTCCGAAACCGACAACCGAAGAACTCCTCGGCATCCTTCACAGACTGGGATACTCCGGCATCCGTGAGGAGATGCTTTCCGCCTTCGTCTGCGACGAGGACGGCAGCGACTACGCCGTCTGGCTCGTCGATACGGGAACAGCGAAATACGTTCTGAAACGCGCGAAAGGGTATGAGGTCGAGATTTACCGCCGCTTTTTTCCCGAACGTAAGCCGTACGTACCGGCGTTTCTCGGCGCCGTGAAGCACGGCACGGACACGTTTTTCCTGACGGAATATTGCCCGGGCGAAGATCTCCGGCACTGCACGCGCGGCGCACTCAAAAAAGCGCTCGACGCGCTGATTGCCATGCAGGACGAATTTTGGGAGCGCGCAGATTTGTACGACACGGCGGTCACGGCGGAGAAAGGACTGAAAAATGTCGAACACCGCGGCAAATACCTGAATTCGCCGCTTCTGGAGCGCGCGTACAGACAGCTGATCCCGCTTTACCGAACGACGCCGCGTACGCTCTGCCACGACGATCTGCTGCCGTTCAACCTGCTGATCGACGAACGCGCAGTGCTGATCGACTGGGAGTACGGCGGTATGCTTCCCTACCCCGTTTCCCTCGCGCGGCTGATCGCGCACGGCAGTGAGGAGGAAAGCGCCTACTTCTTCATGACGCGGGAGGATCGCGATTTCGCGATCGAATACTATTATAATCATCTGATCAAAAAACACGGCGTTTCCTATGCGGACTATCGCGGAACGCTCGATCACTTTCTCTTGTTCGAATACTGCGAATGGATCATGATCGGCAACAAATACGGTTCCCGCAGCGATGAACGTTACGTCCGTTCCCTGCAGCTTGCCGAAGCGCTCGCTGCCTCGCTGTTGAAAAATCGGTAAATACAGGCGCGAAAAAGCCGGCTGCCGCCGGCTTTTTGCATGCTTTCAAAGTGGTTCAGTTTAACAGCTCATACTGCGAATTGTAGATCTCCGCGTAAAAGCCGTTCTTTTCGAGCAGTTCCTTATGCGTGCCCTGCTCCACGATCGTGCCGTGGTTGACGACGAGGATCGTGTCGGCGTCGACGATCGTCGAAAGGCGGTGCGCGATGACGAAGCTTGTGCGATCCTTCATCAGGTCGTCCATCGTCTTCTGGATCAGGATCTCGGTACGGGTATCGACGTTACTGGTCGCCTCGTCGAGAATCAGGATCGGACGGTTTGCAAGGTATGCGCGCGCGATGGTCAGAAGCTGCTTCTGCCCGCCGGAGATGTTCGTCGTCTCCTCGTTGATCACGGTATTGTAGCCGTCCGGCAGCGAGCGGATGAAGCGGTCGATGTGCGCGCGCCGCGCCGCCTCGTGCACCTCCTCCTCGGTTGCGTCCGGACGTCCGTAGGCGATATTGTCGTAGATCGTGCCGGAAAACAGCCAGGTGTCCTGCAGCACCATCGAAAAGACGCTCCTGAGTTCGCTGCGCGGCATCCGGTAAACGTCCTTGCCGTCGACGAGGATGCGTCCGCCGTCGACGTCGTAGAAGCGCATCAGAAGGTTCACGATCGTCGTCTTGCCGCCGCCGGTCGGACCGACGATGGCAACCTTTTCGCCCGCGCGGACGTTGATCGTAAGACCTTTGATCAGCGGCTGTTTGGGATCGTAGGAGAAATCGACGTTCTCGAACTGCACGTTTCCGACGCCGTCCGGCGCGGTCTCCTCCGTCGCCTCGGTCATCTCCTCCTCGTCGAGCATCCTATAGACACGCTCGGAGGACGCGATCGTCTGCTGCAGCATGGAAAAGCCCTGCGCGATGCTTTCCAAAGGTCCCGCGAACATACGCGCGTAGAGCACGAACGCGACGATCGTGCCGACGCTCATGCCGAACATGTTGTTTGCAGCAAAGATACCGCCGATGATGCAGATCGCGATGTACGCAATGTTGTTGGTCAGCGCCACGATCGGCTGCACGATCGAAGCAAGGAACGTGCCCTTCCGCGCCGCGGTGCGCATGTCGCCGCAGATCTCCGCATGCCGCTCGCGCTGACGCTTCTCCAGGTGGAATGCCTTGACCGTATCGAAGCCCGTGAAGGTCTCCTCGGTCAGCGCGTACTGCTCGCCGTTCTTCTTGCGCAGCGCGGCAAAGTATTTTTCGCTTCCGCCCGCGATCTTCGCCGAAAGAATCAGCGAAAGCGGCACAAACACGACGACCGCGGCGGCAAGGATCGGATTCAGCAGGAAGATCAGCACGATGATGCCGACCAGCTTCAGCACGCCGGAGATCAGCGTTTCCAGGAAGCTGTGCACCGTCGTTCCCATGACGGACACGTCGTCGGTCATGTGCGAGATGATTTCGCCGTTCGGCGTCTGATCGACATAGCGCACGGGAAGCCGCCGGATCTTGTCGCTCATGCGGATGCGGATCGCGCAGGTAAAGTGCTTGGAAACGACGTTGTTCATGATCAGCATTTCGCCGATCATCGCAAGCGAGCTTCCCGCATACGCCGCGGCGAGCAGGACGCATTCCAGCCCGAATTTCGCTTTGTCAAGCACCGCGGGCTGCCCGAGGTGCGCCGGTTCCCAGTAGTTATACAGCCGGTCGGACAGCGCGCGCAAAATCTCCGGCGTTGCGAGCGACAGCGCGACCGAAACAAGACTGATGAATGCGCCGAGCACGAGCCATCCCGCGATCGGCTTCGTGTCCTTTAAGATGCGCAGCACGGTTTTGCCGGAAGTGTTCTGCTTCTTCATACGGCGTCACCTCCCAGCTGCGAACGGACGATCTCGCGGTAGACCTCGCAGGTCTTCAACAGCTCGGCATGCGTGCCGGTTCCGACAATACTGCCCTGCTCAATGACGAAAATGACGTCGCACCGCATGGCGGTTGCCGCGCGCTGCGTGATGATGATCTGCGTTTTGCCCGCAAGATAGCGGTTCAGCGCTTTCCGGAGCTTGCTCTCGGTAAGGAAATCGAGCGCGGAAAAGCTGTCGTCGAACACATAGACCGACGCGGGCTTCAGGATCGTGCGCGCAATGCTGATGCGCTGCTTCTGCCCGCCCGAAATGTTCGCGCCGGACTGCGCAAGGCGGTACTCGAGTCCCTCCTCATGCGATTCGGTAAACTCCGTCATCTGCGCGATGTCCAGAACATTTTTGACCGCGTCCTCGTCCGCGTCCGGATTGCCCATGCGCACGTTATCGAGAAGCGTTCCTTCAAACACCATGCCTTTCTGCAGCGCCGCGGAGATGTTCTCACGCACGCCGCCGCGGCCGATCTCATCATACGGCTTGCCGCCGAGCGAGATCCGCCCCTCCGTGGGCGCGTAAAAATCCAGAAGCAGCTTTAAGATCGTCGATTTGCCGCTGCCGGTGCCGCCGATCAGCGCCGCGGTCTCTCCCGCTTTGATCGTGATATTGACGTTTGAAACGGTCTTGAGCTCGCTGCCCGGATACGCGAAACCGACGTCTTCGAGCACCAGGTCGCCGCCGAGGATCGTGCCGTCGCCCGCCTCCGCCGGTTCGTCCGGCAGCTCCAGCACCTCGGTCACGCGGTTCACGCAGACCTTCAGGTGCGGCAGGAACACAAACGTCCAGCTGAGCATCATCACACCGTTCAGAATCAGCGCGACATACTGCACCGTGGCGATGATCCCGCCCGCGGTGAGCCCCGCATTCATCAGCTCTGGATTCTGCAGGCGGTTCGCCCCGACCAGCAGCATCACAACCGTTGCAAGATTCAGCACCAGCATGCACAGCGGATTCACGTAGCCCGCGCGCACGTTTGCACGAATGATGTACTTCGCCATCTCCTCCGTCGCATGCGCGATGCGTCCGTGCTCGTGCGCCTCCTTGTCGAACGCGCGGATCACGCGGATGCCGGAAAGGCGCTCGCGCATCAGACGGTTCTGCACATCGATATACTCGTCGCTGAGCTTCCAAAGCCGGTCAAGGTGCCGTACGATCGGAAACAGGATCAGAAACGCGACCGGCATGGATGCAAGCAGGATCAGCGCCAGCACGCGGTCGCTTAAAAACGCGAACGCTACGCCGCCCGCCAGCAGGATCGGAACGACCACCACGACGTTGACAAACATCGAGGATGCGCCGGAGATCGTGGAAACGTCGTGCGTGGAGCGTGTCAGAAGACCCGACGTGCCGATCTTCGAGAAGTTCTCGAAATCGAGCGCCGACGCTTTGTCGAAAATGCTGCGTGTGAGATCGTGCGAAAAGCCCGCGGAGACCTTTGCGTTGACCGCACCCATCCAGATCGCACCGAGCATCGACACGACCGCGAGCCCGAGCATCAGTCCGCCGAGCTTCAGGATTACGCCCATGTCGCCCACCGCGATGCCGTCGTCGACGATCCTGCTCATCAGGTACGGCAGAAACGCCCCGCCGAGCGTGAACAGAAGGCACAGCGCGCCGGTCAGGATCAGTTGGTTTTTATACGGTTTCAGAAACGGAAATATCTTTTTCATGTTCTTCAGTATATCTATCGGATCTGCAAAAAGCCAGCAACCGATGGTTGAGTTCGGTCTGTCGCGAGGTTCAGACGGAAAAAACGGCGCTTTTCCGACTCATACAGGTACCGATACAGTATATCGGAGTATCCCCCTCCGCGTCAAGACGATTCTTTTGGGAAGGCATGCCGATTGTTTATACATTATGAAAACCGCTCGGCGAAACCGTCGGAAACCGCGTGCTTTTATAATAGAACAATTATACAATATATTGTATATTGACAGTTTTTTTCTTCGTGTGGTAAGATAAGCGAAGCGGAGGTGTGTGAAATGGATGAATTAACGAAATTGATCAAGAAGGAAATCAAACGCCAGTTTCGCAGCGTGCGTCAGTTTTCGATGTATATCGGTGTGCCGCAGTCGACGATCGTAACGGCCCTTCAGAAGGGCATCGGCGGCACGTCGTTTGAAACGATTATGAAGATCTGTGATGTTCTGGATATCAAGCTTGTTGCGGGAGACAGCCCCGTCTTTCTGGACGGTGAGAACCGCGCGCTTTTGGAGCGGTATTCGCGGCTGGACGCCGAGGGCAAGAAGGCGGTCCGCGCAGTCGCGAAGATCGAGCTTTTGCGCGTTGCCGACCCGGACGCATTTGCCGAGCTCGGTAAAAAGCTGGACGACCTTGCCGTCAGTCCCGCTGCCGCAGAATAAGTTTCATCCGAAAAAGAACCGTTCCTGCCGGAACGGTTCTTTTTTATTCGTGTGCGGAGCGGACGCGATCGAGATGCGCGATAAAGCCGTCGCGGACGGGCTTCGGCGAACGGATGCGGACGGCGCCGCCGAGCGCGGCGATCCAGCCGAAGAACTGCTCCGAAACCGCCACGCGCACAAACGCGGTAAAGCCCGCCTCGTTCGGATGCACGGACACGTCGGTGCCGAAGCGGTCGACGATGACGCCGATCACGCTCTCGTCGCAGTCGAGCACGACGTCCGCTTCCTCGCCCGCGAACATGGAGAAGTTGCGGCTCGTGTATGCGGACATGTCGATCTTCGAAAAAACGTCCTTCCCCTGCCGCTCCGTTTCGCCGATCGTGATGCGGTTCATCTTGTCGACGCGGTAGTGCTTGATCCGCTCGTCCGCGGCGTCGTAGGCGATCAGATAATAGAACTCGTCGTCCCAGACGAGCGCGAACGGACTGACGCGGTAACGCGCGCCGTTTTTGCGCGGGACGCGCTTTTTGCTGAGATCGTACTGCCAGTAGACGAACGTGATCTCGCGGTCCTCGGCGATCGCGCCGTGAATGGCGTCGATGTTGTAGAAGATGGATTCGTTCTCCGTCTTGCCGCGATCGGAAAGATAGAGCTGGCGCTTCAGAAGCGCCGCTTCGCCGCGGCTCGAAAGCGTCGCAAGCTTTTTGATCAGCCGCATCGTCTTCTTCGGGGACAGGAACTTTGCCGCCTGCACGCTGTCGACCAGCATCTTGAGCTCGGCGGGTTCGAACGTGCGCGACGCAAGATAATAGCCCTTGCGCTTGCCGACCGCGACCGATTCGATGTCCATGCCGTAATCCGAAAGCGTCAGAAGATCGTCCGTCACGCTCTTGCGCTCCGCTTCGATCCCTCTCTCGCGCAGTTTTTCAATCAGGTCCTGCATCGTCAGCGGATGCTGCTCGTCCGTTTCCAGCAAAAGGTCGCGGATGATCAGGATCTTGCATTTCTGGTTTTCACGTTTCATAAGCTCCTCCGTTCCAATACCGTTCCGTTTCGTTTCCCTGTACAGACGCCGTTTTGTACGGCGATCCCGCCGCCGACCAGCACCGTTTCGATCCCCTCGCAGGTTTTCTCTGGGTCCGCATACGTTGCGCGTTCGTGCATGTGTTCCGGATCAAAGATCAAAAGATCGGCGTCGGCGCCGGGCTCGACGCGCCCCTTTTTCGTAAGCCCGTACCGGTCGGCGGGCATGCGCGTCATCTTTCGGACCGCCTGCGAAAGGGAAAGCGATCCGCGTTCCTTTACAAACCGTTCAAGCACGTGTACGCAGGTTCCGTACACGCGCGGATGCGGCAAACCGGTTTCCGGATAGGTCGCGTCCGAAATCACGTAGGAAAACGGCGCCCGATAGATCGCTGCGATATCGTCCTCCGAGGTCAGCCGGTCGATCATTGTCACCGCGCAATGATTGCGGGACAAAAGCTCGGCGCAGAACCGCCACGGTTCCGACTGTTCCGCCGCCTCCGCGATCGTTTTGCCGACATATCTCCGGTCCCTTTGGCATTTCACCGACGAGATCTCGATGTTCTCCCAACCGATCAGCATGGCGTAGTTATCGAAATCCGTGCCGGTCTCAAGGCGATCTTTGAGAATCCTCTGTGCCGCAGGGTCGATAAGCCGCTTTGCGATCGCGTCCGTGCCGCCCTCCAGAAATTCCGGCGGCAGCACATGCAGAAGCTGCGTGCTGCCCGCGGTATACGGATACGCGTCGCACTGTACGTCGAGCCCGTCCTCGCGCGCACGGCGGATGGTTTCGAGCGCGTCGTATACAAGCTTTCCCCACCGTTCGCGTCCGACCGCCTTCAAATGACTGATCTCAAGCGGCACGCGAAGCGCTCTTCCGATCGCGATCGCCTCGTCAAGCGAATCGAGCAGATTCATGGATTCCGAGCGCATATGCACCGACAGCGGAATATCCGTATTCCTGATCGGCTCCAGCGCGCGCACGAGCCCGTTCGTATCATAAAAACATTCCGGCGCGTAACCGAGACCGAGCGACACGCCGAGCGCGCCTTCGGACAGCGTGGTTTCAAGCAATTTGCGGATCGCGCGGCAATCCGCATCGGAAAGCGCGCGTGCAAAGCCCGCGGCGTTTGCACGGATCGTGCCGAGTCCCGCAAGCATGCCCGCATGCAGCGGCAGGGGACGGCGTTTCAGCGCGCCGAGATAGGCGGTGAGCGACTCGACCGGCGTATTTCCGAGATCGCCGGTAACCGGATACAGATACGCCGCGGTCTCCTTTGCGTGCGGACCGGAAACCGGCGCGGCGGAAAGCCCGCAGTTTCCGTTGATCACCGTCGTCAGCCCCTGCAATAACTCCGCAGTCCCGAAGCCGTTTCGGAAGATCGCCGTGTCCGCATGCCGGTGCGCATCGATAAAGCCGGGCGTGACGACCTTGTCCGACGCGTCGAGGATCTCCCCCGCCGAAGCCGAAGAAAGATCGCCGATCGCCGCGATCGTCCCGCCGGCGATCCCGACGTCGGCGCGAAACGCTTCCGCCCCGCTGCCGTCCAGTATTGTTCCGTTTTTGATGATCCGATCGAATTCCATACTGCTTCCTCTGCCGCTATTGTACCACCTTGCCGTCCCCGTTGCAATCACGTTTATGGGAAAACAAAAAGAGCTTCCCCGAAGGAAAGCCCTTTGCAATTCAGTTGTTCCGGTATCCCAGCGCTTCACTCAAAACAGCGGCGGTTTTCAGCACCTCGGCGGCGGCGGCGCGGAACTCGTCCGAATCGACGCGGCGGAACATGCCGATGAGCCCGATCGAATAGCGGATCGTGCCGCTGTGGTCGCGGATCGGCGCGGCGACGCCGCGGATGCCGATCTTAAACTCGCCGTTCTCGATCGCAAATCCCTTTTCGCGGACCGATTGAAGCTCCGAAAGCAGCGCGTCGGTGCTCGAAACCGTATGCGGCGTGAATTGCTGAAACTGCGCCTCGAAGATGCGTTTGACGCTTGCGTCCGGAAGCGGGGACAGAAGCGCCTTGCCCTGCGCCGTGCAGAACGCGGGCAGGTGCGCGCCGGTCTCGGACACGATGTGAAAACCGGAGTCCGCTTCGGCATGCGCGAGCACCAGCGCTTCGCCGCGGTCGAGCATGGACAGCGACGCGGATTCGCCGGTCGCTTGAACGAGCCGGTCCATCGGCTCCTTTGAAAGCGCAATGATGCTGCGCGTGCTGTTGACCGCACTCCCGTACTCGAACAGGCGGACGCCGAGCGAATAACGCCCGCTGTCCGGCTCCTGTTCCACAAGCCCGCAGCTTCGCATGGAGCTCAAAAGCCCGTGGACCGTACTCTTTGCCCAGCCCGACGCCGTCGTCAGTTCGCCCAAAGACATCGGACGTTTCGCTTCCGTCAAAAGGTCCAGAAGCGTACACGCCTTTGCAATCGACCGGACCGGTTCCGTACTCCGCTCCGTCATTCTTCCGCGTTCGGGTCGTACTGGAAGGTCTGCATCAGCTCGAGCTTGAAGAGGTTCATCTTATGCTTGCGGTCGATCAGCGCCTTCGTTTCGGGATCGTCGATCTCGCCGGTGCGGATGTAGCGGTCGAGCACGGCGTAGGTGAAGCCGAGGTTGTCCTCGTCCGTTTTGCCGCAGAGCCCGTCGCTCGGGACCTTGTGCACGAACATGTCGGGAAGTCCCAGGTACGTTCCCATCTCCTTGACCTCCGCGACCGTGAGCTTACCCAGCGGGCACACGTCGCCCACGGAATCGCCGTAGCGCGTGGAATAGCCCACCCAGTCCTCCGAAAGGTTACAGGTATTGATCACGCGGCCGTTATACGACTGCGACACCGCATAGAGCGTGCTCATACGGATGCGCGGCGCAAGGTTGATGTAGGACTGATTACTTAGCTCGACGCCCGCCGCCTTCGCCGCGTTCACCACGCCCTCGTACGCGTCCTTGATATTGACCACGTAGGAGCGGATGCCGAGGTGCCTGACGAGCGCTTCGGAAACGTCGATGTCGTACTGCTCGCCGTTCGGCATCAGAACGCCGATGACGCGGTCCGCGCCGAGCGCACGGACGCACAGCGCCGC
>JAEEGF012353203.1_pt1 | contig 16937 bp, 14 predicted proteins | sample 9134171 | NCBI WGS metagenome assembly JAEEGF01 (sample SAMN16246542, study PRJNA631951) | gut metagenome | biome: gut microbiome; feature: rumen; material: AP-attached | host: Bos | place: Iran: Karaj | collected 2018-10 | reverse complement strand
CTGCATCACATGGGCAGGCCATATCGGTGATGCGCCTGCCTATCGCCTGGATGAGAAGTGGCTGGGCCGCGTCGAGGAGATAGTGGGCTATGCGGAAAAGGCCGGACTCGTGGCCATCGTCAATACCCATCACGACGAGTCTTCCTGGCAGGACATTTCCAAGGCCTACAACAACTCTACCCAGAACGAGAAGGTCAAGGACGAGATATTCTGCGTTTGGACCCAGATCGCCTCACGTTTCGCCGATAAGGGAGAGTGGCTTGTATTCGAGTCCTTCAATGAGATCCAGGACGGCGGCTGGGGCTGGAGTCCGGCTTTCGTCGCCAATCCGCAGGCCCAATACAAGGTGCTGAACGAGTGGAACCAGGTCTTCGTGGACGCAGTCCGGGCGACCGGAGGGAACAACGCCACTCGTTGGCTGGGCGTTCCCGGCTATGCCGCCAATCCGGGATTCACCATCGCCGGTCTCGTGCTCCCGAAAGACTATACTGACGCCAACCGCCTGATGGTGGCCGTCCACGACTACGATCCTTACGATTATACCCTCAAGGATCCTTTGGTCGCCCAGTGGGGGCATACGGCGGATCCCCAGAAGCGCTGCAGTGACAGGGACGAAGAGAATGTCGTCGCCGTCTTCGACCAGCTCAAGGAGGCCTATCTGGACAAGGGCATCCCCGTCTATCTCGGAGAATTCGGCTGCTCGCGCCATTCCGCTGCTGACCTCCCGTACCAGGAATACTATATCGAGTATTTCTGCAAGGCAGCCGCCGACCGCGGGCTTCCCATGTATCTGTGGGACAACGGCGTGAGCGGTACCGGTTCAGAAACCCACGGATACTTTGACCATGGGACCGGTGCATTCATGGACAATGAAGCGAAGGTGCTCGTTGGCCTGATCGTCAAGGCCGTGACCACCAAGGATCCGGAATATACGCTGCAGAGCGTCTATGATTCAGCGCCTTAAGGGAGCTAATCCGACCAGCGGAAACCGAACGGTACGCGCTCAGGGGAGTCGATGGCTTTCTGGGCGCGTATCTTGTCGAACGGGACCGGGCCGGTCACGAATTCCGGAACGTTATATGACCGGAAGAGGTCCTCGTAGTAGTTCTTGGGATCGCGCTGGGGCAGCATGAAGGGTTTGTCGGCCGTGCCGTCTTCATTGAAGTGGGAAATGTACAGGCGCGTGAAAGAGCCGTCGTCCCTGCGGCTGGAAAAGACGAACCATCTGGAGTTGGAACTCCAGTTGTGGTAGCTGTCGGTGTCGTCGCTGTTGACTTCGTCGAGCGGACGCGATTCGCCAGTCGCGAGGTCCATCAGCCAAAGGTCGGACTCGTGGTGCCAGATGGAGAACGTCCCGTAATCGCTCAGCGTGTACATCAGGTACTTGCCGTCGAAGGACGGCTTGGGGAAGGTCAGGCTCTTGCCCATGGAAACGGCGTCGATGACGGTCTCCACATCATTCCCTATGCTGCCCGTCTCGGGATCGAAGCTGACTTTCAGGAGGTTGTACTGGGACTGCGGCAGTTCGCCCGGAATCTCGACCTGGCGGGCGGCAGTGAAATACAGGGTCCTTCCGTCAGGAGAGAATGCTGGAAAACTCTCCCAGATGCCCTCGCGCTTGATCTGCGGGGCGGTGATGATCTGATTGTTCACCACGTCGTAGACCTGCAGGTCCGAGTCGAGGTCGAATACCTCGATGATCTTGTCGGGCTGTACGTGGAAGCCCTGGCGGGTGTTGTTGGTCGAGTAGGCTATGTATTTGCCGGAAGGATGCCAGTAAGGGTATACGCAGAATCCCAGCGTCGAGTCGGTCTTGGTGTCGTACGCAGTCAGTTCCCCGTCGATCTGCAGCAGCGTGGCTCCATGGTCTCCCCTGATATGGAGGCTCATGGCTGAAGGGTCGCCTCGGTTGTAGGAGTGGCAGTTGACGCAGCCGTCGAACTGGGTGTTTTCGATAAGCGCCCTCTGCTTGAAAGAGCCAAGCTCGCGCTCATAGATGCCCATGAGGCTGTAGACTTCGTATCCCGGTTCGAGAAGGCGATAGTTGAGCCCGTAGTCGATGGGGTCGGGAGAAACGTAGATGCCGAAGGCATCGAAACTCTTCCATGTCTTGCCATAAAGCCCTGATACGGAAACATTTATGGATCCTCCTATATTCTCTTCCAGGAGTTTCTTCCAGCGCTTTTCAGGGATGCGGGTGGAGGACTTGCCGCGGGAGCGTATGGTGGTTCCGTCGGCCCCGGTCAGAGTGACGTCGAGTGCATCTGCGTCCTTCAGAGTGAAGTCAAGAGGGGCGATGCCCGTGGGTATGGTCACCCCGATGTAGTCGGGATAGATGTCCGGAAGGCCGTTCTGGGGTGACGCGTTGCGGACCCCGGGACTGCAGGCGGCCAGGATGAAGATGACTGACGATAGAAGATATCTTTTCATATTGCGGTTCACTGTTAGGAGGCTGTGCGGTACCTGTAATAGTAGAAGAACCAGTACGTGTCGCCGTATTTGGCACGCATCTGTTCTTCGGTCTTTCCGGACTGGATGTCGGAGATGAACATGCTTATCCTTTGGACGTGGGTGCGTGAAATGTACTCCGGAAGCCCGTTGAAGTCGTTGTGGGTCAGCACCCATTTCAGGAGGAGGGCCTCCTGGCAGGACTTGGGCAGGGCAGGAGCCGTCACCAGGCTGATGACCTCGGTCAGGCGGTCAAGGTCCTTGCGCAGGAGACACCAGGCCAGAAGGTAGTCGAGAGCCATCGAGTTGGAAGGATTTTCGACATGGAGAAGACCGAGCATCGAGTCCATCTCGGTGTCGCTGAACAGGAAGTCGTGTTCCTTGAGGCGCAGGTCCTTTGCCCTGGCAAGTTCCGGCTGCTTCTCGAAGATGTCCCCGGCATCGAGCGACTCCAGGGTGGCGTCGGCCCAGCGGCGGTAGAACACCGCGTTGTGCAGGGCCTTCAGGTATTTGCGCGCGACTTCGTAGTCACCGTTTACGATGTTGGTCTGGACGAGGCGCTTGTAGCAGCGGGCACTCTTCTGGAAGTCGGGGATGGCTTCCTGACCCTCGAACACGTAGCGCTGTGCGGTATTGACCATGCCCAGATGCCAGAAGATCTCGCTCGTGGTGATCGGGACCGTGAAACTCCTGGTGAAAGAAGGAAGGAGCCCTTCGGGACCGTTCTGGAAGTAATCGAACATGTGGTCGCCCATGCGTCCGGTCTTCGCCAGCGCGAGGTTGAGGCAGGACACGGTGGTGGGGTTGTCGGGGTTGTTCTTGTCCGCGCTCATCATTATGCGGTTCCACATCTCCATCCTGGCCATGAAGTCATAGCGCATCCACTCTTCTTCATTGTAGTCGGCAGCCTTCAGGGTCAATACCGTTCCCAGGGCAGCCACGATGACGAATGTGGCCAGGCCCGTCACAAACTGCCTGCCAGACGGGCGTTCCTTGGCTTTGAAGCAGGCGAAAGCAGCGATCAGGATGCAGGCCAGTGCCGAGGCCCACAGTATGCCGGGGAGGATGTTATGGAGGCGGTAGTAATGCACGCCAAGGAAAAGCCGTTTGAGCGGATAGGAGACCAAACGGGCGGAAATGACCGGTCCCAGGACGGCCAGGACGAGCATTGCCGCAGCAAACGGCAGGAATCTCCGCCCGCAGGCGGAGAACTCGTTGACGGCCGTAATCAGGACGAAGATGACCGCAAGGCTTCCGCAGGCCATATACAATGCCGGTACGGCAAGCACTTCGACAACGTGGCGGATGAGGTCCTTGCGGATGAGGGAACATAGGACGACGCCTGCGAGGGAGAGGATGACGGCGACCGTTCCGCCAAGCAGTGCGCTCTCGTCGCAATGGAAAGCCAGGAGGGTGGCGGCAGGGATGAACGACATGGCGTAGACCGTGAGTGACTTCCGCCTGCAGGCAGCCCATGTGAGCAGTTGGACGGCGCAAAGCAGAACTGCTATGATGGCCGCCCCTGCAGGAGCGTAATAGAAGAACTGCGTGAAGAACCTCCCGAGCCAGTCGGCCAGACCTCCGGGAACCGCAGCCACTCCGCGGAAATAGTCCCAGGTGGATTCGAACAGTTGCAGTTGCTCCTGGAAGTGAAGGTGATACGGGTATTTGAAGGCGAAGAAGCAGTAGAATACGACGCCGGACAGCAGCGTAAGCAGCATTCCCGTCAACCTATGTCTTTTTGTCATCAGTGTCTCTTTTGGTTTGTATAACAAAGATATCCAATTCAATGGGATATTCCACGATTTTGTTGAAAAAACGCACAAGAAAATGCTTCATAGGATTGATTCCTTAAAAAAACAATACTATTTCTGAGTCTATTTTTTTGAATTGCGGAATTTATAGTGTAAATTTACAAGCATATGTGTACTGAAACTAATACCAAGGTTTTCTTCCTACCTGAGGGTGGCATCGCAGAGTATCATGTGATGGTTTCCGTGACGGATCCGTCCCTTCCTTTCGCTGCCCAGATGGAGGCTGTCCTTGCCGCATACGAAGAGGCTTCGCAAGGGCGTACCGTGCATTTCCGCAGGTTCTTCCTGAGCGACGCCGCCAACCAGTTCCCCCTTCTTCACGAGGCTCTGTCAGCCATTCCGCATGCCGTTACTTCCTTCGTACACCAGCCCCCGCTCGACGGGACCAGGATAGCCTTGTGGATGTATTGCACCTCTCCTATGGATGTCGTTGCGGGAGTACCATCCCACAACGGGTATTCGCACCATTGGACCGGCTCCATGGTGAGTCCCGGCGCCGACTCATACGGACAGATGTCCGGCATCTTCCGCGCCTTCGGCGCTTCGCTCGCCGATGCCGGCCTCAGCGTCGCTTCGGACACGGTGAGGACCTGGATCTTCGCCCGTGACGTGGACGTCAATTACCACGGAGTGGTAGTAGGGCGCAAGGAGTATTTCGACGGGATAGGCCTCACGTCCGATACACATTATATCGCCAGCACGGGCATAGAAGGCCGGCATCCGGACTGCAAGTATCTCGTAGAGATGGATGCTTACAGCATCGGAGGACTGGCAGCAGGCCAGCTCTCCTACCTTTATGCCAGGGACCATCTGAGCCCCACGAGCGACTACGGCGTCACTTTCGAACGCGGCGCGGCCGTGACTTACGGCGACCGCAGGCACATATTCATAAGCGGAACCGCAAGCATAGACTCCCGCGGGCAGGTGGTGCATACCGGCGATGTAGCAGCCCAGGCAGGGCGGATGCTGGAGAACATCTCCGCCCTCCTGTCAGAGGCGGAAGCCTCCCTCAAGGATATCAGCATGGCTGTGGTCTATCTTCGTGATTCTGCTGACTATCAGATAGTAAAGGGCATCGTTTCCAATGCATGTCCGGGACTGGATCCATTGTATGTCTTTGCTCCGGTCTGCCGTCCGGCCTGGCTTGTGGAGATGGAGTGCATGGCCGTGGTCCCGGCCCGTTCCCAGTATCCTGTTTTTTGATAACAATACTTGCGATGAAAAACTTTTTGAGCTTAACGTTCATCCTTGGCTGCCTGTTGGCAGCATCCTGCGGAGGTCATGAGGACCCCCTTCCTGAAGAGGCCGATGCCCCTGTCCTCCTGGGCACGGTGCCCGAGAACGGGGCGACAGGCTTCACCGGGTCCTCGCTTTCCGTCGTTTTCCATTTCGATCAGAATATCAGATGTACCATTGAGGCACAGAGCGGCATTTCCATAGATGGCGGTGCTGCCGTCGATAAGGTCAGCGCATATTCCACCGACCTTACAGTCGATGTGTCCGGACTCAAGAGAGGGACTACCTATACGTTGAAACTGCCTGCCGGTACCGTACTGGGTTACAGGAACAACCAGAAACCTTCCGAAGCGTTTTCCTTCTCCTTCTCCACCAAGCCGGCGGATGTCGATGCCGATCCCTTTGAAACGGGCGTCGATCCCGCATCCTGGGAGAAGGCCTCTGCGGCGGTCCTGGGCATGGGCATAGGCTGGAACCTCGGCAATACACTGGATTCGCACAGCAATTTCATAGACGATATGTGGATCGAACTCCGTCCCAACCGCACGACTGTCGACTACGAGACGGCCTGGGGCCAGCCAGTAGCCACGCGCGAACTGATCCACATGTTCAAGGAAGCGGGCTTCGGTGCGATCCGCGTCCCGGTCACCTGGTTCCCCCACATGGGTACTATCATCGTCGAAAGGATCAAGGGCGCTGATGGAAAAGAGAGGGGGTATTGGGACAAATCCACTTGGACTGGCTACGACATAGACCCTGCCTGGATGGCACGCGTGAAGGAGGTCGTTGAGTATGTCCTCAGGGAGGACATGTACTGCATCCTCAATGTCCACCATGACACCGGAGCAGACAATACTGCTTGGCTCAGTGCCGACGAAGAGGTGTACGGGGCCGTCAGGGAGCGTTACTGCGAGCTCTGGAAGCAGATAGCCACGGAATTCGAGCCATACGGACATAAACTCGTGTTCGAGTCTTTCAACGAGATGCTGGACACCGCCGACACGTGGAACCATTCCACTCCCGAGGCCCACGAAGTCATCAACAAGTATAACGCCGACTTTGTCAGCACCGTCAGGGCCACGGGCGGCAAGAACGCGCACAGGAACCTCATTCTCAACACTTATGCCGCCAGCACGGACGTGGAGGCGCTCACCGCGTTCCGCCTTCCTGAAGATACGGCGCAGGGACGCCTTATGGCCGAAGTCCACAGCTATGCGCCTTATAACTTCGCGTTCGACACCAAGTGGCCTAAGGAAACTTTCGACGCCTCGTGCGAGAGAGAGGTCAAGGGTATCATCGACAATCTCAATACATATTTGGTCAGCAAGGGTATCCCTTGTGTGCTCGGAGAGTTCGGGGCCACATCCGGACGGGCTGATGCAGAGGTTGCCAAGCAGGCCGCGTGCTATGTCTCGAATGCCGTGAAGTACAACATTCCGTGCTTCTATTGGATGAAACTCAGCGACGGGGCGGACCGTACCGTTCCCAAATGGACCAAGCCAGCCCTCAAGGACGCTGTCCTGAAAGCATATTACGATAACTTAAGCCACTGACCATGAGTGAGATATTGAACGAGATAACACCCTTGTCGGAAAAGGATTGCTTCTACATAGTCGAGAGGCACAAGGACGAGTTCACCTATCCCGTGCATCAGCACAAGGACTTCGAACTCAATTTCGTGGAGCATGGCGCCGGCGCCCATAGGGTGGTCGGCGACAACCTCGAGGAGATCGGGGAGTACGACCTGGTCCTGATAGGGGGAGAGAATCTGGAACATGCCTGGAAGCAGGGCCGCTGCAAATCCCCCGACATCCGCGAGATCACCATCCAGTTCTCCTCGGACCTTTTCCCGGAGAGCCTTCTCTCCAGGAATCAGTTCACTTCCATCCGCAAGATGCTGGAAAGGGCCCAACTGGGCCTCTCCTTCAGCATGGGCACCATCATGGAAGTGTACTCCATCCTGAACAACCTTGCCGGGATGAAGGAGAAGTTCTACCAGTACATGCAGTTCATGCAACTGATCTACAAACTGTCCGTGGACGAGGATTCCAAGGTCCTGGCCAGCAGCTCCTTCGCCCATCCGGAGACCAGCGCGGAAAGCGACCGTGTGCAGACGGTAAAGCAGTATATAGACAATCATTTCACCGAGGATCTCTCCCTTGTCACGCTTGCCGACATGGTCTGCATGACCCCGTCGGCGTTCAGCCGTTTCTTCAAGACGAGGACCGGACGTACCCTGTCCGACTATATCATCGACGTCCGGCTCGGATATGCCGCACGCATGCTGGTGGATACGTCCAGGAGCGTATCGGAGATATGCTATGAATGCGGCTTCAACAACCAGTCCAATTTCAACCGCATATTCAAGTCCAAGCGTGGCCTTACTCCAAGGGAGTTCAGGGCTATGTTCAAGAAAAACAAGGTAATAGTCTAAACAGGCAACTATATGGATTTCAATGAGAAGTTGAAGGTCCTCGTTAAGGATCACGAGGCTCTTCTGAGGAGGAAGAACCGGGCCGTATATGTCAACGGCGTCTATGAAAGGTACGAATTCCCGGTATTGACCGGGGCCCATGCTCCAATCTTCTGGCGTTACGACCTCGACGAGAAGACAAACCCCTATCTGGAGGAGCGTTTCGGAATACACGCCGCGTTCAACTCGGGAGCCATCAAATGGGGTGACAGGTATCTGCTCTGTGTCCGTGTGGAGGGCGCTGACCGCAAGTCTTTCTTCGCCATGGCGGAAAGCCAGAACGGCGTGGATGGTTTCCGCTTCTGGGACAGGCCTGTGACGATGCCGGAATGGGGCGAGCCCGCAACGAACGTTTATGACATGCGCCTTACCGCCCACGAAGACGGCTGGGTGTACGGGATTTTCTGCGTGGAGCGCAAGGACCCGGCGGCCGCGCCGGGCGACCTGTCGTCCGCGGTAGCGGCGGCCGGAATAGCGCGGACGCGTGATTTCATCAAGTGGGAGCGGCTGCCCGACCTGAAGAGTACCTCGCAACAGAGAAACGTCGTGCTGCACCCGGAGTTCGTCAACGGCAAATACGCCTTCTATACGCGCCCGCAGGACGGCTTCATAGACGCCGGCAGCGGCGGCGGCATAGGCTGGGCGCTCGTTGACGATATAACCCACGCAGAGGTGAAAGACGAGAAGATTATCAACCTCCGCCATTACCATACCGTCAAGGAGGTAAAGAACGGCGAGGGCCCTGCACCCATCCGTACGGATAAGGGCTGGTTGCATCTCGCGCATGGGGTTCGCGGCTGCGCCTGCGGCCTCCGCTATGTCCTCTACATGTATATGACGGCCTTGGACGACCCTTCCAGGGTCATCGCTGAGCCTGCCGGCTTTTTCATGGCGCCGGAAGGCGAAGAGTATATCGGTGATGTCATGAACGTCCTCTTCTCCAACGGATGGATCGTGGATCCCGACGGAAGGGTGTTCATCTATTACGCTTCCAGCGACACACGCATGCATGTGGCGACCTCGTCCGTGGACAGGCTGGTGGACTACTGCCTGGGCACGGAGTCGGACGGGCTTACGACAGGAGATACTGTCAGGAGGCTTAACAGACTTATAGATAAGAATTTAAATAATAGATAATCCTATGGGAAAGATTAAAACTTCACTGAGCGAGAAGATCGGCTACGGATTCGGTGACATGTCTTCCTCGATGTTCTGGAAGATATTCTCCTACTATCTGCCGTTCTTCTACTCCAACATTTTCGGCCTGCGCCTCGACCAGGTCGGCGTTCTGTTGATGGTGACGCGTATCTGGGACGCCGTGTCGGACCCCATGATGGGCGTCATTGCCGATCGCACCCGTACCAAGTGGGGAAAATACCGTCCTTACCTGCTCCTGATGGCCGTTCCGTTCGCGCTTAGCGGCATCTTCCTTTTCTCCACGCCTGCGGCCAGTCCTACGATGAAGCTCGTCTGGGCCTATGTCACCTACATAATGATGATGACGGTCTATACCGGTATAAACGTCCCTTACGGGGCCATGCTGGGTGTCATGACCGACGATTCCGACACCAAGACGGTGCTGAGCTCCTTCCGAATGTTCTTCGCCTATGGAGGCTCGTTCATCGCCCTCTTCTGCTGGGAACCCATATGCAACGCGCTTGGAGGATATAATACTCCTGCCGGGTGGCAGCATGCGATGGTGGTCATCGCATCCATGTGCCTCATCCTTTTCCTGCTCAGTTTCGTCATGACCCGCGAAAAACTCCACACGGAGTCTACGACGTCCATCGGCTCCGACCTGAAGAGCCTCGTGCGCAACGCCCCCTGGTGGATACTCATCGGTGCGGCCCTCTGCTCGAACCTCTTCAATACCGTGCGCGGTTCGACCGTGGCCTACTTCTTCAATGACGTCATTGGTCCCGATGTGCATCTGAACCTCGGCAAATGGGGATTCCTGTTCTATGCCGGACTGTTCCTGTCGATAGGTGAAGTGTGCAACATGCTCGGCGTGGCGATGACCACTCCAATAGCCAAGGCACTGGGCAAGAAAACCACCTACATGCTCTGCTTTGCGGCCCTTATCGTGCTGAGCATAGCGTTCTTCTTCGTTCCTGCCACCGGCTACTGGTGGATGATAATCCTCCAGGTTGTGATCAGCATCTTCACCGGTATCATCTCTCCTCTCGTCTGGAGCATGTACGCCGATGTCAGTGACTTCGCTGAGAACCGTGACGGCACCGCCTCCACGGGCCTCATCTTCTCTTCCGCCTCCATGGCGCAGAAGTTCGGAGGCGCCTTCGGCGGCTACGCCGTGATGGCACTGCTTGCCGCCTTCGGCTACAACACGGCAGCCGGTGCGGTCCAGACAGCGGAGGCCGTCAAAGGCCTCTGGATACTTATGAGCTGGGTCCCTGCCGCCGTGGCGGCCCTGGCCATAGTCATAGTATTCTTCTACCCGCTTACCAAACAGCGCATGGAGAAGATCCAGGAAGAACTTGCAGTGAAACGTAATCTTTAGAAAACCATGGCATACAAAGGATTTCCCAAGGCAATGTGGATTGCCGGTGCAGTGCTTCTGGCCATTATGGTGGCAGAGGCCATATTCGTGATCTCGAAAGGTATCGAGAAGACTGCCACGGTCGCAGATGAAACCGCAGCGGAGTTCGTGGTCGGACCGCTGCACGTGGAGGGTACGACCCTGCTCGACGCAAACGGACAGCCGGTGGTGATGCGCGGCATCAGCATAGGCTGGCACAATCTCTGGCCCCGTTTCTATAACTCCCAGGCCGTGGTGAACCTTCACGACGGCTGGGGATGCAACCTTTTCCGCGCAGCCATTGGTGCGGACGACCTGGGCGAGCTCCTGAACGGGACCACCTATCACCCGGGATATATCTCCGACCCGCAGGGGGCGCTGGAGAAACTCTATGCCGTCGTTGACGGAGCCATCGCCTGCGGAGCATACGTTATAGTGGACTGGCACTCCCACGTGCTTCACCTTGAAGAGGCTACGGAGTTCTTTACGGCTGTCGCCAACCGTTACAAGGGCGTCCCGAACGTCATCTACGAGCTTTTCAACGAGCCCGTAGGTGACAGTTGGGCCGACCTCAAGGCCTATGCCGAGTCACTCATCGCGACCATCACCTCGATCGACAAGTCCCACCCGCTCATCCTCATGGGCTGTCCCAGATGGGACCAGGCCATCGAACTTCCTGCCGCCGATCCTATCACGTCCTACGACAACGTGATGTACACCATGCATTTCTATGCAGGGACGCACAAGAAGTGGCTCCGCGACGCTACCGACTCCGCGATGGCGGCAGGGCTGCCGGTGTTCATCTCCGAGTGCGCGGCGATGGAGGCCAGCGGCGACGGACCGCTCGACATGGAGTCCTGGAAGGAATGGTCAGACTGGGCTGCCGCCCGCGGGCTTAACATCGTCCTGTGGTCGTTCTCCGACAAGGACGAGTCCTGCTCCATGCTCACTCCCGAGGCGACGTCCGAAGGCCCCTGGCCGGATGAGGTCATCAAGCCCTGGGGCGCCATCGCACGCGATTTCGTGAAATAGCCGGCGATGGACGGGAAACTCTTTCTCATTGACGGTCACGCGCTGATCTTCAAGATGTATTATGCCTTCCTGAGGCGGCCGATGGTCAACTCGAAGGGCATGGACACATCCATCCTGTTCGGCTTTACAAAGTACCTGCTCGAGATGATCGAGAGGGAAAAGCCGACGCACCTCGCCGTGGCATTCGACCCTCCGGGAGGGACTTTCAGGAACGAGATGTATCCCGAATACAAGGCTAACCGGCCGGATACGCCCCAACTGATCATAGATGCGCTGGAGCCGCTTTCGGAGATAGTCAGGGCCATGAACATCCCGGTGCTTATGATCCCGGGCTTCGAGGCGGACGACGTGATAGGGTCGATGGCCCTGCGCTCCGCCGGAGAGGGCTTTGACGTGTATATGGTCACTCCTGACAAGGACTACGGGCAGCTGGTCCGGCCCCACGTCTTCCAGTACCGGCCGGGCAAGGCCGGCGGGGATGACGAAGTGCTGGACAGCGCCGCCGTATGCGCCAAGTACGGAATAGACAGCCCCTTGCAGGTCATTGACATGCTGACTATCTGCGGCGACGCTTCGGACAACGTCCCCGGCGTCAAGGGTGTAGGGGAGGTCGGTGCCGCTAAACTGATAGCCAAATATGGTTCTGTCGAGGAAATCTATGCCCACCTGGGCGAACTGTCCGCCCGCCAGCAGGCTATGTTCGAGGAGGCGCGCGGCCACATTGCGCTCAGCAAGGCCCTGGTGACCATCAAGACCGATATACCCCTTGACTGCAAAGCGGAGGATATGCGGATGGATATGGCGTTCAACCCCGTCCTGGCCGATCTTTTCGAGAAATACGAGTTCAATTCGCTCAAGCGGTTCATATCCCATCTGGCTCAGCCGGAGTCACGCCCTGCTGCCAGTAAGGAATTGGAAATCACCCTGGTCGGGATTCCCGAACTGGTGGCTGCCGCCAGAAAGGCAGGCCGCTGTTCCTTCGTCACGGAGGCGGATGGGCCGGGCATCTTCGCCGCCCTGATGGGCGTCACCGCAGCCGTCTCCGACGGCGGGCGGGTGACCGCCGCCTCGGGCGTCCCCCTGCAGTTCAAGGAACTCCTCGAGGACCCTTCCGTCGAGAAGTACGGTTTCGGTATAAAACTTCAGCTCAGCCGGCTTCATTTCGCCGGCATTGAGCTGCGCGGCCGCTTGGTAGACGTCGAACTGATACATTACATCCTCAATCCCGAGCGCAGCCATTCGCTGGATATGCTGGCCCGCAGCTATCTCGACATCACTCTGGATACCCCAGGGGAGAAGGCTGCCGAGTCTGGCCTCCTGTTCGGGGATGAGGCGGACGATGCTGCCGAAGGCGCTTCCGCCGACCATTCCCGCGAAGCGGCGGTCATCCTGCTGCTTGGCGCCAAGGTCCTGGAAGAACTTGCGGCCTCCGGAATGGTCAAACTCTACGACGATATGGAGGAGCCCTTGATCAGGGTACTGGCCAGGGTGGAAAGAACCGGAGTGAAGGTGGACGTGGCTTCGCTGAACGACTTCGCTGCGGCCCTGCGCCGCTCCACGCAGGAGCGTGAGGCGCAGGTGCGCGAGCTCGCAGGCGAGCCCGGGCTCAACGTTTCTTCGCCCAAGCAGGTCGGCGAGGTCATCTTCGAGAAGCTTAAGCTCGACCCCAAGGCGAAGAAGAGTGCCAAGGGTAGCTGGAGCACGGACGAGGAGACGCTGCTGGCCCTTGCGGACCGCAGCCCCATCATCGATGCTATCCTCGACTACCGCGCCACCAAGAAGCTTCTGTCCACCTACATCGAACCTTTCCCGGGATACATATCCCCTAGGGACGGACGCGTACATACCACTTTCAATCAGGCGCTTACGGCTACAGGTCGCCTTTCTTCTTCCAATCCGAACCTGCAGAACATCCCGATCAGGACCGAGCGCGGCAAGGAGATCCGCAAGGCCTTCGTGGCCGGGACTCCCGGCTCGCTCATAATGTCTGCGGACTACTCCCAGATCGAACTTCGGATAATGGCCCATCTGAGCTGCGACGCCCACCTGGTAGATGCCTTCCGGCACGGGGTGGACGTCCACGCGGCGACCGCCTCGAAGATCTTCGGCATCCCGCTTGACGAAGTCACTGCGGACCAGCGCCGCATCGCCAAGACTGCCAATTTCGGGATAATGTACGGCATCTCGTCGTTCGGGCTGTCCCAGCGCCTGCGCTGCTCCCGGGCCGAGGCCAAGAAGATCATCGACGACTATTTCGCCTCCTTCCCCTCCATCCGTTCGTTCATAGACGACACTGTGGCGATGGCGAGGGAGTCGGGATACGTCGAGACGCTCTTCGGGCGCCGCCGCTATATCGCCGACATCAACTCCAGGAACGCCACCGTCCGTGCACTCGCCGAGCGCAATGCCGTCAACGCCCCCATCCAGGGCACTTCCGCCGACATCATCAAACTGGCGATGGTCGCCATCGACAGGAGGATGCAGGCGGAAGGCTTCCGCAGCGCGATGGTGCTCCAGATCCACGACGAACTCCTGTTCGAGGTGGTCCCGGACGAGCTCGAGAGCCTGACTGCGCTGGTGGTGAATGAGATGGAGAATGTCATCAAGCTTTCAATACCCTTAACGGTCGAATGCAACCATGGAACCAACTGGCTCGAATCGCATTAATGAACTGGTCCGGCAGGCGATAGCCGGCAACGGGACCGCTTTCACGGCCCTGTGGGACATCCATATCGAGTCGCTTCGGATGTTCGTGAAGAACTGGCTCAAGAATCTCGACGACCTGTATGTGGACGACATCTGCAGCAGGAGTTTCGAGAAGGCCTTCCGCCAGATCGGGTCCTATGATCCCTCCAAGAGCCAGTTCATCACCTGGCTCCGGACCATCGCGCGCAACACCGCTTTGGACCTCCTGGAGCAGGAGGGGAGGGTGCATAGCCAGATGGTGTCGATCGACGACTTCGCCAGGCAGTCCCAGATGGTGGATTCGCTGCCGGACCAGATGGCCTCGCCGCTCGAGTCCATCATCCGCGACGAGGACCAGGTGGAGACGGAAGGATATGTCGAGAAACTTCCGTCCCTGTACCGCGAAGTCGCGCGCAAGCGGCTGATTGAAGGGATGCAGTATAAGGAGATTGCCCAGGAGACGGGTCTGGAACTCAATACTGTCCGGACCCGTATCCGCCGGGCAAGGGCGATAATCGACAGGATGCGCAAGGAGGAAGACTGAAATGAAGTACGAGGATTTCAGCGGCATAGTCCGGGCGGAGTTCCCGGACGTGACGGCGGACCGGATGGAACGCTTTAAGGAGATGGAGGGGCTCTACCGCGAGTGGAACTCCCGCATCAATGTCATCTCACGCAAGGATATGGACGGCATCTACGACCACCACGTGCTGCACTCGCTGGCCATAGCCGCCTACTGGCAGCGTGAGGGCCTGCTCCGCCCCGGTCTGAGCGTCCTCGACGTCGGCACGGGAGGGGGCTTTCCGGGCATCCCCCTCGCAGTGATGTTCCCCGGGCTGGAGTTCACACTGTGCGACAGCATAGGCAAGAAGACCCTGGTCGCCAGAGAGGTGGCCGCGGCGCTGGGCCTCGAGAACGTCAAGGTCGTGAACGCCAGGGCGGAATCGCTTCCCGACACCTATGACTACGTGGTTTCCCGGGCCGTCACGACCCTGGAGAATTTCTATCCCTGGGTCAAGGACAAGTTCCGCGGCAGCATATTCTATCTCAAGGGAGGGGACGTGAATACTGAGATCGCGCAACTGATGGGCCGCTTCCGCCTGAAAAAGGGGAGCGTGCGTACCTGGCGCATTGACAATTGGCTGACTGACGAATATTTTCAAGAAAAATTTGTCATTCAAATTGAAAAAGACTATCTTTGCGGTCCTATTGCCGAAAATATATAAAAATTGATATAATGAAAAGAACATTCCAACCTTCGAACCGCAAGCGCGTCAACAAGCACGGTTTCCGTGAGCGCATGAGTTCCGCCAACGGCCGTCGCGTTCTCGCCTCCCGCCGTCGTCACGGACGCAAGAAACTCACCGTCTCCTCCGAGGACAGGTGGTAGTCTGAAAGACAAGGAAATACAGCCGACTGCATTGCAGCCGGCTTTTTTCGTGCTTTCCTGTGCCGGTCTCAGGGCGTGGCGATGCGGCAGCGGGCGAGGCGGGCGGCGTCGGCGGGACGCAGCACGCCGGCCGCGCCCAGCCCGTCGACGGTCCAGTTCTCGCGCGGGTTGTTGTCGCGGTACAGGACTACGCCGTGGGCGGCGTATTTGCCTATGTAGGGGTGCTTCTCCAGTTCTTCCTCGGGAAGTGTCCAGAGGGGATAAGGTTCGGAAGGACCGACGGAGACCAGGTCCGAGAGGGCGTCGTATTTCTCCTGGTCGAAGCGGTAGATGTCCATCAGCTGTTCCGGGTATGAGTAGCCTCCGAGCTCTTCGCGATGCTCCAGTATCTTTTCGGCATAATATGGTCCTATCCCGGGCAGGGCATCAAGGGCGGCTGAATCGGCGGCGTTGAGATCGACCTTGGGAATAATGATGAAAGGCTCCAGGCGCCGGAATACGGAATCGGCTACAACGTATGACTTCGCGAAGTCTCGGCGCGCACGGTGTCGTAGAGCTCGGTGTAGATGCCCTCGTTGTTGATCCGCCGCTTCACCTCGCCCGCGTCCACGTCGCACATGGGCTCGTTCAACAGGTCGTACATCGCCACGGCGGGGTTGCCCCTGAAGCGCTCGGCGATCGCGGTCCAGAGCTCTTTCGTGAGTGCGCGGTAGAACTCGCCCTGCGCGTCCTCCGTGAACAGGCCGCAGGAATTGCCCTTGCCCGAGTGCGGGGCGTCGCTCTGGAAGCCGGGCGCGCCGTGCATGTCGAGGATCACATAGAGCCCGCGTTTGCCGGCCTCTTCCACGACCCAGTCGAGGCGGTGGAAATCCCAGTTCCCGTTTTCGTCAAGGATCTTCGTGCCGGCGTCGTCATAATAGAAGTTGCGGTACCAGAACGGCACGCGCACGCAGTTGAAGCCCATGGCGGCGATCTCGTCGAGGTCGTATTCGGTGATGAAGTTATCGTAATAGATATCCATCAGCTCGTAGGCCCTTTCGACGCCGAAGCGGTTTGTGAGCTTTTCGAGCACGTCGTAGTGGTCGGTGGCCTCCTCATAGGGGTTGAGCCAATCCTCCCACACGAGCCACGCGCCGAGGTTCAGCCCGTGCAGCGTCACCACTTCGCCGCGGCGGTTGACGAGGTTGCGGCCGGACGTGGTGAGATAGTCGTCGTCCGTGAGCGCCCTGCCGGGGTTCGCGGCGAACGCGAAGCCGACCGAACAGAAGAGCGTCGCGGCAGTGAGCACGAGCGACAGGATAATACAGATACGTTTATGCATCA
>JAEEGF011121585.1_pt1 | contig 16938 bp, 7 predicted proteins | sample 9134171 | NCBI WGS metagenome assembly JAEEGF01 (sample SAMN16246542, study PRJNA631951) | gut metagenome | biome: gut microbiome; feature: rumen; material: AP-attached | host: Bos | place: Iran: Karaj | collected 2018-10 | reverse complement strand
CGTCAAGATGAAGCGGTTGTTTGTTTTTTTTCTGCTTTTTTTCTTTTTTCTCCATATATTTTTGTAAGTTTGCAACTTGGTTGGCTTAACATCCATTTCTTGAGGTAATCAAAAACCGAACAGCTTACCATTCTGACGCTGACGACAGATTGAAGGCTGGTTGGGGAAGAAGCTGATTGACATTGACTGACAGAACGGATTAGTTAACCCGTTCTTATACCTACTGACTAAACTAAATTTACTTACCCGAAATGAAAAGGTTCTTGTTTCTTGGAGCCTTGATCTCCACTTTCTTTTTTGGTGCAAAGGCACAGGACTGGTATCAGATGCACGTGGACTATGATGACTATGAATGGAAGTTTCCGGTCAACATGACCCATGTTTCGTATTTTGATTTCAATAGCGGACAAACTGTCCTTCAACCCCATTTCACCGATGATGAGAATGTAGTCATTCCCTTCAGCCTGGAGGCTTCCAACAAGTATGGCTCGTCGTTGACTACCATGACGTTGAGCAACGAATTGACGGAATGGGGAAAGAACAAGCACAAAGTGTTTGCTGTCTATATCACCACCGACGACGGATCCGACATCACGTCGAAGGAGGAATACACCCCTTGCTATATCTCTGTGGATGGGATGGGGGAGTATCCCGACCATTCCATGCATGGGAAAATCCGTGGACGCGGCAACTCCACCTGGGAGTGGTACGACAAAAAGCCTTATCGCATCAAGTTCGATGTGTCATCCAAAGTGCTGGGCATCAAGAAAAACAAGGACTGGGTACTGCTGGCCAACTATCGTGACGTCACGAAGGTGATGAACACGTTCGCTTCAATCACTGCTGATTGGATGGGGTTGCCGTTCACCACACCGGTTCGCTTCGCCGAACTTTTCATCAATGGCGAGTACAAAGGCATCTATCAGATTGCCGAGCAGGTGGAAGTGGGTGGCAACCGAGTGGCCATTGATGAGATGGAGGGACTGCTGCTCACGCTCGACGTGGACGATGGACCTGGCAACAACCCTGGTGCCGGCGACAACTTCTGGACAAAGGTCTATAACATGCCGATGGCGGTGAAGAACCCTAAGAACCTCACGGCTGATCAGCTCAACGACGTGAGGGAACAGTTTGCAGAACTCGAGCAGGCCATCAAGTCGCAGGACTATGAGGCAGTGGACAACTTGATGGACATCGGCTCCTACATCCGCATGATCCAGCTTCAGGAGTATCTCTACAACGTGGAGCTCTCCGCACCACGCAGCGTCTTCCTTTTCCGCGACAAAGGAGGTAAGTTTACCTTCGGTCCTGCTTGGGACTGGGATGCTGGATTCGATTTCGAGTGGTCGAACATGTACACCGGACACACCTATTTCGCCAATTATCGCGAGACACTGCTTGGGAGCAGGCCTTACGACCGAAACGGCACGTACAAGGTGTCGCATTTCTTCACCGACCTCTTCGGGGTGGGTGATTTCGTGCGGCTCTACAAATCCACATGGGAGAATTTCTCTGACTCCATTTTCATCCGCAACTGGGAAGAGACTCAGAAGTATATCGACGGTATCAACGAATACCAGCAGCGCAAGAGCCGCGGGCCTGTCACACCTTCCACCCGTGAGGCCGACCGCTGGCCTATACGGAATTTCAACATGGCCGACGAGACGGCGAAGATGAAGACCTGGCTCAAGAACCGAGCCGCGTATGTCAACACGCTCGTGGCCAACTATCCGGAACCCGACGGAGGTGGGGGTGAGACGCAGGGCTACACCGTGGTGGGAACGCTCAGCAAGTCCTACACTCTCCAGCTCTCCAGCGGCTACAGCCAATCAGTCAGTGTCACCTGCACCACAGCTGAGCTGGCACCATTGCTGGGGGTCGATGCATCTACCCTCACCGATGCCACGCTCGACCTCGTGCCGCTCAACGCCGATGGATCCGAGGGCGACAACACAGCTGCCAAAACCTACGGTGCTTGGTTCGACGAATATGGCGACACCAACGACTACAGCTATGGTGACGTCAGAGTCTATATCGAGTCGGACAACCTGTTCAGACTCAACTGCGGATGCCATCCCGACAACTGTGATGGAGGAGGGGAGCAATATACCGTCACACTCCAGTACCGTCATCTGCCTACGCGCAAAGCCGTCAACCTGAAGGTCACCTTCACCGTCGAAGGCTCAAGCTGGTGGTGGAATTGGTGAACAATCCACAAGCCACATACATCTTCACTTCCTGACAACGGGAAGCGGACCACATACGCCAAGGCAAGCGACCTTGGGCCGCGGTCCGCTTCCCGTTTAAACGTTTTTAGTTTATTTCCCTCCTTTTCCTGAATGTCCCGCTTTTCCTCAGTTAAAACCATTCTTTGTACCCTTTTCCCCTTATTTTGAAACATATTTTGTTAAAATTTAAACTCTTTTAAATTCTTATAACATAAAATTTGTTTTTTATTCGGATTTTTTGTTTCTTTGCAAGGATATTATGCTTGTATCTTGACCTAATTGTACACTCCGTAAATCAGAAGGGTGTCAACCTGACAATAAATCAAAGCCGTGGACATGAGAATTGAAACGAAGTAACACCCCAAAACAGTTCATTCAAACTGGTAACTAACAAATTCTAATTATATTTTTCTAATATTATGTTGTACAAATCAAAAAGGAAACAAATGTGCAGAAACCTCCTTATGGGAGGTGTCATGTGCCTTGCAGGTTTTACAACGTTTTCTTGTTCCGACACATACGACCTCGACACGGTGCAGCCTTCAGGACTGAACACCATCTATGGTTATATGTCGGATAAGGGAAACTTTAAGAATTTCCTGCATCTGATTGATGACCTCGGCTACTCCGAGGTTTTGGCCAAAACTGGTAGCAAGACCCTTTTCGCTGCTGATGACGATGCCTTCGCGCAGTTCTACAGCAACAACGAATGGGGAGTGTCTTCCTATGAACAGCTCTCGCTGGCACAGAAGAAGCTGCTGCTCAACTCAGCCATGATCGACAACCCATACCCAACCAGTATGCTTTCGACGGCTGAGGGTCCAGTCAAGGGTGAGGTCTGCAGACGTATGTCTTCGCAGTCCATCTTCGACTCTGTCCAGGTGATCAGCACCTATTCGGAGGAACTTCCTCAGAATGAGCGTTGGACGGTGCTCCGCTCCACTCACCCTGAGATCGTCCTCTTCAAGGATGCTTCTGGCTCACAGCCGATGATCCACTTCACGCCGAAATTCCTCAGCGCCAACGAAGTGCCGAGCACCGACGTGGACTTCCTCTACAACGACCCGGACGGAACACGCCAGTCGGACGACACCTACGTCAACAGAGCGAAGATCATCGAGACCGAGAACTGTAAGAACGGATTCATCCACATCGTTGACCGCGTCATCGTGCCGATGGACAACATGGCAGAGATCATCCGCAAGCAGAGCAACATGAGCATCTTCAGCTCCATCCTCGAGCGCTTCGCCGCTCCGAAGGATTCTGTGGCGCTCACTTTGGCTTACAACCAGAACAAAGGCACGGACGTCGATTCCGTATATGTGAAGCGTTACTTCTCCGACCGCTCATGGGGTTCGGGAACAGACCAGACTACACGTCGTCCGTTCAACAAGGACAAGGATGGCAACACCTTCGACGGCTCTCTGAAGTTCGACCCAGGATGGAACACATTCGTTCCTGAGATTTTCAACAACCGTACTCCGATGATGGAGGATATGGCTGTAATGATGGTACCTACCGACGAAGCCATGAGAGAATGGTGGGACAACGGAAGTGGAAAGGTGATCAAGGACTACTATGGATCGATTGAGAACACTCCAAGCTCAGTGCTCGACGACCTGGTGAACGTGAACATGCTCAACTCGCTCGTGGCTTCCGTTCCATCACGTTTCAACACCATCCTCAACGACGCCAACGAACCGATGGGTGTCACCCGCGACGGTATCAACCAGGTGCTCCTCGGATGCAACGGCGCCATCTACGAAACCAACAAGGTGTATGCACCAGCTTCCTATTCATCAGTGCTCTTCCCGGCTGTGGTCGATACGGAGAACCTCAACATCATCAAGAACGCCATTGACAACCTCGAATATGCACCTTACCTCAACTCTATGGTGTCGAACTATAGCTTCTTCATCCCTACCAACGAAGGACTTCTCACTTATGTCGATCCAGTTTCTTACGGTAAGACCAGCTCGGAATTGTGGGAGTTCCACTATGATGAGACCAAGTCGGCCAACCAGCGTGTGTATGCCGATGTTTACCCTTGTGTGAAAGATGAAAGCGGCAAATGGGTGAAGTCGGGCGAACGCCTGCGTCAGGAGAAGACCAACATGGCTTCCGGTACAACAATCGGTAACCGTTTCGAGGATATACTCGACAACATCATCGGTGTGGAAGGCGTGACCGATGGAAAGCAATATGTCATTACAAAAGGTAAGAACTTCATCAAGCTGGGCGGTACACTGAACGTGGCTGGCCAAATGACGGCAAGCGGAAGCTGGCAGGTGGAGAACGACGACCCTTGCGTGGTGAAGGAAATCTACAATATGGAGAATGGAAAGGCATTCATCGTCGATGGAATTATCACCGGAACACGCTATTCCGTGGCAGACATCCTTGCCATGCATCCTGAATTCTCTGAATTCTATACCACTGTTGTGAACAGCGGATGCCTCGGTCTGCTCACCACAGAGGGATATGGTTCTGTTTCACGCAATAAGGACCTCGAAACTCGTGGAAACCTCATTACTACCTCAGGAAGCGGAAGCAGCCAGAAGGTTTACTCACTCTTCAATGCATTCCACTACACCGTGTATGCGCCTACCAACGAAGCCATGCAGATGGCATACGCTGAAGGCCTGCCAACAGCAGAGCAGCTTGCTGAGGCCGAGGCTGAGCTTGAAGCCGACCCAACTGAGGAGAACGAGATGAAGGTGGAGGGAATCGTTTCTGTCATGAAAGACTTCGTGAGATACCACATCCAGAACAACTCCATCTATCTCGATCAGGGATTCAACCCGGGAAACTATGAGTCTCTGAGAAACAAATACGAATTCCTGACTAACGAACAAGGAGATACCCTCAAGACGGCCGACGGAAAATATTACCGTTGTACCTCTGGTAGCCCTTACCGTGTCAGCGTCACAGAGGTGGGCCCTACAGGAATGACAGTGCGCGATGCAAGAGGCAACGTGCGTCAGGTGCTGACCTCGGGCGGTCTTTATAACCTCCAGGCAAGGGAGTATTGGGTGAACAACGGGTCTGACATCAATAAGGCCAACCAAATCGTCAACTCCTCAACGGCCGTTGTGCAAGCCATCAACGGACCTTTGTTCTTCGACGAGAAGCAGTTCAAGTATATTCCTCGCAAGCTTGAGGATATAGAATTTGTTAAACAACGTCGTAAATAATCTGATATATGAAAAGAATACTATCCATTCTAATGCTTATGTGCCTCTGCACGGCAGTGAAGGCACAGGTCAAGGCGGGCGACGTGATTTCTGGTACCGTGTCTGACGACATTGAGGGTCTGATGATGGTGAATGTGGTGGAGAAAGACGCCAACAACCGTATCGTGGCTCATGGTACCACCGACATGAACGGTCACTTCTCATTCCGTATCAACAATCCTAAGAATAAACTGACCATCTCTTATGTGGGTTATGAGACGCAGGTTGTGCCAATCGACCGCAAAGTCTTCAACATCAAACTGAAAGAACAAGGTAAGATTAAGGAAGTCGTCGTGACGGCCAAGCGCAAGACACAGACTTCTGGTCTTTCAATCCCTGTGACTGAGATTTCCGTGGCACAGCAGACCATCAGCATGAAAGAGTTCGAGGGTCTGGCCATGACATCTGTGGATGAGGCGCTCCAGGGACGTATCTCTGGTCTCGACATCGTCTCCAACTCTGGTAACCTCGGTGCCGGAACCACCATGCGTCTGCGTGGTGTCAGCACCATCAACGGAGATGCCAACCCGCTCATCGTGGTGAACGGAAACGTGTGGACCAACGACGCCAACGCTGACTTCGACTGGACAAACGCCAACGAGGAGAAGTTCGCCGAGTTGCTGAACGTCAACCCAGAGGATATCGAGCAGATTTCCGTGTTGAAGGATGCTGCCGCAACTGCCATCTGGGGTTCACAAGGTGCTAATGGTGTGATCGAAATTAAGACCAAGCGTGGTAGCCGTGGTAAGACCAAGGTGCAGTACTCCTACCGTCTCACCGGCACATGGCTCCCTGAAAGCTATAAGCTGCTCAACGGTGACGACTACACCATGTACGTGAAGCAGGCGTTCTTCAACACTGCCATCAACGACCAGTTCGGACGTAAGGGCAGTCAGAACTACATCCCGGAAATCAACTACGACCCGGATTTCTCTGAATACCGTCACTTCGACGACAACACCGACTGGGCTAAGGCGGTGAAGCAGACAGGTCTCTACCACCAGCACTTCCTCTCACTCTCAGGAGGTGGTGAGAAAGCCAACTTCCGTATTTCCGGTGGTTACGACAATCAGAAGGGTTCCATCATCAAGCAGCACCTCGACCGTTTCACCACGCGTGTGGCTCTCGACTATTTCGTAAGTAACCGTATCACCGTACGTACAAACTTCGACTTCACCTACACGATGAACCACCAGAGCTACCGCCCGGGTGGAAGCGACCTGCTGGGTATGGCGCTCAACAAAATGCCTAACCTCTCCATCTATGAGGAGGACGAGAACGGGGTGGACACCGACCGATTCTACACGATGAACCGCTATGTCACCAGTCCGGTGGCAGCACAGGCCACTCACCTCGGAGGTCAGTACAACCTCGAGAACCCGGTGGCTGTGGCACATCAGGCCAAGCGTGACGAGAGCACCATCAAGCTCTCCCCTGAGTTCATCCTTAAATACGATGTGCTCGGAACACACGACGACCAGACCAAGTTGACTTACGAGGGACAGGTGATCTTCGATATCTACAACCAGGACAACAACACGTTCTATCCAGGTACACTCATTTCTGCCAACTGGAAGTCGGACGACTACAACTCCGCATCTTCATCTTCTTATAAGAGCAACGGTATATCAACCCGTCACTCACTCACCTTCATCCCGCATTTCAAGAATGAGGACCACTCGCTCCTCATGATGCTCCGCGGTCAATACAACTCAGGTTCATCCACGAGCCAAAACTCACCGACCAAGTGGCTCCCTACGGGAAGCATCACTTCGCCGCTCGGTGGTGGTGTGGTGACTGGTGTCGGAACAGGTGCAGGTGAGTGGAAGAGCGTTTACTACCTCCTCCAGCTCCACTATGCCTACAAGGGTAAGTATATCTTCGACGCCACGGTGCGCCGCGACGGTTCCACCAAGTTCGGTAAGAACAACCGTTGGGGTAACTTCCCTGGTATCTCCGCACGTTGGAACATCTCCGACGAGCCGTTCATGAAGAAGTTCTCTTGGATCAACATGCTCTCCATCCGTCCAGGTTGGGGTATCGTAGGTCGCCAGCCAGGTGCTGAGGGAACTTTCTACAGCTACTACAACAGTGGACAGAACTATATGAACCAAGGTTCCATGGTACCGGGCAACATCCGTCTGACCGACCTCAAGTGGGAGGAGAAAGAAACTTGGAACCTCGGATTCGACTTCGGATTCTTCAAAAACAAGATCAATGGTGATATCTCCATCTACACGCAGACCACGAAAGACCTGCTCATGGGCGGTTTCGCCATCCCTTCATCTTCTGGTTTCACATCGCTGGCTTCACGCAACGTCGGTTCCATGCGCAACAATGGTTGGGAGTTCAACATCAACGGTCACCGCGTGGTGAAGGCTGGCAAGTTCTCCATGGACTTCAACATTACCTTCGCCAACAACCGTAATGAAATCATCTCGATGGATGAAACCGTGCTGGCAACGATGAACGGTACGGGTACCACACCTGAGAATGGCTCTTACCTCTCCCGTGTCCAACTGAAAAACCCGTTGGGTTCCATCTATGGTTATCGTTTCAAGGGCGTTTATCGTTACTCTGAGTTGAGCGATGCACAGGATGCCTACAATGCAGGTCTCATCACACTCGAAGAGTTGAATGCTCCCAACATCGCACCTGTTGTCCGCAATGCGGCGGGCGAGGTGGTGTACAACCCTTCAGGTACACCCAAATACATGTATTTCGACTATGACACCTATACGACATCACACCAGTTCGTGGGTGGAGATGCCATCTATGAGGATGTGAACCACGATGGTCATATCAATGCTCTTGACGTGGTATATCTGGGTTCCTCGCTGCCTCGACTCACCGGTGGTTTTGGCGTGAAGTTCAACTATGGTGGTTGGGGGCTGAACCTCCAGTTCAACTATCGTTATGGCAACAAGGTCATCAACTACGCACGCATGAACTTGGAGAACATGGCCACCACCTACAACCAGTCTCGGGCTGTCAACTGGCGTTGGCACAACGAAGGCGATGTGGCTTTGCTTCCACGTGCTGTCACCAGAAAGACGAACTACGATACTTATAACTACCTTGGTTCAGACCGTTTCGTTGAGAATGCTTCGTTCCTCCGTCTGAACTACGCACAACTTTCATACACATTCGAGCCTAAGGCACTGAAACAACTGGGTCTTTCTTCCCTCCGTTTCAACCTTACACTCAATAATCTGTTCTGTATCACTAAGTATTCGGGTGCTGACCCAGAAATTGCACAGGCAGGTTTCTCGCCTGCTGGCGACTACTCGCGTACTCCGCGCTCGAAATCGTTTACAATTGGTGCATCTGTCTCATTCTAATTTAGTCTAACAGTTATGAAGAAGATAAATAATAAGATAAAAACGATAGCAGCAGTAGCGTTGGTGGGATTGGGAGTCACTTCCTGCTCGCTGGATATGCTGCCGCTCAACGATGTCGTTCTCGAAAACTATTGGACGAATGAGTCCGATGTGCAGAGCGTTGTCACCTCATGCTATGCTGGTTTGAAAGAAAACGGTTATATCTCTAACATGATTGTTTGGGGAGAAGTCCGTTCCGACAACGTGGCTGAGGGAGCCGATGCTGGAACACCGTTGCGCAACTTGATGAATGGCAATCTGAAGACCACAAATACTTATTGCGACTGGAGTGCCATGTACAAGGTCATCAACCGTTGTAACACTGTCATCCATTATGCTCCTCAGGTGGCAGAAAAAGACCCGAACTACACAAGCTCTGAACTGAATGTCAATTTGGCGGAATGTAAGGCTTTGCGTGCATTGTCTTATCTCACACTCATCAAGACTTTCAAGAACGTTCCCTTCTCGTTTGAGCCATCTATTGATGATAATCAGAGTTATATTATTCCAACTACGCAGTTTGAAACGATTCTGGATCAGTTGATTGAAGACATAGAGTCTTGCAAAGATGATGTGCCCATTTCGTATGGCGCTGCAACACCTGTTTACAACAGTGCCAAGATTACACGCGGTGCCATGTATTCGCTGCTGGCTGAACTGTATCTGTGGCGTGCTTCTGACGCTCAACTCTCTCCTTCGGAGCAGAATCAGTATTACGCAGAGTGCATCAAGGCTTGTGACAAGGTGATTTCCCTCAAGCAGGATCAGTTCAATACCAATCGTTTCCTTTCCTATACAGGAAGCACCGTGGTTTTGTCGGACAATGTGGACACGGATGTGCTAGATTTGGGTTACCCATTGCTTTCAGAACGGGTTGGTACGGGTTCCAATGAGCCATACGCATTCAATGCCATCTTTGGAACAGGTAACTCATTCGAATCGATTTTTGAGATCTCCTTCCACAAAGATGGAGGTACCAAAGAGACCAATTCTGATGTTCTCAATTTGTATGGTGGTCGAACTTCGAGTGGAGGTACTGTGCAGGCATTGGTGGCACATGAGAACTTGATGCCTTCCAAATTGGAGGATGGTAAAGCGACGGACTACAAAGACGAAACCCTTTTCCCTGTCACAACAGACTATCGGGGTGCGGCAGCCTTCCATTTCTCGGAGAGTGGGAAATACACCATTTATAAGTATGTGGTAAACCCATTGACTTTGAACAAGGAGAAGAGCAAGACCCAGTTCACATATCCTGAAGCTGTTAATCAAACTCGTGATGTCAGGTCTCAGGACATGGGCTGGATTATCTACCGTTTGACCGAAATCATGCTGTTCCGTGCGGAAGCAGAAATAGAGATGGCGGGTAATCTGACCAAGATTGCCGAAGCCCAAGTTGAGGAGGAAACAGAGGGTGAGGAAAATGATGGAGGACAACCTAATGGCCAGAACAATCAGTCGCTTCGTGCAGCAGCCGTGATGGGCTCAACACTCTCGTCGCCAGAAGAATTGTACGACGATGCATTTAACATTATTATGGCTGTTTATCTGCGCTCCAACCCTGGTACTGTGGGTAACAACGGGGTCACTACCGCAAGACCACAGCGTGGGAACTATAAGACCTGTGCGGATTTTGAGACCTTACTGATGAATGAGCGTCGTCGTGAATTCCTCTTTGAGGGCAAACGTTATTTTGACCTCGTGCGTCAGGCCAGACGTGATGGAAACACGGCAAGATTCAGGGAGGCCTTGACATCGAAGTTTGGTCAGGCATCCAGGGCTGTCATCATCAAGATGAATTCGATGGATTTCATGTACATGCCCGTCTATAAAACCCAGATTCAGGTTAATCCAACACTCACTCAGAACCCAGCATTCGCTGATGAGGAGAATGTCGTAATCAACTAAAGCCTTATGAAAAAGATATTGAAATTCCAATTTATGGCTGTAGCCTTGTGTGTCGTCTCAGCCGTCCAGTTTGGACTTGTTGGCTGCTCTGACGACCCGGGTTCTGACAGTTATTATACTCTGACAAAGGAGTATGCTTCTGACTACTTGCAGAATCGTGGTCAGTTTAGCGAGTATGTGCAGATTCTGCAACGTGCTACAGGAGCCGAGGGGAAGAATCTCCGTTTAGTGGATTTGTTGGGCACTTATGGCTCTTACACGGTCTTTGCACCGACAAACGATGCCATTGATGAGTTCTTGGCATCGAAGGGACTCTCGTCTGTGGCGGAACTGTCTAAAGAAGATTGTGACACGATTGCATTGAATTCCATCATTGAGCAGGCCTTCTTCACCACAGATGTCAGCAGTGGTCCTTATCCCAAGTCGAATATGCTGGATCAGCCGCTGACTGTCAACAGTGTGGAAGACCAGTCCTCTGGGGAGGTGAAATTGGCTATGTACATCAATTCTGATGCGCGCCTGATTCATGTGGATGATTCCGTCTGCAACGGTGTGGTACATACAGTGAACAAAGTGGTGTTTGCCAACACGGATGTGATGATTGACTTTATGGAGAAGGACGATAACATCCAACTCTACTGCGAGGCACTCAGAGTGACACATATGGCCGACTCGCTCCGCAAATGGAAGGATCCCAGCTATTCTGTAGGTGCTGACTCCATCGACTGGACCAATGATAAGTTGGTGCTTAGTACGGCTACTGAGTATGATAATGTGGCTTACATGGAGAACCGCTACTTCAAGTTCACCGCCTTTGTATGTCCAGACTCTGTCTTGGAACAGAAATATGGCGTCACGAAGGTGTTGGGCAAGGACGATCCAAACTCATTGGAGTATTTGGCGCACCAATTGTATGATCCGATGTATCCAAATGATGTGAATAATGATGATTTGACTTCTCGCCAGAATGCGCTTAACCGTTTCATTTCTTATCACTTGCTGGATCGCTACGGTTCTTACTATACACTGACATGTGTGGATGGAAAGGATTCGTATCTTGCCACACGATGGAAGCGTAATAAATGGGATATCGCAGACTGGTATGAAACCATGATGCCTTATTCTATTCTCAAATGTTCTTTCCCAAGCGGCAATGAGGAAGGTCTCTACATCAACCGTCGTGGCGTACAGTCTCGTCCCGATGAGCGTGGTGTGAAGGTGCCAGGTGCAAAGGTGACATTCCCCGATGACATGGGACGCACCAACACTTGCTTGAATGGTATCTATCACTACATCAGCGATGTGATTGCTTATGACCAGCAGACGCAGCAGGTGGTGCTGGATGAGCGTTTGCGTCTGGATGCATCCACCTTGTCGCCTGACTTCATGACGAGCGGCGCACGTGGTATCTACACGAAGTCATCCAATGTGGGTGGTAAATATGGTCACTGGGATGCAACCTCGAACCATAACAACGTGCAGACCTGCTTGGGCTTCAAGGCTGGAGCAGCCAAGAACTTCTTCTTCACGAATGATACGCACGTGCATGTGCGTCCACGTACCCTCTCTTTCTGGTCTTATCAGGGTGATGAGGTAACAGTCCTTGGTATCTTCGATCTGACTGTAAAACTGCCACCAGTGCCAGCAGGAGACTATGAACTCCGTTTGTTCACTTGTGTGGATTTTAAGAATCGTGGTGTCATTCAGGTGTTCATCGATGGCTTCTCACAAGGCATTCCGTTTGATATGCGTCCAAATGGAGAGGAATTGTTTGGATGGAAGTCTGACGCGGCGCTGGGTGATGATGATGCCATTGCAGCATTTGACAAGTATCTGCACAACATTAAATGGATGAAAGGACCGAAGTCTTATGCATCTGCAAATAGTGAGTCATCCAAGGAAGATGGTACTGTCTTCCGAGATGCTCCCAATACCATCCGCAAGGTGCTGGGCACCTTCACTAGTAAAGGTCTTGACGATGAAGCGCATTATGTCCGCTTCAAGCAAGTACTCGAAACTGCAGACCCGAAATCGAGTGCTTTGAACTTTGACTTCCTCGAGATTTGTCCACGCTCTGTTTACAACAACGAATACTACTCAGAGGATAAATGGTAAACCTAATAATGACTGAAGTATTATGAATAAGAATATAAAAAACACGCTCCGCATCGGAATCATTGCTGCCGCCAGTGCAGCAGCAATGGTTTCATGCTCGGACACGTGGGATGACCACTATAATGACGGCCCATCATCGCTCTCCTTTAACGGAACGACGATGCAGGCTCTTGAACAGATGGCTCCCGATTTTGCCAAGGTGGTGAAATTGTACGGTTACGACCGTGAACTCTCTTCTGAGAATGTTTACACCGTTTGGGCACCGGCTGACGGCTCGTTCAATCTCTCTGATTATGCAGATGTACAAGTTGTGGACGGGCAGACAGTGTTGACGAAAAAGGACGGTGCTGATGAAGTGCTTGACCATTTCATCAAGAATCATCTGGCACGATATGCCATCTCGCAAAACGGGACGGAACAGGATGTGAAACTGATGAGTAAGAAGATTGAGACCATGACTGGTAATGGAACGGGTGAAGGCACCTTCGGCGAAAGAACCATCACGAAGTCGAACCTCTCCTGCACCAATGGTGTGCTGCATATCCTTGACGGCGAGTTGGATTACAGGCACAACATCTTTGAAAAAATCAAGTCACTCTACAATCCTGAGACGGACGACGTGTCGCTCTATGCTTTCTTGAAGATATTTGACAAGGACTCGCTGGATGAGAACAAGTCGGTGAGCAACGGTATGGACGAGTATGGCAATACAGTTTGGGAGGATAGTGTTGTGATTCGCAACAACACCGTGTTAAGAAATGTGGATGCACTTATCTATGAGGAAGACTCCAGTTACATCGCGATTCTTCCTTCTACAGAGGCTTACAAGAAGAGACTCGCAATTGCCAAACGCTTGTTGGACTATAATCCTTATGAGAATACGAAGAACCCTGATTATAAGAGTGATAGATACGCTAATATGTGCGATTCGCTCCAGGATTACAATGCCAGCATGTTTGCCATGACAGACTTGTTCTTCAACAAGAATGCCAATGAGTACTGGCAGGACTCGCTGAAGTCGACCAATTACTCGTCTTTCAACTGGCCTTACAACCTCTATTATGCAAAAGAGCCTCTGATGGGTCTCCATCCTGATAAAGAGGTGAATGACATCTTGAATAAGATGGGCGATCCTGTGCAATGTTCAAACGGCGATCTGTATCTCGTGGATGAGTATCCAATGAGTGTGACGGAGCAGTTCTTCAAGAAACAGACCGTGATGGCTTCAGACCTCACACTTGACCAGATTACGGGCAAGGATGGTAAAACGAAGATTTATACCAAGAATGTCGGTATCACGTCTATTTCGATAGGAACGCTCTATGACTATCAGTGTGACACCATCTGGGAGGGGGTGCCGAGGGAATCGCAGATTGTCCGGGTTGACTCCACTTTCCTCGGAACGCGTGATTACTACTTCTTTGATGTGCCAGAACTGGGAAATACTCAGCCCGCCATCGCTTTCGATTTGGAAAACCTCTTGTCCGGTACGTATGACATGTATCTCGTCACCTGTCCCATTTGGGCCAAGACGGGGTTCAATAATGGAGAGTCTTACCAAGATGACCCTCGTCCATACCGTTTTTATGTCAACATCTATGAACGTATGGATGACAATGCGTTTGTGGGCAGTCCTACCCGTTTGACTCCCCCTGAGGATGCCATAGTGATGGAAAAACAAGGTAACTACTTCATCACAGACTGTCATGAAAAGATTGATACGCTTCATTTAGGTGAATATACCTTCAAGCACAGTTACTACAATATTAAAGGTGATGATGGGGTGGGTGCCATCATCCAGTTCGATGTAAAGGTCGGTAACGGAGATAAAGGGAACTATTCGCGTGAGATGCTTATCAGCAGCATTATCCTGAAGCCGAAGTTCGACGCGACGGAAGAAGAACAAGAATAATAAGACAATAAATGTTGATACTAATGGAAATTATGCAATCATATATTAGTTCAAATATACTGCGCACCTGTAAGTACGGGTTCGCGGCAATCGGATTCTTGCTGGGAACGCTTCCTGTGGCAGCACAAGATGAGGCTGAATCTCAAGAGACCACCGAAGAGGTGTCTGCACCAAGAAGACCTGTGAAACCAGCCAAGAAATATCCGACGATTGATGTGAAAGGTAAAGTGGTGGACGCTGCTACAGGCGAACCGCTTTCCGGTGCACAGATTCAAGCATACAACAACCGTAACTACACAGCCATGGCCGATGAGAACGGTGAGTTCACCATCAGTGTGCCTAAGTTCGTCACATCGCTGTCTGTGAAGTTGGAAGGCTACAATCTGAATCAGGTGTCGCTGAACGGTAGAACGGAAGGTGTGGAGATTCAACTCTACTCTGAGGTCTATCTGAACGATTACAAGGGGAAGACTGCGGCCACTAAGACGGTTGATGCGATTGGCTTTGAACAGTCGACGGCCATTACCGTTGATCAGGAAATTCAGAATCGTCTAGGGGCTGACGTGCGCGGTATCCAGCGTTCAGCCAACCCGGGTCAAGGTATTGCCATGTTCATCAACGGCTACAACTCATTGAACTCAAACGCTATGCCACTCATCATTTTGGACGGTGTGGTGTATGACCAGATGTATGAGGAAGGCAAGATGCTGCACACGGGTTACTTCAACAATCTGCTCCAGTCCATCAATATGGAAGACATCGAGTCGTTTGAAGTGATGAAGAATGGTACGGCCATCTATGGTGCCAAGGCTGCGAATGGCGTGATTGTCATCAAGACCAAGCGCTGCCACTCGATGGCAACGCGCATTGACGTGAATGCTTCGTTCGGTGTAGAGCTGAAACCGAAGGAAATTGATGTGATGAACGCAGGTCAGTACCGTTCTTACGCCTCAGAGTTGTTTGGCACGACCGATACGAAACTGACGGAGTTCAAGTTCTTGAAGACTGATCCTCAGTACATGTATTATAATATGTATCACAACAACACCGACTGGAGAAACCAAGTCTACCGTGAGGCCATGACACAGAATTATGGCATCTCCATTCAGGGTGGTGATGATATCGCTCAGTACAACCTCTCTGTCGGTTATATGGACTCGAAGTCAACATTGAAGCGCAATGATATGCAGCGTTTCAACATCCGTTTCAACACGGACATCGTGCTGAACAAGTGGTTCACGACCAAGTTTGACGCCAGTTACACCAATGTGACACGCGACCTGCGCAGTGATGGTCTGGAATCGTCGTTTGACCTCCAGTCGTTGGCTGCTCCAGGTTTCCTGGCTTATGTCAAGGCACCATTCTTGAGCCCTTATGACTTCACACTTGAGAAACAAGGACGCTCGCATGTTACATCGTTCATTGCGGATGCGGATGACTATCTCGATGAGGTACTGGGTGGCAAGGGAAGCCTTGCGAATCCAAAGGCCATCCTTGAGAATGGTGAGGCTAAGAACAAGAACCACACGGACTGCACCATGATCAATATCACGGTGGCTCCACGTTGGCAACCTCTTCCTAACTTTGGCATCACAGAGCGTTTTGCCTACACGATGCAGTCGTTCGACGAAGGCTACTTTACACCAATCATTGGTATGCCTTCCTACAGGGAAGAAGGTACAACTGCGCAGACTGAAAACAAGAAGTGGTCGCTTTATACGAAGCACAATGCCATCTTCTCTGACACACAGGCAGACTGGACACTTCCCCTTGGCGCTCACCGTGTGGACATCTTTGGTGGTATCCGTTTCTTGAGCGATTCTTTCACGTCATCTTATCTGATTGCCGATAATACGGGTAACGACAAGACACCTAATACGGCCAGTGACACGAAACGGCGTTATGGCTCTGACACCAACTGGAAGTCACTTGATTACTATGCAAATGTGGACTACAACTACATGGAGAAGTATTACGTGACAGGTCAATTCTCTTTGGGTACCTCTTCCCGTTTCGGTAAGGATGTGGATGCTGGTCTCAAGATGTTTGGCGTGGCATGGGGCTTCTTCCCCTCCATCAATGCTGCATGGGTAATCAGCAACGAAGACTGGTTCCGCACCAACAAGGTAGTGAATATGCTGAAACTGAACGCGGGATTTGAG
>JAEEGF010807673.1_pt1 | contig 16940 bp, 11 predicted proteins | sample 9134171 | NCBI WGS metagenome assembly JAEEGF01 (sample SAMN16246542, study PRJNA631951) | gut metagenome | biome: gut microbiome; feature: rumen; material: AP-attached | host: Bos | place: Iran: Karaj | collected 2018-10 | reverse complement strand
CGTCATGCTCGACACCATCCTCGCGCTCTGGGCCGGCGAATGGGGGCCGTCGGTCCTCAACTACGCCGACCGCATCGTCTATCTGCCGCTCGCGATCGTCGGCACGGCATTCGCCACCGTGCTTCTTCCCTCGCTTTCGTCTTTATGGGCCGCCGAAGACACCGGCGGCTTCGCCTCCGCCCTGGAGCGGACGACGCGGAACGTCATCGCCGTCATGACCCCGGCTGCGGCGGGCATGATCGCCCTCGCCGGCCCCGTCATCGCGCTCATCTACCAGCACGGCAAGTTCGACGAGGTCTCGACCGTGCGCACGGGAGGCGCCCTTGTCGCGTACGGCGCGGGACTCGTGGCCGCAGGACTCCACAAGATCGTCGTCACGGCCTACTACGCGCGCAAGGACACAAGAACCCCGATCGTCGTCGGCACCGTCGGCGTGGCGCTCAACCTCGCGATGAACCTTTTCTTCATCTGGATTCTGCCGCCGGCCTTCAAGCCCATCGGCATCGCCATCGCGACTTCGATTTCGAGCACCGTCAGTTGCGCGGCCCTCATGGCCATTCTGGCGCGGCGGCGCGGCACCACGCCGCTCTTCTCCTTCGCGTCCATCCGTGGAGTCAGCGTCGCGTCAATCGCCGCCGCCATTCCAATGGGAATCGCCGTCTGGTGGTGCTCGCGGACAACGCTGGCGATGCTTCCGCCGGACCTCCCCGCCAAGGCCATCGCCACCGTGCGTGTCGCCGTGGGGACGTTGGTCGGGGCGGTCATCTACCTTGGCCTCTTCCGCCTCTTCAGTCCTTCCGCCCTCGCTGAACTCGTCGCCGATTTCCGGCGGAGACGGCCTCGCAGATAGCCTCGGTTCACGTTCGCCAATCAGGAGTCAGAAAAGTGGAAACAGTAAAACTACCGGCCTTCGCGGACGTTCACGTCCATCTCCGTGAGCCGGGGTTCGAGTACAAGGAGACAATCGCCACCGGTACGGCCGCCGCCGCCGCAGGCGGCTTCGCCGACGTCTGCTCCATGCCGAATTTGAAACCGGTTCCGGACGCTCTTGAATCGCTTCGGCCTCAACTGGAGGCGATTGCGTCAACCGCCGTTGTGCGCGTCCACCCCATCGGCGCAATCACCGTCGGCGAGAACGGGAAAACGCTGGCGGACATGGAGGGGATGGCGCCGTTCGTGTGCGGCTTCTCCGACGACGGGCACGGCGTCCAGGACGCCGGCCTGATGCGCGAGGCGATGCTTCGCGCGAAGGCGCTGGGCAAGACCATCTCGGCACATTGCGAGGTTAATTCACTTCTCGCATCCGGAGGCTGCATCCATGACGGACAATGGGCCAGGGACAATGGTTTCACCGGCATTTCCTCGGCCAGCGAGTGGAAGATGGTCGAGCGCGACTTGGAACTCGTCCGCGACACCCGCTGCCGCTACCATGTGTGCCATGTCTCCACAAAGGAGAGCGTCGCGCTTGTCCGTGACGCGAAGGCCGACGGCCTTCCCGTCTCATGCGAGACCGGGCCGCACTATCTCGTGATGGCCGATGACGACCTGCGTGACGAGGGGCGCTTCAAGATGAACCCGCCGATCCGCTCCGCCGCCGATCGCGAAGCGCTGCGCGAGGGACTTGCCGACGGCACCGTGGACTGCGTGGCAACGGACCACGCGCCGCATTCCGCCGAGGAGAAGGGCAGGGGGCTCCGTGGAAGCGCATTCGGCATCGTCGGCCTTGAAACCTCATTCCCGATTCTCTACACCTGCCTCGTCGAGAAGGGCTTGTTGACGCTAGACCGGCTTGTCGACGCGATGGCGATGCGCCCAAGGGAAATCTTCGGTTTGCCTCGGCCACATCAGGGCAAGGACTTCGTTGAAGTTGAACTTGGATGCTGCCAAGTCATCGACGCGTCATCATTTATGTCCAAGGGGCGCGCCACGCCGTTTGACGGCTGGGAAGTCCATGCGCGGATATTGCGTACAGTGTGCGATGGCCGCATGGTTTTCGAGGCGGCGCGGCCGACACGGCGGTCGGCCCTCCCGGAAGGAAAGCAATAATGTAGCGGCCGACACAGCGGTCGGCCCACCCGAAGGTGAACAATGGCAACGAATCCTGTTATTAAGCAATCACTTTTCCATGTTGTTTCCAACCGCCAGCTGACGGAGGATGTCTTTGAACTCCGTCTCGCGGGCGATGCCTCGGCCTTCACACATCCCGGCCAGTTCGCCGAGATTTCGGTCTCTGGTCTCTTCTTGAGGCGACCTATTTCCGTGTGCGACTGGACGCCGGACACGCTGTTGCTTCTCGTGAAGGCCGTTGGCAATGGTACGCGCGCGATGCGCGAACTTGGACCTGGCGCATCGCTCGACATCCTCACTGGACTTGGCAACGGCTTCGACATTGAACAAGGTGCACTGGCGCCTTCCGTGTCACGGTCGGTTCTCGTCGGCGGCGGCATCGGTATTGCCCCGCTTTACGCCCTTGCCAGACAACTCATAGTAGCCAGACAACAGGCGGGGATTAATGTCGCGCTGCCGGTTGTACTTGGTTTTAGACGGGTGTCTGACACCTTCTACGTTGACGAATTCACGGCGCTTGGATGCGATGTCATGGTCGCGACAGAGGATGGGTCGAAGGGAACTTGCGGCTTTGTCACGGACGTTCTGGCGGAGCATCCGGAGCTTGCGTACGTCTACGCTTGCGGGCCGATGCCGATGCTTCGCGCCGTGGCGCGTTTGCCACAGGTTGGTGACGGACAGTTCAGCTTCGAGGCTCGGATGGGATGCGGCTTCGGCGCCTGTATGGGCTGCACCATCGTGACGGCATCCGGTCCGAAGCGCGTCTGCCGCGAAGGTCCTGTATTCCGCAAGGTGGAGATTGACTGGGCCCTTGCGTGACGCAGTTTAGCGGTAGACGGGTGAAAAGACCATCCTATCCGAACAAACCGTATCTGACGATGCAGTAGATGGCGCGGAAGCCGTCTTTCCAGCCGATTTTCTTGCCTTCCCTGTAGGTTCTCCCAAAGTAGCTTATGCCGACTTCGTAGATTCGAAGATCCGCTTTGGCCACCTTGGCGGTTATTTCCGGTTCGAAGCCGAAGCGGTTCTGCTGCAGGGTCGGTAGAATTTGCTTTATGACATCTGTTCTGAAAACCTTGTAGCAGGTTTCCATGTCCGTCAGATTGAGGTTCGTGAAGAAGTTCGACAAAGTCGTAAGGAATCTGTTGCCAACGGAGTGCCAGTAGTAGAGGACGCGGTGGGGCATGCCGCCCATGAATCGTGAGCCGAATACGACATCGGCCTTCCCGTCCAATATCGGCGCGAGAAGACGTGGGTATTCGTTGGGATCGTATTCCAGATCGGCGTCCTGGATTATTGCCACATCACCGGTTGCCGCGGAGAATCCAGTGCGGAGCGCGGCCCCTTTGCCCCTGTTGACGTCATGCCTGAGCAGTACGAAAGAGTTGTTGTCGTCGGCGGCGAAGGATTGCATCACGGCGTATGAGTTGTCCTTGCTGCAGTCGTCCACGAGGATGATCTGTTTGCGGATCGGCACCTTGCGAACGGCGTCCACGATGGTGGCGAGGGTCTTCTCCTCGTTGTACACGGGAATGACGACCGAAAGGGTGAAGTTGTGCGGGGCGTTCATCACAGGCCTTTCCTTGTTTTGCGGATTAGGTCGTAGGCGGCGTTGACGCGCGCCATTTCATCGTTGGCCTTCTTGACCAGTTCCGGCGGCAGTCCCTGCGCCATCATTTCGTCCGGATGCAGTTTCTTGGCCTTTTCGCGGTAGGCCTTCTTAAGATTGTCATCGGAGGCTGTCGGGGGGCAACCGAGCGTAGCGTAAGCCTCGGCCAGCGGATCGCTGGCGCGGGGCGGCGTGCTGCGGCGGCGCCGTGATTCCGACTGGCCGCTTGAACGGGACTGCCGTCCGGAATAGTCGCCAGATTCGTTTACACGTTTTGCGTATTGCGCATAGAAAAGCGCAGAACTGATGCGAAGATGCCGCGGCAGGAACCGCAGCATGGTCTTTTCCTCGCGGTCGAGACGGCCGTCGGCTGCGGCGAGGTCCCAGAGGAGGTCGTAGAAGACGATGCGGATTTCGTCATCGGGCTGCGCGTTTGCAAAGGCGTCGGCATATTCGTAGATGGTGTGCTCGTCGTCCTTGGCTGCGCGGAATACTCCAACGCAGAAGTCGCGCTTTTCACCGGAAATGCCCAACCGTGCGAAAGCCTGTTCAGCGCTGGCAATCTCTGCCTGCGTGATGTGGCCGTCCGCCTTGGCAAGTTTTGCGAGCATCGCGGCGGCGGCTCCGAGAAACAGCATTTCGCGGGCGGCTTCGTCTTTGGGAGTATGTCTTGTTCTGGCATTGCCATTTGGCGGGACTTTGCGCTTTCCGTTGCCAGGGTTGGCGTAGGGGTTGTCGTTTCCGCCTTCATCCTTCGTCAAATAGTTGGCGAGAACGGCGCCGATGACTCCGCCAAGCGGTCCGCCGATGGCGTTGCCAACGAGAAAACCGAAACCTGTTGCGAACCAGCCCATTGTTAGCCGTTAGTTGCTAGTTGTAAGTTGCTAGTTTATTGTTGCCATGGCAAGATTGCCATGGCAACAAATGTTTTTGCTCCGTCTGAAGTCAATACCAGTACAGGCTTCTCAATCGGTTCCAGTAGAGCACATGCTATTTGGACAGCTGCGGAGGCGCCTCCGCAGCTTCCGGTCATTTCCTCGGCTACTGTGAGTTGCGGCGCGTTGCCGGTGCGCCCGGCAAGAATGGCGGGCATGTCGACTCCGGGCGATGTAAAGACGCGGCCGATGTCTGCTGGGCCGATGCCGGCCTCGGCAAGCGCTGCGCCAATGGCCGCGTTGCAATCGTTTCCGCCAGACATGCCTATTCCGGCAAGAATGGCGAGAGGGGGCGCGTATAGGGCGAGTTCGTCCGCGCGGCGGAGGAGGAAGAATGCGGCTCCCTCCCCTGGGGGACAGGTGCCGCACTGGTTGGCAAGAACAGACCATCGGTCAGCAGAGAGCGCCTCGGAGCCTCCGGCGAGCACGGCGTCGGCCTCTCCGCGCCTGAGGGCGTCGACTGCCGCGGAAATGGCGAAGGACGAGGCGTTTTGTCCTCCCGCGAAATTGGCGTGGAAGCCGCGGAGCTCCCATTCCATGGAAATAAGGCTTGCCGCCGCGTTGGCGTAGGTGTGCGGGAAGAGCATGGGCTTGACGAGACGCGGTCCCTTTTCGCGGCAGTCGGCCCAGAAGCGGGCAAGCGTTTCAGCCGCGCCCCATGCTGTGCCGTGGGAGATGCCGAAGCGTTCATGGTCGGCGGTCTTTGTATCCGTGCCTCGCAAAGCAAGTGCCGCGGCTGACATTGCGAAGAGGCTTTGGCGGTCGAGGTAGGCCTTCGCCGTGGGAAGAATCGTGTCGGCCTCAAAAGGCGGGACTACTCCGGCGGTGTCGTCCGCCACCCCCTCTGGCGCAGGGAGGCCGGGGGAGGGGAAGCAGGCGCTTTCGCCCTCCGCCCAGGTGGCCTCGGCCTCTTCCGAGCCGATTCCAAGCGCGGAAATGAAGCCCGACGTGCAGATTGCGATGTGGTCTCCCTTGTGAGCCGCAAGTCGGAAGTCGCAAGTCGCAGGTCCAGTGTCGGATGTTGGTTGTCTGTTGTCCGTCGAGGCGAAGACAAGCGCCGCGTTGCAGCCGCCAAAACCGGCGGAATCGGTCAGGGCCAAGGTGCCCGCGTGCTGGCGTGGATTGTCCGTGACGAGGTTGAGTACGGGAATCTCGGGGTCGGTTTGAGGAGTTCGCGCTATAGGCGGTATGACATGTTCGCGCAAGGCGAGGATTGTCATTGCGGCCTCAAAAGTGCCTGCCGCGCCAAGAAGGTGTCCGGATGCGGCCTTGAGGGCCGTGACGGGGACATCTACAAGCCTCTCGCCGAAAATGTCCTGAAGCGCTTGGGCCTCGGTGAGGTCGTTGGCCTTTGTTGCGGTGGCGTGTGCTGTGACAAAGTCAATTTCCAAGGGGGTCGCTCCGGCGGTGTCGATGGCGTCTGCCATTACGCGTCGGCTTCCTGCGGCGCGTGGGGGAGGGGCGGTCAGGTGGAATCCGTTGTTGCCGGTGGCCCAGCCGCGAAGCTCGGCGAGTGGGGAAGCACCACGGGTGTTGGCGATGTCCGCGCGCTCGAGAATGACTGCTGAGGCCCCCTCTGCGAAGACTGTTCCTCCGCGCAAGGCGTCGAAGGGCTTCACGACGGCGTCGCGCGCCATGGTCCGGAGGGAGCAAAGGCCGCTCCAAGAGCAGAGTGAGATGGTGTCTACGCCGACGATCGCGACGGCTTCGGCGCGGCCGCAGGCTATCCAGTCGGCTGCGATGGAAATGGCTGAGGCTCCTGATGCGCACGAGAGCGAAATGGAGGCTATGGGGCCGCCGAGACCAAGGGACGCGGCAACGCGCCTTGCTATTTCGCCATGGTCGCAGGGGATGTGGTCCGCCTCGCCGAAGTTGCTTCCTGTAATGAGTCCCAGACGAGCGGCATCTGCCCCGGATTGGAGAATGGCCTCGCGTACTGCAGAGAGGGCGAAAGACGTCGCCAGGCCGCCGGCGAAAGCATCGGCCCCGTCTATTATGCCGCCCTTTTGGCAGGCGATTCCACCGAGATCGAATCGCGTTATCGGCGTAACGGCAGTACGTTTTTCAAGTACGGCGCGCCAATTGTCGGCCATCGTGGCGCCTAGCGGTGTTACAGCGCCGATGCCGGTAACAAGGATTTTGTCGGGAAAAGACTTCATAATGCTCATTTTTCTTGCTATAATAATAGCATGTTTTCTTGGTTGAAAGTTGGTTTTGGCGACATCTTCCAGATTTTGGTGCTGACCGTCGCCGTTTACTACGTGCTGAATCTTTTCAGACGGACGCGGAGCGCGCAGATGCTCGGCGCCCTCGTTGGAATTGTCATTGTCCTTTCGCTTCTGTCCTGGATGGCGGATTTGCAGGTTCTTGGCTGGATTGTCGGGAAGATCATCGTCTACGTCGCATTCGCCCTTGTTGTGATTTTCCAGCCTGAGATTCGTCAGGCATTGGCGGTGATTGGGCGTGGCTGGCGCGCCTCCGGCCATGCCGCCTCATCCTCCGACCGCTTCATCGACGGCATAGTCGAAGTGGCGTCATCACTTTCCCGGACGAAGACAGGGGCGCTGATCGCCATTGAGCGCCAGATCAGTCTCGATGCCTACTGCGAGAATGGCACGATGCTCAACGCGCCTCTCGTTTCGAAGCTCCTTCAGGCGATTTTCTTTCCGAAGGCCCCCCTCCATGACGGTGGCGTGATTATACGGGGGGAGACGATTGTGGCTGCACGATGCGTCTTCCCGCTTTCCGCGCGGGAGGACATCGGCTACGGGATGCGTCATCGCGCCGCATTAGGACTTAGTGAACAGTCAGACGCCGTCATCCTCATCGTCAGCGAAGAAACGGGCGACATCTCCATCGCCTATGACGGGCGTCTTATCAAGGATCTCACGCCGACCCACCTGACGCGCTATCTCCGTCTTCTCATGCCCAAGGAAGGATTGACGGATGCCGTCCGCAGAGCTATCGACCAGATTGAAATGGAACGCAGCCCTGAGGCCGGGAGCGTCGCGGATGCTGCGGGAATGGCCCCTCAGTCGGAGGGTTTGAAATGAATCTGCATGAGGTTGCGACTATTTTGGACCGATTCCTTCCCGGCGCTTTGGCCTTTGCACGTGATTTCTGGTCCTCACTTCGGACCGGCGAGTTCCGAAAGCGGCAACGTGTCTGGTGGCGCGCGAACTGGGTGTTTGCCCTGATCGCTTTTTTTCTTGCATCTCTTCTCTACTTCCGCATCCGAGGGGAACTCAACAATAGCGGATCCCGCATCATTCCCGTCGTGGTAGAGGTGCTTGGCGAGAAAAAGACGACATTCGCCGACGTCGTTCCAAGTGAAATCAAGGTCGAGGTCTATGGTGCCGAAAACGATGTCCGCAGATTTGTGACGGGTACGGACCCCATTAGACTGTCCGTTTCGAAAGACAAGCTTTCCCGGTCGTCCGAGGAGGGGTTCCCGATCAGGATCAAGGAGCGACGTGACATTCCGGGCCTTCGCGAACTGGGCCTTCGCTATAACATTTTGGGCCCCGGGAAGACGGTCGTTGCCAAATATGACGTGCCCGGAGACGTGGAGTTTTCGATTGAAAAGCCGATGATTGTCGGGAAACCCTACCATGGTGAGGTCGCGGAAGTGCGATGCAGTCCGGAACGCGTGATGCTCCATGGCGGGCAGAACTGGCTAAAGACCCTCAAGGACAAGGAATACCTTCAGCTTGAGTCCGTCAATGTGGATGGTTTGCCAGTGGGCCATTCCGAATTCCAGTGCGAGATCAAACTGCCCGAGTGGATGAAGACCGCCGCGACGCTCTCCCCTGAAACCAATGTCACGGTTTCCATTCAGATCGTGCCGAGCGAGAAGACGAAGATTTTTGAAAAGGTGCCCGTTCGGCTTTCGATGCCCGTGGGATTGACTTTGCCAAAAGGTTACCAGGTGACTCCCCAGTATGTCAAGGCGACGATTTCCGGTTATGATAAGTCGATTGAGGCGCTGTCCAGGGCTGACGTCACCGCGTATGCGGTTGTTCCTTCCGTCGCGGCGCTTGACCTCAAATACGGTGCGACAAACACAATTCCCATCAAGCTTGAGGTCCCGCCGGACAAGGAGATCTGGGCAGTCAATCCGGATCCGTCCGCCGTCGAGTTGATCATGCCGGCAATTTCCCCTGTCGCGACGAACGCGCCTGTCCGCATTGCCGTCACCAATGCGCCGGCTCTCCCGTCCGTCACAAATGCGTCCGCCGTCATGACTTCCGCCGCGCCGAGCGTGGACAACCGACTTTCCAATGACAAAGCCGAAACAAAGGACAACGTAGAAAATGGCAAACAGAAAGAACAACAGTGACGAAACTGTCGCACAGGGTTTTTGGGCGAGGCTGGCGGGATTTGTACTTATCCTGCTGGTTCTGCTTCCCGTTTTGAGCCTGGTGAGCTACACATGGCGGGACGTTCCATGGCTCAATGCGGAAACGAACCGCGCGCCGGCAAACCTGATTGGTCTCGCCGGCGCTGTCGGGGCATTCATCGGCTACAGCCTCCTGGGGCTTGGCGTCTGGCTCGTCCCGGTGTGGATGCTGATTCTGGGGGTCCGCATGCTGCTTGGGCGATTTAACCATCCGTGGCGTTCCGTCATCTGGGCAGTTGTTTTCCAGATAGCCGTCTGCTCACTTCTTCAGCTCGGCGAATGGACGCGAATGGCCGAGGCGCTCCATATTTGGCGCGATGCGACGGGCGGCGCCCTTGGCTGGTTCCTTTCCTCAATTTGCCTGAAGCCGATAATCGGCTCCGTGGGATGTTCGCTTGTGATGTTCCTTCTCGCATTCCTCGCGGTGGGCTTCGGCATCGGCTGGCACAACTGGTGCGATTTCTTTGCCGACATCCGCGACAAGATCGAGGAGCGCCGGCTTCGCAACGCCAGCGAAGCCGAACGCCTTGAGATTGAACAGCGCAAGCTGGCAAAGGAGCTTGAGGCCGAACGGCGACAGGCGGAGCGCGAGGCGGCGCGCGCCGAGCGTGAGCAAAAGCGGCAGGAACGTGAGGCCGAACGCGAAGCAAGACGCCAGGAGCGCGAAGAGCGCGAACGCCAAAAGGAGGAGGAGAAGGCGGCCCAGGAGCGCGCATACGAGGAGCAGAAGGAGCGTCTTCGAAAGGAACGCGAGCGCCAGGAGGAGCTTGAGCGCCAACGGGCCGCCAAGTTGGAGGCAGATGCCAAGGCGCGTGCTGCCGAGGCAGAGCGTGAAAAGGCGGCTGCAGACGAAGCCGCCGACACCAATGAACCTGAAGAGGTGGTGCTTCCTTACGAGATGCCGACGGTGGAGATTCTTTCCCCAGTCACTTCCGGCAAGGCGGACTACGGCAACGTCGAGGAAAAACAGCAGATTCTGGTCGACACCCTCAAGGAATTCAAGCTCAATGTAGAGGTCACGGACATCGCCCGTGGTCCGGTCGTAACCATCTTCGAGCTTCTGCCCGCCCCCGGCATCCGCCCGGAGCAGATTGCGTCCATGGCCAAGACGATCGAGATGAAGCTGCGGGCGACGAGCATCCGAATTGAGGCGCCGATTCCGGGCAAGGGCGTCGTGGGCGTCGAAATCCCGAACGAGAAGGCCTGCGCCGTCACTGTCCGCGAGATTCTCGAGGGGCCCGTATGGAAGGAGGCCACTCGCAAGATGCACCTTCCAATGCTCCTCGGCAAGGATTCAAGCGGCCATGACCTCATCAGCGACCTCGCCTCCATGCCGCACCTGCTCGTCGCCGGTGCGACAGGTTCCGGCAAGTCCGTCTGCATGAACGCAATTCTCACTGGTTTCCTGATGTCGCGGACACCGGAGGAGTTGCGCCTGATCCTTGTCGACCCCAAGGTCGTTGAATTCACAGGCTACAACGCCATACCGCATCTGCTCGTGCCGATCATCACCGATGCTAAAAAGGTCTCGCTCGGCCTCATCTGGGCCATACACGAGATGGAGAAGCGCTACAGGATGCTTTCCGCGGCCGGCGTCAAGAACATCGAGTCGTACAACAACCGCAAGATTACCGTTGTCCAGCCCGACATGTTCGAGGAGGCTGCCAATCCGACACCTGCCAAGCCTGCGCTTCCGGACAAAATGCCGTACATCGTGATCGTCATCGACGAACTCGCGGACCTCATGCTTCAGGTTGGACGCGAAATCGAGGACAGCATATCGCGTCTCGCCGCAAAGGCGCGCGCCGTGGGCATCCACCTGATTCTCGCGACGCAGAAGCCGATTGTGAAGGTTGTCACCGGCACGATCAAGTCGAACGTTCCAGGCCGAATAGCCTTCCAGGTCGCGTCCCGAATCGACAGCCAGACGATTCTCGACCGCACTGGCGCGGAATCGCTCATCGGCAAGGGCGACATGCTGTTCCTCAATCCGCGCGCCAGCAAGCTCACCCGCGCGCAGGGCGCCTACATCGGCGACGAAGACGCCGAGGCCGTCTGCGATTTCATCAGGGCGCAGGGCGGCCCCCGCTATGTCCAGGAAATCCAGAACCAGCTTGAGGCCGGAAACGGCGAGGATGTCACAGACTCCCAGCACGCCCCGTCCCGCTCTTCTGGAGGCGGAGGTTCTCGCAGGACTCCATCTCGCGATTCCGGAGGCTTCGGCGGTTCGGACGACTTTGGAGACGAGGCCGCAGGCCAGGGCGCCGCCGGCGGAGACGAACTTTACGAGGCTGCGCTCGACGTGGTGCGGCGGACGCATCGCGCTTCGACATCGTCGCTTCAGCGTGCGCTTCGCATCGGCTACACCCGCGCTGCGCGGCTTATCGACCAGATGGAGGAGCAAGGCATCGTCGGGCCGCCTCGCGGTGCCGACCCACGCGAGATCCTCATCGATCTCGACGGCGAAATACCCGTGAACAAAGGCGATGCCAGTGACGCCAATGGCGACGCGGACGGTTCAACGGAAGACGATGGAACGGCATAGGATTTCGAACCACTAACAACTAACCACTAGAAACTAACCACTAGCACTATGTCACTTGGAAGCATACTTAGGGAAGCACGCGAACGCAAGGGACTCACAATCGCCCAGGTCGCGGAGCAGACGCACATGATCCACCAGTTGGTGGAGGAAATCGAGAACGACGATTTCCACCGCATTACGGCACCGCTCTACGGACGCGGCTTTGTCAAGTTGTTCGCCGAATGCGTGGACGAGGATCCCGCACCTCTGATGCAGGAGTTCACGGAGATTTATTCCGGTCTTCGCCGTCCCGGCGTCAGAACGCGTCCGGTCCAAACGCCTGTTGAAAGTCCAGACGTCGCCGAACCCAAAGATCGCAATGCTCCTCCTCCAAGGCCCAAGATACGTCATGTAATCGTCGCGGACGATCCGGAAGACAAGCCTGAGATTGCCGCGCCAGTGGAAGCGCCGAAGGACGCCGTTAGTGACGCGCCCAAGGCGGGTCCGAGCGGACCAGCTGCGTCCGAGCCGGCCGAAAGCTTGAAGGCTGAAGTCGAAAGTCCTGCGGACGCCGCAGCCCCTGAGCAAGTCGCAAGTCGCAAGTCGCCAGTCGAAGTCCCGTCCAAACCGGCTGAAAGTCCGAAGGCTGAAGTCGAAAGTCCTTCGGACACCGATGAGGACGCGCCCACGGCGCGTCCGAGCGGACGTTCCGAAGAAACGTCCCTGCCAGCTGCGTCCGAGCCGGTCGAAAGTCCGAAGGCCATTGGGGCTGGCATCCTGCCCGCGGCCGACGGCGATGGCGCCGTCGCAACGCAGGGGGCGGACCTCCCTGGAGACTCGGGCGATCTGCCCGCGGCCGACGGCGATGGCGCCGTCGCAACGCAGGGGGAGGGCCCGGCATCGTCCGGGCCGAACGGACAACCGGACAAACCGGCAAACCAATCGACCGACGAACCGACGAACCGACGAACCGACGAACCGGCAAACCAATCAACCGACGAACCGGCAGATGACGAAAGCCTTCTCGGCGAGCTTTTCGACCTCGTCGCCCGCAAGCGTTCCGAGCGTTCTGACGAGCCGTCCACGGACAAGCATGAAGCCAAGGACGAATCGTCTGTGAAAATCTCCCTTCCAGCCTCGTCGTGGGATGATGCTCCGCTTGAGGAGGAAGGTGACTTCTGGCAAAAGCTCCACAGCCTTGATAAATGGAAGTACTGGAAAATCGGGGCCGCATTGGCGGGATTGTTCCTCCTGTCCGTCATCGTTTCCTCTGTTGTAATAAATCGCCGTGCAAAGCCGAATGACGGAACTGACACGCCCGCCGTCACACAGGCGGAACCGATTCCGGTTGCTGTCCATGAACCTGCGCCAAAACCTGCATTGGAAACACAGGCTACTAGAAGCGCGGAACCCGAAACTAGAAGCGCGGAACCCGAAACTAGAAACGCGGAACCCGAAACTAGAAACGCGGAACCCGAAACTCCATCGGCTGAAGCCGCAACGACGGCTTCGCCCGATGGAAGGACGGTCTACACGGCCAATCTTATTCCACCCCCCGACAGCTATGTCGAATAAAAAGCCACTTACCGTCGGTCTTGTCAGCCTCGGCTGTTCAAAGAACCTCGTCGACACGCAGGTCATGTGCGGCGTGCTGTTGACGGAGGGGGTCGAACTTGCGCCGAACCCCGACGAGGCCGATGTCGTCCTCATCAATACCTGCGCCTTCATCCAGTCTGCGCGCGACGAGGCGGATGCCGAAATACGCCGTGCCATTGGGCTGAAAGCGGAAGGGAAGATAGGCGCCATCGTCGTATCGGGGTGCCTGGCGCAGCGTTATGGCAAAGAGGTGGCGGAGAAGTATCCCGATGTCGACGCATGGCTTGGAATCGACCATCTTGAGGAACTCGCGGATGTCGTGAAACGAGTGGCGCGCAAGGGTGCCGACCGCAAACGGGCGATTTTGAAAGTGTCGGGTCCCGCTACGGCCCTCTTTGAGCCACGGGTGCCCGCGCTCAGTCTTGCCGGCGGTCCCTTCGCCTACCTCAAGATCGCCGAAGGCTGCAACCATGCCTGCGCGTACTGCGCCATTCCGGGTATCCGCGGACATCTACGCTCGCGCAAAATCGATGACATCGCCGCAGAGGCCGAAGAGCTTCTCGCAACCGGTGTCCGCGAACTCGACATTGTCGCCCAGGACGTGACAGCCTACGGACGCGACAAACGCGGCGGCGGACGTCTCCCGGAACTCCTCTGCGCGCTAGACGGCTTCGGAGGCAAATACCGGACGCGCATTCTCTACGGCTACCCGTCACTTGTCGATGACGCGCTTCTCAATTGCTTCTCGTCTCTCAAACACCTCTGCCGATATATCGACATCCCCGTCCAGCACAGCCATCCCGACATTCTGCGCGCCATGCGCCGGGCCGATACGGTCAAGCATGTCGCATCGCTTCCGGCGCGCCTTCGCGCGGCCTGTCCCGGCATCGCCATTCGCACAACCTGCCTCGTCGGCTTTCCAGGCGAAACGGAAGAGCATTTCCGCCATCTCTGCGATTATGTCCGCGAGTCGCGGTTCGACGCGCTCGGCGTCTTCGCTTTTTCATGCGAAGAGGGGACTGCCGCCGCCGCGATGCCAAACCAGGTGCCCGCCGGAGTCGCCGAGGAACGGCGCGACCGTCTTATGCGCATACAGCGCAAAGTCCAGCGCGAAGCAGCCAAGTCGCGCATCGGCACTAAAACCACGGCCATGCTGCTGCGACCGACTTCCCATGGACGCTGGGAGGCCCGCACCGATTGGCAGGCGCCGGATGTCGACGGCATAACCTTCGTGGCCGGTTGCGGTCCTAAAGCCGCGCCTGGCGATTTGATGAAGGTGGAAATTGAAGCCGTTCGCGGATATGATCTTTCGGCTTCCGTCTGCCAGGGTAGGGCGGGGTTAGGACAAAGGGTGAAAACATGTTAGAGTCACAGTTCGCCATCTGGTGCTTTCGGATTCTCTGGGCGGTCGGCGCCATTCTGCTTTTTGGCGTGGCCGTCATTGTCCACGAGTTCGGCCATTTTCTCGCCGGCAAGCTTCTCGGCTTCAAGGTCGACGCCTTCTCCGTCGGTTTCGGTCCTGCCATCTGGCGTAAGAAGATCAACGGCGTCGTGTACCGCGTCGGTTGCATACCGCTGGGCGGTTATGTTGCGCTGCCTCAGCTGGATCCGTCCGAGATGGACGTCATCCAGGGTAAGAACGGGGAAGGGGAGCGCCAGCCAGTCCCTCCTGTCGCGCCATGGAAGCGAATTGTCGTTGCCGTCGCCGGTCCGTTTGGAAACATTGTGATGGCCGTTGTCGCCGCCTTCGTCGTTTATGCATTCTCAACTCCTGACAATTTCGGAGGCGTTGGCGTGACAGTCGGCCATGTCGAATCTGGGGGCAAGGCTGCCGAGGCCGGGCTTCGTGTCGGCGATACCTTCGCGACGCTCAACGGCAACAAAGTCTCCTGCTGGAACGAGGTGACGATCGAATGCATCCTCGGCGCAGGCACAAACGGGCTGATTCAGGCCCAAGTTGTCCGTGACGGCTCCACTGTTGACCTAACCCTTCCCGTCAGTGTCGACAGCGAAACCGGCTACGCAAGCCTTGAGGGCGTCGAGCCACGCCTAAAATGCCAGGTCGGCTCTTTTATGCCCGATTCTCCCGCCGAGAAGGCAGGACTTCGCAAAGGCGATACAATTCTCGCAGTCGACGGCGTCAATCTGAGCAGTCCCAACCACTTGATTTCCCGTATCAAGGCCGCAGGAGAAAGACCTGTTGTCCTCTCGGTCCGCCAGTATCGCGGCGGAGCTGTCGCACAATTCACGCTTACGCCGCGATTCGACGCAGAGGCAGGACGGCCGCTGATCGGCATCGTCTTTGCGGAGAGCGAGGCGGCGAACCAGCCATGGATGATGTACCGCCGTCCATACCTCCAGCTGTCAAATGACGCCAAGAGCATCTTCCGCATCCTGCGCGCACTTTTCGCCCCGCGCGTCAAGGGCGAGGCCAAACGCGCGGCACAGGGCATGGGCGGGGCAATGACGCTTTTCGTGGTATTCTGGATGCAGATACAGGCCGGGCTCCTCCAGACCCTCGCATTTTTGCGCTACCTCTGCATCAACCTTGCCGTCATCAACCTCCTTCCGCTTCCCGTGCTCGACGGCGGACATGTAATGTTCGCCCTTGTAGAGATGATCACACGCCGCAAGCCATCGGCCAAGCTCACGGGGTGGATTTACAACATCTTCGCCATCCTGCTGATCAATCTAATGGTTCTGCTTCTCCTGCGCGATGTCTGGCGCTTCAACGGCATGTACCGGCGCAGCCGCTCTTCGGCGGCGAAATCCGCTGAAGAGAAGTGCGAAAGACAAAGTACGAAGGACGAAGGCGGGAACAACCTCCCAACTGACAAACAGATCAACGGACAAACTGGCGAAGCCCCGGAGACCGAGCCATGACGACGCGTGACAAAACGCGGCGGATACGTCTTGGTTCCGTCGAAATCGGCGGCGGCGCGCCAGTCTCCGTCCAGACGATGTGCAACACCGACACGCGCGACGCGGCGGCGACGGCAGACCAGATCAAGCGCTGTATGGCGCTTGGCTGCGACATAGTTCGCCTTGCAGTGCCCGACCAGGCTGCCGCAGACGCCTTGCCTGAGATTCGTCGGCGCACTTCTGGAGTACCGCTCGTCGCGGACATCCATTTTGACTGGAGACTCGCAATCGCCGCGGCTGAGGCCGGAATCGACGGTCTTCGCATCAATCCCGGCAACATCGGCGACCGCGACCGCGTCCGTGCAGTCGTGGCGGCCGCAAACGCCCGGCGCATCCCGATCCGCGTCGGCGTCAACGGCGGCTCCCTGGAGAAGCCCCTTCTCGCCAAGTACGGGTCCGCCACGCCGGAGGCGCTCGTCGAGAGCGCCCTTGGCCATGTCCGCATCCTCGAGGACGAAGGCTGCGAAGCCATCAAGATTTCCGTCAAGGCCTCCGACGTCCCACGCACCCTCGCGGCCTACCGGTTGCTGGCCGAAAAGACCGACTGGCCGCTTCACATCGGCGTCACGGAGGCCGGCACCTTTCTTGCGGGGACGGTGCGCTCCTGCGTTGCGCTCGGGCAGCTGCTCGCCGAAGGAATCGGCGATACCGTCCGCGTTTCGCTCACGGACAAGCCAGAGCAGGAGGTGCGCGTCGGCGTCGAACTGCTCCGTGCGTCTGGGCTGCGGGCACCGGGGCCGCATGTCACGTCATGCCCGACATGCGGGCGGACGCGGGTCGACGTCATTGGAATTGCGCGTCGAGGAGAAGACGCGCTTGAAGCTTTTTATCTTGAAAACCCCAAGGCCCCACGGCCGCATGTCGCGGTCATGGGGTGCGTGGTCAACG
>JAEEGF011744798.1_pt1 | contig 16942 bp, 12 predicted proteins | sample 9134171 | NCBI WGS metagenome assembly JAEEGF01 (sample SAMN16246542, study PRJNA631951) | gut metagenome | biome: gut microbiome; feature: rumen; material: AP-attached | host: Bos | place: Iran: Karaj | collected 2018-10 | reverse complement strand
GAGTTTTTCCATTTCTTCCCGCGCCTTGATAAGGGTCTCGCGCAGCTTTGCGGCAACGGACATTCTGGCGGAGATGCCCTTCGAAGCGTAGCACCGCTTCGGATTCTCGCCGAACGCGCACTTCATCGCGGCGGCTTCCTTCACCAGCATGTCGTCCACACAGTTCCCGAAGAGCTTGACGGCTATGAAGATCCCGCCGATCACGTTGGAGCTGCCCGGTCCCGCGCAGACCGTCACGACACCCGCCGCCAGCGCGTGGGGGATCGCAAGATCCTGGGGATAAAAGCTGTCCACCGCGCGCAGCTGGGGCGTCACGGGATCGTTGTATTCGTTGTAGTCCTGACCGGGCTGTCCGATGCCGTAATCGTCGAGGCCGATGTGGCTGTGCGCGTCGATCAGCCCCGGATAGACCCGGAGTCCGGCCGCTTCCGTGATCTCCTCCCCGTCCGACGGGATAAGGTCCGCGGCGATTTCTGCGATCTTTCCGTCCGTGATCCGGATATCGGCAATATAGGGTTCTCTGTGCACGGCGTCGTATACCGTTCCGTTTTTGATGAGCATGGCGAGCCTCCTGATTTTTATCATTCTGCGGGGTTTCTTTTTTATTATATCAGTCCCCGCCCCGCTTGTCAACCGCCGCGCGGAGGAGTTAAGCCGTTTTCCTCTCCGTTCCCCTTCCCGCTCCCCGCCGTTTCGCTTGAGCCCGGTAAATTTACAAAAAATTTAAAAATATTTTCCGGAACCCCTTGATTCCAATGAGGTTTTCTCATATAATGAAGATATCAAACAAGCTATTCGGCATGAAGGAGAGAAATATGAACCGAATCAAGCAGCTGCGCAAAGAGAAGGGCATCTCTCAGGTCAAGCTGGCAGAGACGCTCGGCGTCCATCAGACCGCCATCAGCCAGTGGGAGACCGGCCGCACCAACCCGGACCTCGACACGGCGAAAAAGCTGGCGGCATATTTCAGCGTAACGCTCGACTATCTTCTTGCGGGCGAGGAATTCCGCAATCCCACCCTGCCGACCGTGAGCCCCACCGACCGGGAGCGCGCCGGATTTCTGTCTGCGAACCGCAGACGCTATCCTCTTCTCGGCGACATCGCGTGCGGCGAACCGATTTTCGCGGATGAAGACAAGGAGAGCTTCGTCGAGGTCATGAGCGACATCGATGCCGACTTCTGTCTCCGCGCCAAGGGGGACAGTATGGCGGGCGCGCGCATCTGCGACGGGGACCTTGTCTTCATCAAGCAGGTGCCCATGGTGGAGAACGGCGACATCGCCGCGGTCATCATCGGCGGAGAAGCGACCCTCAAGCGGGTGTACTATTATCCCGAACGCAACAAGCTGGTCCTCGCTCCGGAGAACGCGCGCTATGAGCCGTTCGTATATATCGGGCTGGAACTGGAAGAGGTCCGCATTCTCGGCAAGGCCGTCGCGTTCCAGAGCACGGTGAGGTAACGAAACCGCCGCAGCCGGATGAAAAAGATCCCCCGCATGTTTTTCCCGTTTTCGGACGGAAATGCATGCGGGGGTTTTGTTCTTCGGGCCGGAAGGCTGAACCTGCCGGCACGGAAGGAACCAAACAGTACTCTGCTGACAGTTTCGGGGCGTGTTCATTTCGAGAAACAACGGGGAAGAGGCAATTCGTTCCCCCTTCGCCTTCCCCTTCCGTGCATACGCTTTTTCCGTTGACAAGGCTCCCCGGATCGGGTATAATGAAAAATACAGGATCCTGCGCGAAAATCCGGCGCGGATCGATCCGGGAGGGCTGAACATGATCGGGATCAAAAAAACAGGCGCGTACACGAAGGAGCCGTCTCCCCGCGAGGTCCTCGGCTGCTTCATCGAATCCGGCTTCGGCAGACAGGTTTCGGGACTTTGGGCGGAGATGATTTACAACCGCTCGCTCCGGGAAGTGCCGCCGTACAAGAATCCCACGTGGGAGTGGCTCGGCCTCGACCGCGAGCACTACAACGCCGACGCCCCGTTCTGGCACAGCGGGTATGAGGAATGCGGTTGGGACCTGCTCGACGGCACGGGCAGTTATCTGACGGTCGGCACGGAGACCCATAAGGGAACGCAATGCAGGATCCTTTCCGGCAAGAGCGGCGAGCCGCCGTACGGGATCAGACAGGAGGGGATCCACCTCGAAAAAGGGCGGGAGTACGTCTTCCTCATCTGCTGCGGATCGGGTATGTGGCGCAGCGATCCCGGGCTCAACGGCTTCGTTTCGAAGGAGCACCCGCTCGAGACGCGCCCGCTGAATATCCGGCTCGGCGCGGACGAAACCGTGCTCGGGATATCCGGCAATATCAGGGAATATGCGTGGACCTTCGCTGCGGCAGAGACCGGGGTCTTCCCTCTGACGATCTCCTTTGCGTGGCAGGGCGATCTCATTCTGCCGTGGGTCTCGCTGATGCCCGCCGACAATCTCCGAGGATGGCGCGCCGATGCGGTCCGTTTGATCCGCGAAGCCGGTCCCACCGTCGTCCGGTTTCCCGGAGGATGCTTCACGAGCTTCTATAACTGGCGCTCCTCCGTCGGTCCGCGGAACAGGCGCGACCCGCAGGAAAGCTTTTACTGGGGCGGTTTAGAAGAAAACGACGTCGGGCTCGCGGAATTCCTCGAGCTCTCCGGGCTCTGCGGCTTTGAAGCGCAGATCTGCTTCAACATGATGACCTCCACGCCGTTTGACGCGATGTGCATGACGGAATACCTGAACGCACCGCCGGACACGGGATACGGCCGCCTGCGCGCGTCGGACGGACATCCGGAGCCCTACGGCGTGAAGTATTTCGAGTGCGACAACGAGCCGAACCGCAAATGGACCGCCGTGGAATACGCCGGGCAGTGCGTCGAGTTTGCGCGCGCCATGCGGACGGTTTCCCCGGACGCGAAGTTCCTGTTCGCCGCCTACGGCTATTCGCTGGAGCTGCTCCCCGCGATGCTCGGGATCTGCGGAGCGGACATGGATTATATCATCTACCGCCGCGGGGACCCGGACTTTGTCGGAAAGATCCTGCCCGTACTGCGGGAATACAACGCGAAGACCGGACGGGACCTGAAACTGGTCAACACCGAATGGCTCCCGCCCTGCCGCAGTCCCGAACCCTTCGACGAGGAAGGCATCCGGCAGGACTTCTCCTGGAATGGCCGGATCACCAACGATTACAACGACGTCTTCTCGCGCCATCAGATCAGCTGGAACTACGCCCTGAACGGCGCGCACCGGCTCCTCGACTATATCTCCTACGGCGGAGAGTTCGCGCTCGCCAATTTCAACAACATGGCGAACACATGGGGGCAGAACCTCGTCGAGGCTTCGAAAGACGGCGCGTGGCTCTCCTGCATGGGCGAGGTGTTCGCGCTGTTCAAAAGGCAGTACCGCATTTCCTTCTCCTGTCCTGCGGAAACGGGGGATCCGCTTTTGTTCGGTCTGTTCACGAAGGATCCCGCCGGAGCTGAAAAGCTCTGGATCGTCAATCACGGAAGCGCCGCGAAGGAGATCGCGCTCCCCGAAGGCTTCTCCCGCTCCGCCGACGGGCTGACTGCGGACAGGCGCTCCGCCCACGTCACGGAAACGGACAAACCGGTAAAGCGGATCGCTCCCCGGGTTCGGGACGGCCGCGTCACCCTCCCCGGGCTGTCCGTCGTCGTTTTCGAATAAAAAGGCAGGAAAGACTGCCTCTTCCCCGCCCCGCCGGATCGAATCCTCCGGATGACTGCCGGAACTCCGAATCGAAATTCAGTCTCCGTGAGACCGCAGCCTCACGGGGAGTTTTTTACGAAGGAGTACGGATTATACCGTATTTCTATTTTTTCAAAGCTTCGCTCAGGCTGTGCGGCACACCCCTCGGTCCCCGGACCGCGAAGATCCCGTATTCCTTCCCGAGCAGCGAGAAAGGAAACTGATCGGGCGTATACCGCTTCTGAAGCTTGATCTTCATCAGCGCCTTCATCCGGACCTTTCCGTCGTCGTACGGGAACGGGATATCCGTCTCCGTCACCCTGCATTGATACAGGATCGCCGAGACCGGCGCCGCCACGTACATGAACACGGTATCGCCCTTGCGGATCCCGGCGCCCTGCTTCCAGTTGATCTCGTCGGCTTCCGCAAAGGCAGCTTCGATTTCGTAGAACTTCGGATTCGCGGGGACGAGCCATTCTTTCGGCAGGCGCAGCTTTTCCTTTTTTTCCTTCGACGCCGTGGTGAAATAGCTTTCGTCCAGCCAGCCGCAGAGTTCGTCGAAGGGGACCGATCCGTCGAGCAGGACGGAGACCCAGTTCCCGCGGCGGATATGGTACCCCCGAAGATAACCGGGCTTTTTGATGAGAACATCCGCAAGGAACGGATCGGAGAGCTTGACGTTCACGATGTCCTTATCCCCGTCCCCCCTCAGCCCGAGTTTCTTTTCCCGCACATTCATCACGATGCCGAACCATTTCCCGTTCTCCGCATGGCGGAAGACCGCATAGTCCGGATAGCGCATCCACGGATACTCCGGATCCGTTTTGTATTTTTTCTTTATGTAATCAAACAGCTGCTCTCTCAGCGTCATTTTCTCCTCCCCGGACACCCGCGTCCGGCAGTTCGCCCTCTTCGGATCCCGAGCGGGTTTCTCAATACGGATTTGCCGGGGCCATCTTCCACGACCGGACGGACTGCGGTCTGCCGAGGATCCCGGCTCCCGCGTTCCTGCCGCTCGGATAGATGTGCCGCACGATCGCCTGCCGGTCGTTGGCGTACACCTCCACAACGGATCTGTCCACAAAGATATCCAGGCGGAGCGCTTCCCCCTCGTCGAGGACAAGCGGAGCTCGCTCTTCGATCCGGCGGCCGGTTCTGCCGGACGCTCGGGTGTCGACGATCAGCTCGCCGTGTTCCGCGTCGCAGCGGATCACCGTCTTCTCGTCCCCCTCTTCCCGTACTGTCATCCCGCCCTCTCCGGCGTTTTCACGGGAGTATTCGAGCACGCACTCATAGCAGTCCCCCCGCGGGACGTCTTCGGTTTCATTATATCGCAAGGTCCGGACCTCGCGGGCGGGCGCCATGCCGAGACACCCCCGCTCTTCGTCGTACCAGAGATGGCGGGGCAGGGCGAATATGCCGGACCAGCCGTTTTCCAGCTCCCGGTTCCCGTCCCATTCCTCGTTCAGCCACACCCACGTAATCTGCCGGCGGTCTGGCGTGACGAGGGCTTCCGGCGCGAAATAGCTGTTGTCGCGCCAGGTCATCCGTCCGTGGATCTCCGGCAGGTAATATTCGCCCGTTTCATCCAGCCTGCCGATATAGTATTGACAGCCTTTGTTGTGGGAGATGAACAGCTGGAGGTGCTTCCCGGTCTCCCGACCGTCCTTCGTATATAAGGGCAGGAAGGACGGACACATATCGTCCTCCGACCCGTCCGTCGGCTGATAAGGATCGGGCGTCTCCAACGCGCTCCGGTCGTAGAAGCGGTGCAGATATTCCCAACGGACAAGATCGTCCGAGCGGTACAGGGAGGTCCAGTCGCCGTGATACCGCGCCGCGGCGGGATCGCTGCGGAATTTGTTCAGCACGAGCAGGTTCCCGGCCTGCATATAGTACCGTCCGCCCGATTTCCAGATATTGGACGGATCGGCGGAACCGGTGAATTCCCCGTCCGGCCGGAGCGTCAGGCCGAATTCCGTGGAGGCGACGGCGTAATCCTTTAGCTTCGTCCACTTCTCGTAGCCGTTTTCGCGGTCTTTCGAGTATGCCAGCCGCAGTCCGCCCGCTCCTTCCCTGGGCAGCGCCCAGTAGGACAGCCAGGCAGTCCCGTCGTCGTCCACGAACGCGCCTCCGGAGAAAATGCCGCTGTCCGCAGCGTTTCCGCCCTCCGTGGGACCGTCATCCGGGACCAGCGCGTCCGGGCGGTGCCGCCAGTGAATGAGATCGGCGCTCGTCACATGGCCCCAGCGGAAGCTGTCCGCCCGGCAGTTGTACAGATACATGAGATGATACAGCCCGTCGGCATAGAAGCATCCGTTGGAATCCCCGGGGATGCCGACATCCTCCGGGTCGGTAAAGTGATACGCCGGACGGTACGGGTCCGCGAGCAGCTTTTCCCGCAGGGAGCGGGATGCAGTGATCCGGTCAGCAATGTTCATGTCTGTTCTCCCCGGTTGTTCTCAGGCAATTTGTTTCCGTTCCGATCTGACGGTACACGGTGTGCGGGAAAGGGAGAGAAAACTCCCCCGGCGGCATGGGGCCGAAAAACGTGATTTCCGGCTGAGACCCGGCAGGGGAGACCCGAAAGGCTTCTTTCCCTTCGCAGGCGGTATAGGGGTTTATACTGCTTAGTATTATTATCTCAGCTGCCGGCGCAGTTCCTCGTTCAGTTCCCGGAAGACGCCCTTCGGACTGACTTCGTCGAGGAGCTCCGCCATCTTCAGAACCTGCGCGTCGGTCAGATTCCGGTTGCCCGTGATATTTCTGAATTTGTTCCCTACGATATAGAGACGGACGTCATCCTCCGCCGCTTTGCCGCAGAACATGTCGCGCACCTTGCTGCTGCAGTGGGCGAATTTGATCAGGTCCTTATTCAAAAGCGCGTAGGAGAGCTTGCCGTCTTTATCCGTGTATGTGTCGACGATCTTTTCGTATTCTTTGCTGTCAACCACCGCTTCGAGAACGGGCTCGTCCTTTTCCTCCGGCGTCTCGGGAACGGGGACGGGTAAAGCCGGCGCGCCGCGCTTCCGATAGGGGAGCCCGGCCGTCAGCTCGATGGCTTCCCGAAACGCTTTCTTCGGAAAGAGCTTTGCGGGCGTGTTGCGGGTCGGGATCGGTTCGCCGGAAGTTTTGCTGATGGACGCGATGCCCGGCTGAGGCGCGTCTTCACGCAGGATCACGATTCCGGAACCGCCGGAGGCGAGCTTCTGCCTGTATGCGGTCGCAGGGATCGTGGTGAGAGATACGGTTTCGGTTCTGATCATGGAAAAACCTCCTTGCTGTCCCCCCGGACGGGGGGATGATTCCCCGCGCCGTATCGGCTTCGGGAACACCCATAGTATATCACATCCGAAGCCTTTCCGTCAACCCGTTTTCTTCTCCGCCGCAGTTTTTTGAGCAAACTGCGGAGAGATCATTTTTCCCTGTTCACGGTCCGGACGGAGCCTGTTACAACACTGTCTCCTTCTGCTTCCGCAGCACGCGGATCGCGTGATACGACTCGGGATCGAGCGCGCAGCCGTCGAGGTCCGCCGCGGCTTTGACAGCGCGTCCGTTCCAGTCCGTGATCACATCGCCGGGAAGCAAACCGATCCTGAATGCCCCGGACCCTTCCTCCACGTCCGTGACGAGCGCTCCGTCATGCTCCGCCGTCCCGTAAGCTGACATTTCGCCGTCGTTCTCGATATCCTTCGCCGTCAGGCCGAGGGAGGGAAAACGGATCGGCCGGCTGCCCTCCCGCCGAAGCTCCGCCGTCCGGATGCGGGGCATTTCGGGCGTGTCGGCAATGCGGCGCAGCGATTCGTACCGCACGCCGAATTCTGACGGGAAGTTTTCAAATCCCGGCATATCTTCCAGCGTAAAGTCCCCCTCCTCCGGCGCGCGGAAGCGGACGTTCCGCTTCACCGAGCGTCCGTCCTGCCCCGACAGCGCGCTCAGCTCGTCCGCGTGAACGGGTTCCGACGGATCCGGCGCGTAAAGAATGTTCCGGTCGATGGAGCGGCCCCAGACCTCCGGCATCCCGATCGGCGCGTAGGGCGAGAAGACGATATTCTCCTCCGCCGTATCGCCGCTGTCCGGATACCAGACGTGGAAGTGCAGCGTATTGTTCACGCAGACGTTATGCCGCACCGTACGGAAGAAGCCTTCCCGCAGTTTGATCCCGCCGTTCAGGCAGAGATTTTCTTCGAGAACATACCACGAAGAGCCGTCGTCGAGGTCGATGTCCCAGCCGCGGTCGCAGCGGAAGCGGTTCCGGGCGATCACGTTCGGCGCGAGCATGTCGAGCTTCGCATACTTCCCCGCCTCCCGGTCGTCCAGTCCTTCGAGATGCCAGTATCGGTCCCGGCCCCAGGAATTGAAGCTGCCGTGATCGCCCGTCTCCCGGACGGTGTCGAACACGTCGCAGCCCTCGATCCGATGTCCGCCGAAGGTCCCTTCGGAAATGTTGATCCCCGCGCGGGAGGTATGGCAGATCGTGCAATCCTTCACCGTGATCCCGTACGCCATCGAGACCTCCACGCCCGTCGCCTGCTTCTCGACCGTGCCCACCCGCTCGATGAGACAATCCTCGACCGCGCAGTTCTTCGGATAGTTCTCCGACTGCGGGCCGGGCGTGAGGTCGACCGAGGACAGCGCGTTCCTTTCGTCGACCTCGAACAGCGGGGAGCGCACGGAATCCGGCCGTCCGACGAAGCAGAGCCCCGATGCGCCGATCTCGCGGAAATGGGAGCGGGAAATCGCAATACCCGTGCAGTTCCCGTCGACAAAGACCCCGTTCGAGCCGATGTCCCGAAAGACGCACCGGTCGATCGAGCAGTTTTGGGAGTCCCGGACCGTCACCGCCCCGCCCCGGTAGATCGTCCAGTCGGAGCGCAGAAGCGGCTCTATTGTCTTCATGAACGTACGGACGGTGCGCGCGAAGGTCAGATTCCGAAGCCTCACGTTTTCGCAGTCTTCCAGGACAAAGAAGCCCTCCGAAACAGCCGCCTCCGCCTGATCGAGATCGTCGCCGGGGACGGGACGGACGAAGATCCGCATCGCCTTTTCGTCGAAGAAGAACTCGCCGGGCTCCGTCAGTTCCTCCCGGATGTTTTCGGCGAAGCGGTATCGGTCGTGCATCCCCATCTGCCGGTTGTTCTGCCAGCCCCCCGAGAGCCGGAGCGTGCCGTCCGGGTTCTTCCCGTCGATCCGGTAGGAAAACCCGCCCCAGAGGTGCTTGTGCATCGCGTGGATGTACCCGCCCGCCGGATCCGCCCAGTCATTCGTCTTCTCCGGCAGTATGCAGTCCGCGGCATATCCCCCGAACGGCGCTTCCGGATCGGTCGCTTTGGGATACCTTGCCATCGTGTAGCGGCGGTCGCCGACAAAGAAGCCGTCGACGGGAGTCGGTACGGGCGCGGAAAAGACGCCGGGGGATTCTTCGGTAAAATCCGCCCTCCGCAGGGGGACTGTCCCGCGAAGGACAGCTCCGTCCTCGCCGACGATCAGCAGGTCCCGCTTTCCGGCGATCCGGACAGGGGATGCGATCCGATGAATGCCCGCCGGAATGCGCAGGACGCCGCCGGGGGCGATGTTTTCGATCCTTTCGCTCAGCGGAGCAAAATCCGTCATGGCCCGGGTCCTCACTTTCATTTTTTCAGATCCTTTTCTTCTATTATAGCTTTCCGGGAAGGAAAACGCAAGAGGAAAAAGCACCTTCCGGACCGGCAGCCGCCTTTTCCGCGCTCCGCGTATTTCTACAAGCCACTGTCCGAAATTTACAAATTCCCGCTTTTTTGCCCGTCCCGGATGGTGTACAATCTTTCCGAAGAATCAGAAAACAACCGCGCGGAATCGGAAAGAAGGAACGGATATGAAAAAAGTTACGGTCATCTGGTCCAGTCCCAATACGGACGGACTGACGGCGTCGGCGAAAAACGCGTTCATGAGCGGGCTTGCGGACGCCGGTGCAGAGGCGGAGGAAATCCATCTGAACGGAAAAAACATCGAACACTGCAGGGCCTGCGGGAACGGCTGGGGAACGTGCAGCAAGACGGGAACATGCGTGATCCGGGACGATTTCGCCGAGCTGTACGAAACCCTCGCCGCAGCGGACGGGATCGTCTGGATCAGCGCGGTCTACTGGTCGGACATGACCGAGTGTTTCAAGGCGTTCTTTGACCGTCTCCGCCGCTGTGACGCGACACGCCGTCACGCCCTTGCGGAGAAGCGCTGCGTGCTGATCGCCTGCGCCGGAGGAACCGGCCGGGGGACGCTCGAATGCCTGACGCAGCTCGAGCGGGGGCTGACTCACATGGGGATGCGCGCCTACGACCGGATCCCCGTGGTGCGGTACAACAGGGACTACATGATCCCCGCGCTGTACGAAGCCGGAAAGACCTACGCGGACCGGCTGGAAAACGGGTTCAACATGTACTATTGAGCGGCGGCATCCGTGCCGACAACCGGCCGGACGCATCGGGAGGCGGAGACGTGAATCTTGCTGCGGAACGGATCAAATATATCCTTGCCGTCGTTCTGTACGGAACGATCGGTCTTTTCCTGCGCTTTGCCGGGATCCCGAGCGAGATCGCCGCGATGTGCAGGGGGATCCTCGGTTCGCTGTTCATTTTTCTGTACCTGAAGCTGAGAGGACGGCGGATCGACCGGGAGGCGGTCCGGGCTAACCGGAAGTGGCTTTTGATCGGAGGCGTCTCCCTCGGTCTGAACTGGATCTTTCTGTTCGCGGCCTATGTGCAGACGACGGTGGCGATCGCCAGTCTCTGCAACTACATGGCGCCGCTCATCGTCATCCTGATCGCGCCGGCGGTCCTCGGAGAACGGGCGGACTGGCGCAAACTGCTCTGCGCCGCGGCGGCGTTCGCCGGGATCGTCTTCGTCTCCGGCGTCTGGAACGGCTCGGTCGGCAGTCCGTCCGGCGTGATCATGGGGCTGCTCGCCGCAGTCTGCTTCGTCGTTATCGTGATCTCGAACCGGAAACTGCATGGGATCTCGGCTCTCGACAAATCCGTCGTGCAGCTCGCCCTCTCGGCCGTGACGATCCTGCCGTATGTGCTGGTGCGGAACCTCGGGACTCCGCTCTCTTCGGACATACGCACCGTCCTGATCGTGCTCATGCTCGGCGTGGTCCACACGGGGTTTGCCTACTGTCTGTATTTCAGCGGGATGGCCAGCCTTCCGGTGCAGACGGTGGCGATCCTCGGCTATCTGGAGCCGGTCGTGTCCGTGCTGTGCTCCGCTTTCTTCCTGAAAGAATCGATGGGCGCGGCGGGGTGGATCGGAGCCGTCCTCATCATCGGCGCGGCGGTCGTAAGCGAGAGCCTGAAGCCGAAAAACACGGAGAAGGAAAAACGGGGCGCCGCGGAACGGAATACGGAAGCATAGGAGACAGTACCGCAAATGGACGGGAAAACAGTCTATATCACCCGCGACAGGGATTTCTACCGTTCGCTGATCCGGCTTGCGATCCCCGTCGCGCTGCAGAATCTCATCACGTTCGCGGTGACCTTCGCGGACAATCTGATGGTCGGCGCGCTGGGCGATTCCGCGATCTCCGGCGTCTATATGGGCAGCCAGATCCAGACGCTCTTACAGCTTTTCTCCGGCGGGATAGAAGGTGCGATCCTGATCCTTTCCGCGCAGTACTGGGGAAAAGGAGACCGCGCGAGCATCAAAAAGATCATCTCCATCGGCGTACATTTCTCCGTCCTGTTCGGCGCGCTGCTGACGACGGTCTGCGCCGTTGTCCCGGCCTCGATCCTCCGGATCTTCACGCCGGACGAAGCCGTCATCGCGGACGGAACGGCTTATCTCCGGATCGTCTGTTTTTCCTATATCTTCTTCTGCCTGACGCAGTCCCTGATCGCGGCGATGCGGAGCGTGGAGATCGCCCGGATCGGGATGGCGGTGTCCGGCATCTCGCTGGTGTTCAATATCAGCCTGAACTATATCCTGATCTTCGGAAAACTGGGATTCCCCGCGCTCGGCGTGACGGGAGCCGCGATCGCGACGCTGATTTCCCGAATGACAGAGACGGCGGTCATGGGGATCTTTGTATTCCGGATCGACCGGCGCCTGACGCTCAAAACCACCGATCTGCTCGTGACGGATCGCCTGCTTCGCCGGGATTTCATCCGGTACGGGCTCCCGCTCGTCGCGGGACAGGTGATCTGGAGCATCAACATGATGGGGAACTCCATGATCATGGGGCGGTTCGATCAGTACGTGATCGCCGCGGTCAGCATCGCCAACACCCTCAATACGCTCGCGTTCGTCACGATGAACGGAATGGCCTCCGCGGTCGGGATCATCACGGGAAAAACCATCGGAGCGGGAAAAACCGAATTGATGAAGGAATACGCCCGCACCACGCAGATATTGTTCTTCGGGGTGGGGCTTCTCACCGGAGCGACGGTCTTTCTTTTGAAAACGCCGTTCATCTCGATGTATTCCGAAATCACGCCGGAAACCGCGGGATACGCGCGCCAGTTCTGCAGCGTCCTCTCCGTGACCTCGGTCGGAAGCTGTTATCAGGCGGCCTGCCTCTTCGGACTGGTCAAATCGGGCGGAGATATCGATTTCGTGTTCCGGAACGACACGATCTTCGTTCTGCTCGTCGTCCTTCCTTCCGCCCTCGTCGCGGCTCGGCTCGGCGCGCCTGCGTGGGTCGTGTTCGCCTGCCTGAAATGCGATCAGATCCTGAAATGCATCGTGGCGTTCTTCAAGATCAACAGCTTCAACTGGATGCGTAATCTGACGCGGGAGACGGAACCCGGGACACTGTGATCCCGGCGGATCCTCTTATTCGATCGCAGGAGAAAAGTGAAACCACAAATCGGGAGAAAAGCATGAAAAGAGCAAAAATCCTTGTCGTGATGCAGATGGACGAAGACCACAGAGAGAAGCTGACGGCTTCGGCAAACGGAGCGGAGCTGGTGTTCCTGCCCCGTCGGGAGGTGACGGACGAGCTTCTGCGCGAAGTGGACGCCGTGATCGGCAACCTCTCCCCGAACCGTCTGGGAACGGCGGAGAACCTGAAGTGGATCCAGCTGGGATCTGCCGGAGCCGACGGTTATACGGCAACGGGCGTCCTTCGGGCGGGAGCGGTCCTCACAAACGCCTCCGGAGCGTACGGCCTCGCCATTTCGGAACACATGATCGCCTGTCTGTTGTTTCTCATGAAAAAGCTCGACCGCTACGCGGCGGATCAGGCTTCCCATGCCTGGCAGGATCACGGAGGCGTTGCGTCGGTGTGGAACTCCAGGACGCTGGTCGTGGGGCTCGGCGATATCGGCGGGGAATTCGCGCGGCGGATGCATGCGCTCGGGAGCCGCGTGACGGGGATCCGGCGGCATATCGCGCCGAAGCCCGATTATCTGGAAGGGCTGTATCAAGAAGATCGGCTCTTCGACTGTCTGAAAGAAGCGGATGTGGTGGCATCCTGCCTTCCCGGCACGAAGGATACCTACAAGCTTTACGACAAAGAGGCGTTTGCCGCAATGAAGGAAGGCGCGTACTTCCTCAACGTCGGGCGCGGATCGACGGTGGATTCCCTCGCCCTGGCGGACGCACTGAACAGCGGGCATCTCGCCGGCGCGTCGGTCGACGTGACGGATCCGGAACCCCTTCCGCCCGATCACCCGCTGTGGGATGCCCGGAACATCCTCATCACGCCCCACATCTCCGGAGGAGATCACCTCAGGGAGACAAAGGAGCGGATCGTCGCCATCGCGGCGGACAATCTGAACCGGTTCGTGACCGGACGTCCGCTGTGCAACGTCGTCGACCTCACGGCGGGATACCGCCGGTACGAGAGCGCCGGAGAAACGCCGTGACCCGTCCGGAGAAAAACTGAAGGACAGGATTCACAAAAGAAAGGACTGAACGATGAAACCGTTCCGCAACCCCGTATCCCCCTTTGACGCGCCGGATCCCTTCATGACCTGGGACCCGGACACCGGATATTATTACGCCCTCTTTACCCGCGGACGGGTCCTCGAACTCTTCCGCAGCAGGCATGCCGCCGAAATCTGCACCGGCGGAGATTCGAAAGTGATTTACAGGGCAGACGGTCCGCGGGACGGCATCTGGGGCGATATCTGGGCTCCGGAAATGCACCGCGGCTCCGACGGCCTGTGGTACATCTACACGAGCGGACGGATCCGTGAAGAGCGCGGCGCGCCCAAGCGCATCTTCGTTATGGAAGCGCTCACAAACGATCCGTTCGGCGAATGGCGGTTCAAGTGCATCCCGACCCCGGACACCGCCTCCATCGACCCGACGGTCTATACCGCCGAAAACGGCAGACAGTTCCTCTGCTGCGCGCGTGAGGACAACGGCCTTGTCCTCACGATCTACGCGCTCGAAAATCCCTGGACCTTCGGCAAACCGTCCGACACGATCTCACGCGCGAAATACGACTGGGAGACCGTTCCGCCGTATACGGGGAACAGCACCATCAACGAAGGGCCTTTCTTCGTCGAAGAGCGCGGACGGCTGTTCATTATCTACTCCGGGAACGGATGCTGGTCGGATCATTACTGTTTCGGCGTGCTGGAATACGTCGGGGACGACCGCGGCGATCCCGCGAAGATGTGCGATCCCGCCAACTGGATCAAGCACGACAAGCCCATTTTCTCGATGGCGAACGGCGTCTACGGTCCCGGTCACGCCTCGTTCTTCCGCTCCCCCGACGGAAGCGAGCTCTGGTGCGCGTACCACGGCATGAAGGAGCCCAACAGAACCGTCACCTACGCGCCGCGGTACTTCAACCTCCAGAAGGCGGGGTTCGATGAGACGGGCTATCCGTTGATGGGCGAGCCTGCCGGATACGAAAAAGACCTTATGCCTCCGTCCGGAGAGGATGAATGAACTGACAGGGGCTGCCTCTGCCCTTCGGCGCAGATGATCCCGTCGGCAAAAAGCCCCCTTCCCTTCCGCGGACTTCGGTTTCCGCGGGAAGAAAGGGGGCAGTTTTCATGAATTTGCCTGTTTCGTTGCAGTTTTTTACTGGATGGCGGTCACGAGCGCGACCACGTCATCCGCGCCGAGCCCGTAGACCGTATAAAGGTCGCCCTGGCCGCGCACCGTGACGCTGTAGCTGAAGTTGTCGGACAGCCATACTGCCTTCATCATCCGGCCCTCTTCGTTGCCGTAGCAGGTGACTTCCCAGCCGTCCGCTTCCTGCGTCCATGTGTATGCGTACTCCGTATAGTCGCCGGACACGTCCTCGCTGTCCTGCTTCAGTCCCTTGCGGACCGTGAGTTCCGCCGCGCCGACCGCTCCGTCCGCTTCGGCGAGTCTGTCCATATACCGGAAGCCGAACCAGTCGATCCTGCCGCCGACCGCTTCCGTTCCGTTTTCGGGAACCAGGAAATAACCGACGCCGGCTCCATCGGCAGCCTCTTCGGCCGTCTCAGCGTCCGACCACGGATTCGCCATCCCGATCGCAAAATCTTCTTCCGCGCCTTCAACCGTCACGCTTACCCGTCCGATGACGTCCTCCAGGTCCGCACCGTAATCGACGACGAGCATGCAGTAAACATCTTTGGCTGCCTTGAACAGAACCGTATAGTTTCCGTATTCGCCTTCGGTCCAGGAAATGAACGCACCGTTGTCTTCCACGTACCCGTCGCCGTAGATCTTGCAGTCTTCGACTCTCTCGGCGTACTCTGCCCCGTCCATGAGATAGCCGTTGCAGATCTGGAGCTTCGGGCTGATTTCGTCATAGAGATAGAGCGTTCCGTAGCTGTTGATCTCGCCGAGATACCCGCCGGAGAGGTCCGCTTCGACGGTCACTTCCCTGCCGCCGAACGTGACGACTTTCGAGACGGAAGCGGGGAGATCGATCGCCGTGCGGACCGTTCCCGCTCCGGTGATTCTGAAGTCCTTTCTGAATACGGCGGAACCGTCTTCCCAGTAGTACTGGCCGGTGGTCAGATGACCGGCCGTGACTTGTCCGTTCGAACCTGTTTTATACGTGCCGAGCAGTGTGTCTTCCCCGCCGTACGGATTCAGGCGGTAGAGATTGATCTGCGCTCCCGCCAGAGGCTGACCTTCCTGCGTGACCGTCAGAATGTCCATACCCGGGAAGGGGATGCATGCCGAAACGGAGCCCGTCAGAAGAGAGGCGATGACCAGGAAAACGGTCAGGATCGAGATGCCTTTTTTCATGGTAGATGTCCTTTCGTACCTTGATTTGACTTTGCGGATGTCCGCAAAATCCCAAATGTTCTTGGCAAGGGAATTATATCATATCCCGCCCCGGGATGCAAGAGCTTTTCGCGAAGTCCCGACCGTATTCTTTCGGAACTGCCGAAAAAGAACAGTGCCGAACGGGCAGCTCTCCCGCTCCTGCCCTGAAAAAACGCAGGGGAATGTCCTGCCGTCCGGTTTCGTCGGGAATCCCCTTGCATTCCGATCCGGTCGGTGCTATAATAGGAGTATTGTGCCGGCGGTGAGCGCGTCTTTATCCGGACGCCCCGAAGCTGTCGGATCACAGAGTCGACTGTTCGCCCTGTCGGGCGGGAAAGAGGTTTTTATGGAATTGTGCGCGCGCAGGGACGTGCCGGTCGGGGAAACCTGGGATCTGTCCCTGATTTACGCAGATGAAAAACGGATGTGGGAGGAGCTCGAGAAGACCAAGGCCGCGGTCGCGAAGCTCCGTGAAACCTATGCGGGCCGGCTCGGCACCGCGGAAAACATCGTCAAGTGTCTCGACGAGACGGAACCGATCCGGCAGGCGATGGATCGGATCTGGAATTACGCCGGGCTGGCGCTCGAAGCGGACTATACCGACAACGAACTGCGCGAACGGGAAGAGAAAGTCGGCGACGAGATCACGCGCATGGAAAGCGACATGGCCTTCGTCGACAGCGAGATCCTGCTCGCGCCGGAGGAAGAGCTGCAGTCCGCGGTAAAATCGGCACGCGGCTGCCGCGTCTATCTCGAAGATCTGATCGCGCGCAAGGCTCATATGCTCTCCCCGGAGACGGAGAAAACGCTGACCGCGCTCGGCAGGACCCTCGACGCCCCGTACACGATCTACAACACGATGAAGCTCGCGGATATCGCCTTCGAGCCCTTCACGGCGAACGGAAAGGAGTATCCGCTCGGTTACTCGCTGTATGAAGACGATTACGAGCTGGAAGCCGATACAGCCGTGCGCCGCGCCGCGTTCCGCGCGTTCTACGATAAGCTGAAGCAGTATCAAAACACCACCGCTGCCGCCTACAATGCCCGCGTTTCGCAG
>JAEEGF010335426.1_pt1 | contig 16944 bp, 15 predicted proteins | sample 9134171 | NCBI WGS metagenome assembly JAEEGF01 (sample SAMN16246542, study PRJNA631951) | gut metagenome | biome: gut microbiome; feature: rumen; material: AP-attached | host: Bos | place: Iran: Karaj | collected 2018-10 | reverse complement strand
GATGACACAAAGGAAACGAAATATGACAACAGCCGGAATATTTACGATATTACTATTGCTAGTATCCAACATATTTATGACATTCGCGTGGTACGGCAACCTTAAACTGCAGCAGATGGACATTTCCACCTCGTGGCCGCTGATACTGATAATATTATGTTCGTGGGGGCTTGCTTTCTTCGAATACTGCGCAATGATTCCCGCCAACCGCATAGGTTCGCAGATTAACGGTGGACCTTTCTCGCTTATGCAGCTAAAAATCATACAGGAAGCCATTTCGCTAACAGTTTTTACTGCTATTGTCGCATTGGTTTTCAAGGGAGAACCGATAAAATGGAACCATTTGGTGGCATTCGGCTTTATAATATTAGCGGTATTCTTCGCATTTCTCAACACTGGCGACAAAAACAAACCGGCAAAGGACAGCACCGAAATAACTACGACGACCGAAAATCCACATTCGCTCGAAAGCGAAACCAAACTTTGAACAGGCAAAAAGCCATTCACAGCCCGAAAAATATCGGTGCTGATTATTAGCCACATACAAAAAAGTTATGAACAACTTGGAAAATCTGTCTGCCAAAACAGCGGCTATTTCACCAATAAATATTACTTTTGACATTTGAATTTATAACGAAACAAAATGGGTAAGATAATAGCATTAGCCAATCAGAAAGGTGGAGTTGGGAAGACCACCACAGCCATAAACCTCGCAGCAAGCCTCGTAGCTCTTGAGTACAAGGTGCTGCTCGTCGATGCCGACCCGCAGGCAAACACCACATCGGGATTTGGTTTTGATGTAAAGAACATTCGCACAGGTCTTTATGACTGCCTTGTAAAGGATGAAGATCCTGAAAAAGTAATACTTACATCCGAAGAACTCGATGGTCTGTCGGTACTTCCGACCAACATCGACCTTGTTGGTGCTGAAATCGAAATGCTCGATATGCCAAACCGAGAATACATATTAAAGAATGTTCTTGACAAAATTCGCGACAAGTACGATTTCATCCTCATCGACTGCTCGCCATCGCTCGGAATAATTGTAATCAACGCACTTACTGCATCCGACTCAGTACTTATTCCTGTACAATGCGAGTACTTCGCCCTCGAAGGACTTGGCAAACTGCTAAATACAATCCGCATAGTCCAGAGCAATACAAACCCCGATCTCGACATCGAAGGCTTTGTTATGACAATGTACGACAAGCGCGTGAAGATTTCAGAACAAGTGCTAGACGAGGTAAGGCATCATTTCGACGATATGGTTTTCAATACGATAATACACAGAAATGTAAAACTCAGCGAAGCTCCAAGCTACGGACAGTCGATTGTGGAATACGATGTTAGCTCTACTGGTGCAATAAACTACATGAACCTCGCAAAGGAACTTCTGCAACGTAACAATATGACTAAGTAATATGACAGACAAGAAAGATACAAAGAAAAATAAGAAAAGCGGTCTCGGACGTGGACTTGGTTCTCTAATTGACACCGATGCATCAGCCATAAGGAACAAGGCTACACAACAGAACGAAATCGCAATAGACTCAATCGAGGTAAACCCATTCCAGCCTCGTAAGGACTTTGATGAAACTGCTTTGCAGGAATTAGCCGATTCGATAAAGGAACTCGGTGTAATTCAAGCAATTTCTGTAAAGGATATGGGCAATGGCAAGTACCAGCTCATTTCGGGTGAACGTCGTCTGCGTGCATCCAAGATGGCCGGACTGAAAAAGATTCCGGCATACATCCGTACCGATGTCACCGACCAGTCGATGTTGGAAATGGCTCTAGTTGAAAACATTCAGCGTGAGGACCTCAACGCAATAGAGGTGGCACAAACATACCAGCAACTCATCGACGAATGCAAGATGACACAGGAACAACTAAGCACTCGCGTCGGAAAATCGCGTTCGGCAATTGCCAACTTCCTGCGTCTGCTCAACCTTCCGCCAAAAATCCAGACCGGCATCCGCGACGAGAAAATATCGATGGGACACGCACGTGCACTGCTCGGCGCAAAGGACGAGGAGACAATGCTTATGATTTACGACCAAATACTGAAATACGACTTTTCGGTACGCAAGGTCGAGGAAATCATAAAGGAATACTCCGGCGGAAAAGCAGAGAAAAAGGAGAAGAAGAAAGTGCTTGCAACCAGCGAAGACTATGCATTGCTTCAGAAAGGCCTTTCGAACTGCTTTGCAACCGATGTAGAACTTAAACGCAATGCAAAGGGCAAAGGCAAGATAGTAATCCCATTCAAGAACGACAGCGAATTCGAACGCATAATTTCAATCCTTGACAAACTAAACTCTTAGCAATAGGAAATTGAAAATTGCGAAAAAAATATTATTCACTATCGGTTTGATTATCTTTGCATTAAGCACAAATGCACAAATTGACACAATAAGCAGGGAGCAAGCCAAAGAGAAGGAAAAATTCCATTCTCCAAAGACAGCTACGCTCCTGGCATTAATCCCCAGCGCAGGTCAGGCATACAACCGCAAATATTGGAAGATGCCAATAGTATACGCCACAATGGGCACCTGCATTTACTTCGCTATTAGCAACCAGCAGCAGTTCAGTCGGTTCAAAAAGGCCTACATGCAACGCGACAATGGCGAACACGACGAATTCTACGGCATGCTTTCGAAGGAAGCCCTAATGAACAACATGGACCGCAACCGAAAAATACGCGATTATACAATCGCTGGCGCTGTTCTGTTCTATGCTCTGCAAATTGTCGATGCTAACGTCGACGCTCATCTGTTTTATTTCGATGTTGGCGACGACCTGTCGGCCTACTTCTACCCACAAACTTTTAACTCCATCTACACAAAAACGCCTATATTTGGTGTAGGTTGCACCTTAAACTTCTAAACCATGAAAAAAATATTTATCATATTCCTCATATTATTGACAACCGGAATGCTTCGGGCACAGAACGCCGACACAACAGGAGGCAACAGCAGGAAAAAGACTTTCGACATGGTTGACAGCCTCGAAGTATTCCTAAAGCAATGGTACTACTACACTGGACGCGACACCGTCTGTTACCTCGAGGACAACGACAGATATTATTTCGACACCGACCTACCCGACTCTATTTTTAAGGAACGAGTAGAAAAAATAGCCACTCCTATAAACGTAGTTTACAACGCAAATGTCCAGAAATATATCGACAAGTATGTAAAACGCGGACACAGACTGGCGCCCAAACTGCTTGGACTTTCGCACCAGTATTTCCCGATGTTCGAGGAAAAACTCGATGCTTACGGCATTCCATTGGAACTAAAATACTTGGCTGTAATCGAATCAGCCCTCAACCCGAAAGCGAAATCACCTGCAGGTGCTGTTGGTCTGTGGCAGTTCATGTACAAGACTGGCCTCAATATGGGACTTGAAATAACTTCGTACATCGACGAAAGAATGGACCCCGAGAAATCAACCGATGCAGCCTGCCGTTACCTTAAATTATTATACACCACATACAACGACTGGACTTTGGCTCTAGCGGCCTACAATGCCGGTCCTGGCAGAATCAACGGTGCAATGAAACGTTCAGGCAAATCGACATATTGGGAAATTTACCCTTATCTGCCAGAAGAAACACGCAACTACGTGCCTGGCTTCATCGCTATGATGTATATGTTCGAATACCACAAGTTGCACAATTTCAAACCAGAAAAGATTGATTTCTACGAAGATGTCGATACTGTAATGATAAAACAGCAGATGCATTTCGCACAGCTCGACTCAGTTCTCGGAATACCTGTCGAAGAAACTCGCGAACTCAATCCGCAGTACAAGCTCGACATCGTACCAGCAACAGCACAATACTATCCACTAAAGATGCAACGCAAATACATCAGCAAGTTCATGGAACTCGAAGACTCGATTTATCATTTCCAGGATTCGTTGATGTTCAACAAGCAGAAAATCACCCAGGCAATCGCCGACAGCAAATATGGCGTTCCTTCGGGACAACCAGCAGGGACAAACGCGACAATATACACGGTAAAGTCGGGCGACGTGCTCGGAAGCATTGCAAAACGATATGGCACAACGGTTGCCAACATCAAAAGCTGGAACGGCTTGTACAGCGATAGATTGCAGATCGGTCAGAAACTGAAAATATATACCAAGGGAGCACCGAAGACTACAACCCCGACAACAGCAAGTTCGGGAAGCACCACGCCGCAGAAACTCGACCCTGCATACGAATATTATACTGTGCAGCAAGGCGATACCCCGGCAAAAATAGCAGCCAAGTACAATGGAGTTTCGGCAAGCGACATTATCAGTCTTAATGGTGTCGACCCATCAAAATTAAGAGTTGGACAAAAACTAAAGATAAGGAAAAAGTAAAATGAAAAACATTGCAGTATTGGCAGGAGGCTACACTTCGGAACGACAGATAAGCCTCAATTCGGGAAGCCAGATTCTTGAAAACATCGACAGGAATCTTTACAACGCCTACCTCGTAGATGTAAGGAAAGATGGTTTCTTCTGCATTTTCAACGGAAAGGAATACAGCGTTGACCTTAATAAGTTTGCCGTAGAAATCGAAGGCAAACCGACAAAATTCGACTATGCCTACCTTGCTCTCCACGGTTCTCCAGGCGAAGACGGTAAAGTCCAGGCTTGGCTCGATATGCTTGGTATCCCCTACTCTGCCTGCGATGTTTTCTCGTCGATGATAACTTTCAACAAGATTGCCGCAAAGAAAATGCTTGCAGACGAGGGCATTGCAATGGCAAAGATGGCAATAATCCGTGGCGAAAATCCTTTCGATGTTGACGAAATCATAGAAAAGGTCGGTCTGCCTTGCTTCGTAAAACCTGCAACAGCTGGTTCTAGTTTCGGTGTTACAAAGGTTTACGAAAAGGACAAGTTCATCGATGCAATAAACCTTGCACGTACCGAAGATACAAACATTATAGTCGAGGAATACATCAAGGGAACCGAAGTTTCGTGCGGCGTACTCAAGACTGCCGACTACGAGCAGGTTTTCCCCGTAACGGAAATATCGACCAAGAACGACTATTTCGACACCGAAGCAAAATATACGCCAGGTGTCACCAACGAAATCACTCCTGCCCGCATCAGCGACGACGAAACCCGCAAGGTACAGGAAGCTGTATCGCGCATCTACGACATTATAGGTTGCAGCGGAATAGTACGTATCGACTTCATTATCAAGGAAGGAACACCTTATTTCATAGAGGTGAACTCAATTCCTGGAATGAGCGCCGAAAGCATTGTGCCTAAGCAGATTCGCACCATGGGCAAAAACATGACAGAAATACTCAATAAGGTTATAGCAGAAAAGTTGAAATAATTATGGTAAAGGAAATTTTCAACCACGTATCGGTAAGGGAATATGCCGACAAGGAAATTCCCGAAAGCGTTCTAAATAAGGTTCTCGAAGCCGCATCAAGGGCATCGAACACTGGCAACATGCAGATTTACAGCATCATTGTCAACACCGACAAGGAAATGATTGCAAAGTTGGCACCGACGCACTTCTGCCAGCCAGCAATAACTAACGCAAAGGCAGTGCTCACATTCTGCGCCGACATCAATCGCTTTAAAATCTGGTGCGAAAACAGGAATGCCAAGGCTGGATTCGACAATTTCCTAACTTTTATGACGGCAGCTACCGATGCAATAATTGCAGCGCAGAATGCTTGTCTCGAAGCCGAAAGCAACGGACTTGGAATCTGCTATTTGGGTACTGTAATCTACAATGCCGACAAGATTATTGAAATTTTGAAACTTCCGAAAGGAGTTGTTCCAGTAGCAACAGTAACAATGGGGTATCCGAAACAACAACTACCGCTTACCGAACGCCTTCCGCTCGAGGCGATTGTTCATCGTGAGACTTACCATAATTTCAACAAGGCCGACATCGACAGGATTTATGCAGAGACCGAAAGCCTTGAATCGAACAAAAAATTCGTTGCCGAAAACAATAAACAGACGCTTGCACAAGTTTTTGCAGAAGTCAGATACACAAAGGACGGCAACGAACATGCTTCTAAATGCTTGCTTGATGTACTGAAAAAACAAGGATTCTTGCCAGATGAATAAAAGGCTGCTTCTTACCATATTATTTGCAATATGCACATTGTTGCTTGTCGCACAGACCGACAATTCAAAACCTCGTGCAACCAAGGAAAAGTCGAAGTACAACAAGATGTTCAGCGAAGTACAGTATGGTGACAAAATATACAAGCAGGGAAGCAACTGGCTGACTTTCGGCATGGGCGTAAGCTACAAGATAAACTACGAACCCACTTACGAAAAAGGGCTTAACAGAACAATGGCTCTTGCATACCATTTCCGATACAAGGCTGTATATTTTAATGTTGGCTGGCATTTCTCAGGCGAAAATTTCTTTTTTGAAAGTTGGTACAATCCCGATCTGAGGGGAATCCGTGCAATGCATCAGCTTAACGATTTCCACGCAGGTGCTGGACTGCGTTTCGAGGACAGATGGTATCATTTCGGATTTTTCATTGGACCTGCGTGGGCGATTGCTTGGGTACCAAATCCCGATTATCCAACAGGTTCAATAATAAAGAACACTATCGGCGGACACGTGGAAGTGCAAACGCCCTTCAAGTTCCTATATGATGTGGGAATTGGCATTTCATTGTTCGGCAGTTTCAACAAATACTATCAAGTAATTGGCGTACAAGGACATTTTTACTTCTCTGGCGCTTACAAGATGAAATACTAAGGAATTACAAAACAAAAACATTGAAAAGTCGCTCAACAGCACAACACAACCAGAAACATAGAAACTTAAAAACAAGAAACTAAAAAAATATAACGTTATGACTTACATCAAGGATTATATCAAGGAAAACAGGGAAAGGTTCTTCGAGGAACTTTTCGGACTAATTAGGATTCCGTCAATAAGTTCGGAAGCCTCGCACAAGTCGGATATGATAAAGTGCGCCGAGCACTGGAAATACTTGCTCAAGCAGGCTGGTGCCGACAAGGCAGAAGTAATGCCGACAAAAGGCAACCCAATCGTTTACGGTGAGAAGATTATCGACCCGTCGAAGCCAACTGTTATTGTTTACGGTCACTATGATGTGATGCCTGTTGACCCGATTGAACTTTGGAAGACCGAACCTTTCGAACCTGTAATCAAGGAAGGTAAGATTTGGGCGCGCGGTGCCGACGACGATAAGGGACAAAGCTTTATGCACGCAAAAGCTTTCGAACTCATGGTTAAGACCAAGACTTTGCCATGCAACGTAAAGTTCATGCTCGAAGGCGAAGAAGAAATTGGCTCTCCGAGCCTCACCGAATGGTGTGCAGAACAAAAGGATTTGCTCAAGGGCGATGTTATTCTTGTTTCCGATACTGGAATGATAGCATCGGACATTCCGAGCGTTACCACAGGACTGCGCGGACTCGCATACTGGGAAGTTGAAATTACCGGACCAGATCACGACCTTCACAGTGGAATTTTCGGCGGTGCAGTAGCTAATCCTATCAATGTGCTTTGCAAGATGATTGCCGAGCTTCACGATGAAAACGGCAAGATAACTATCCCAGGATTCTACGATGATGTTCTCGAAGTATCGGCAGAGGAAAGAGAATTGCTTGCCGGCAAGCCTTTCAACGAAGAAGAATACAAGAAAGCTATTGACGTTAAGGCTCTCAAGGGAGAAAAAGGCTTCACAACTTGCGAACGCACTGGCATCCGTCCATGCTTGGATGTATGTGGAATTTGGGGTGGCTACACCGGCGAAGGCTCAAAGACCGTGCTTCCATCGAAGGCATTTGCAAAGATTTCGACACGTCTAGTCCCGAATCAGGACCACAAAAAGATCGCACAACTTTTCAAGGAATACTTCGAGAAGGTTGCTCCAGAATATGTAAAGGTAGAAGTACGTCCTTTGCACGGCGGACAAGGCTACGTTTGCCCGATTGACCTCCCTGCATACAAGGCAGCAGAAAAGGCATACATCGAAGTATTCGGCAAACGCCCGATTCCAGTTCGTAGCGGTGGAAGTATTCCTATCATTTCGCGTTTCGAAGAAGTACTCGGCATAAAGTCGATACTTATGGGATTTGGCCTCGAATCGGATGCAATACACTCTCCAAACGAGAACTATCCAGTTGAAAATTTCCTCAAGGGAATCGAGACTATTCCGCTGTTTTACAAGTATTTCGCAGAAATGAAATAAATAAAAAAGCAAACAAAGTTAAAGGCTGCCATAAAGGGCGGCCTTTTTCATGAACAAATCTTAAATATTTCCTAATCAATGTTAAATATTTTTTAAACTGCCTCATAGCAAAGAAAAACAAGTTTTTTGGCACAATTTTTATAATTTTACAAACTGAACAAATTAAAAATTTACGGTTATGAAACGGTTTATCATATTAGGATGTCTGGTACTAGGGATTAGTATCGCATCGGTGGCACAAACGGTAACTGCAGCAAGCGAAGAAATTGCTGACGATTTTGATCTCAAAGCTGCGGCTTCACTGTTCGGAGACTCAAAAGACATTGAAGACTTCGAGAATAAATTAAACGATGAATCGATAGGAATTTCTAACCTCGACCTCAACGGCGATGGTGAAATTGACTATCTAAGATGCGTTGAAACGGTAGAAAACGGTGATCACTACATCGTGATACAAGCAGTTCTTGCAACCGACATCTACCAAGACATAGCAACGATATATGTGAAAAAAGATGTTGAAACCAAAAACATCACGGTTCAAGTGATTGGCAACGAATACATCTACGGACGCAACTATATAGTAGAGCCTGTTTACATCTACCGTCCTGTAATATACAACTGGTTCTGGGATCCATACTGGCACTACTGGCACTCGCCATACTACTGGGGCTACTACCCACACTACTGGCACTGCTGGCACCACAGACCATACCATGTATATCATCACCACATTGTTGAATATCACCACCATCACCATCACTGCAGTTATCATCATCCGCACAACCCACACTCTGGCTACAATGGCCACAGGGAGGTACACAATGGATATGGCAACTCGCATCCTAACGGAAGCTTCAACGAAAGACACCCTGAACACAATAATATAAGCGACCATCACAGGACTATCAGAAACGATAACCCAGGATTCAATGGAAGTAGCGAACACAAAGCACCTGCAAGCAACGCATCGAGAGTTGCAACCGACAATGCCAACAGAACACCTGCTAACAATGGCGGTTCTAGAGTAGCAAACGACAACATAGGCAAAACGCCTGCTAATAACAGCAACTCTAGAGTAGCAAACGATGCCACCAACAGAACGCCTGCTAACAATAGCGGATCAAGAGTGGCAAACGACAACACCAACAGAAAACCTGCCAACAACAGCAGCTCAAGGGTGACAAACGAAACCATCAACAGAACTCCTGCTAACAACAACTCAAGTGTAAACTCTTCGAGGCCAAGTTCATCGAACAACAGTTCAAGAGTAAACTCCTCGAGTTCATCAAAGCCAAGCAGCAGCTACAACTCTTCAAGCTCACGCCCAAGCTCGTCGAGCAATAGTTCAAGAGTAAACTCATCAAGCAGTTCTCACTCTAGCTCGTCGAAGCCAAGCAGCAGCTACAACTCATCAAGCTCGCGCCCAAGCTCATCGAGCAGCAGTTCAAGAGTAAACTCATCAAGCAGTTCTCACCCCAGCTCGTCGAAGCCAAGCAGCAGCTACAACTCATCAAGCTCACGACCAAGCTCATCGAGCAGCAGTTCAAGAGTAAACTCATCGAGTTCATCAAGACCAAGCAGCAGCTACAACTCATCAAGTTCACGCCCAAGCTCATCGAGCAGTTCAAGGGTAAGCTCTTCAAGCAGTTCGCGTCCAAGTTCGTCGAGCAGCTACCACAGCAGTTCGTCAAGCTCGCGCTCAAGCTCACCAAGTTCACACTCGAGTTCATCTTCGAGCAGATCAAGTGGCAGCAGCCATAGCTCAGCAAGCCACAGCTCAGCAAGCCACTCATCCTCTCGCAGATAACACTATGATATAGCATTTCATGACAAAAAAATTGATGCAGTCGAAAAGGCTGCATCAATTTCTTTTCTCTATATTTGCGAATTCAAAAATATACGTAACTAATATGAGACGAATATTAACGATAATTGCTTTGGCATTTTTGCCATTCCTAGCCAAATCACAAAAGATAGAATATTTCAACGACCTTATGTCGGACATGTACAACTTCGCCATTTACGAACCAGCCGGCTACGACCCCGTCAACAGCACCGACATGCCAGTGGTGATGTTCCTGCACGGACGAAGTATGAGCATAGGACTTGGTGGCTACAGATATGGTTCCATATCATCAATACAAGAAGGCTACGAAATCCTAAAAGGTCAGCCAGCTCTAGTTTTGGAGCCAAACGCAAGAGGGAACGAAGGCTGGGGTTCAGTGAAGCTGCACAAGGTTTACGAATTTCTGAAGGCCCATTATGCATTCGACCACGACAAGTTTTATGTGATAGGCATGAGTATGGGCGGCTGGGGAACTCTAAACTATGTCAACAAATACCCTGATGAAGTGGCCGCCTGCGTTGGCATTTGCGGAGGCTGTGACGCTAAGACTCCCTGTGGACTCAACAAGGTGCCTACCTGGATTATTCATGCCGCTGACGATGAAACAACAGATGTCGCTTGTTCCGATAGGGTTGTCGAGGCAATGAAAACTTGCGGAAATACCAATCTGCTGAAATATAGCCGATTGACCAGCGGAGGACATAGCCTGATAAATTATTTTCAATATCACAACCTATACACATGGCTTTTTAAACACAACCGAACCAACCGCAGATTCGATACAAGCGTCAACTTTGTAGACAATCCTGTTCATGCCGCCTATCATTGGTCGAGTGGCATCGGAGAGTCAATTTATATTACACAAGCAGAACTTGCCAAGATACAGGCACGTACTCCAAAGCCCCAAGGTAGCAATACCATGGCATCGAACAGCGGAACAACTACAACGAGTAACAGCACCAACAACAGCGGAAACTCGTCAAGTACGACAAAACCAACGTCAAGCAACACTTCGTCATCATCGAACAACACAAGTTCGTCGTCGAAACCAGCAACGACAAACAAGCCGGCTTCAACTTCAAAGCCCGCAAATACAATTACGATAAAGCCAAGTAATACAACATCCACATCAAAACCAAACACCGCCACTGTAAAGCCAGTAACTACATCAGAAAAAGGCATCTACATTGTCAAGCAAGGCGATACTTTAAAGAAAATCGCAAAAAAACACAAGATAAAATACAAGAAACTTCTTCAGATAAACCATTTTACAAAAGATAGAAAAATTAAGCCTGGTGACAAGATAAAAGTAATGTAAAATCGCCTTAAATTCAGCAAATCCATATATGAAACGCCTTATAACAATCATAGCAATTGCAATATCATTTACTGCAAGTTCGCAGCAGATTGAAACGTTCGCAGTTTACCCAGAAATGAATGATTTCGCCCTATACGAACCAGCAGGATACGACCCTATTAACAGTACCGACATACCTCTCGTAATGTTCTTGCACGGACGGAGCATGAGTCAGGGATACTCAGGTTCATATTCTTTGTACGGACCAATGATCGCCATATACAACGGCATTGCAATAATGGAAGGGCAAAAGTTCCTGATACTCGAACCTTCTGCAATTGTTACCGAAGGCTGGTCGTCTGCCAAACTGCACAAAGTATATGAATTTGTAAAAGCCCACTACGCATTCGACCACGACAGGTTTTATGTAATCGGCATGAGCATGGGCGGATGGGGAACGTTGAACTATGTCAACAAATATCCCGACGAAGTAGCCGCATGTGTAGGCCTATGCGGTGGTTGCGATGCCAAGACTCCATGCGGACTCAACAAGGTCCCAACATGGATAATTCATGCAATAGAAGACGAAACCACACCAATATCTTGTTCCGACAGAGTTGTGGAGGCGATGAAGGCCTGCGGAAGTACCAGTTTGTTGAAATATAGCCGTCTAAAAGACAGTGGTCACGACCTAACAAGATTTTTCAACTATTGGAACCTATACAACTGGCTTTTAAAACACGACCGTACAAATCGCAAAATCGACAATACCGTCGATTTTGTAAACGACCCTCAATATAGAATAGACCCTGATATATACTTGCATCTCGCCTTTGCCAAGGAATTTGATTTCCCAATCGAAATCACACCTGAAGAACTCGAAAAGATAAAAGCCCGCACGCCAAAACAAAAAGGCAGCAATACCATGGCATCGAACAGTGGTACAACTACATCAAGTAACAGTACAGGCAATAGCGGGAATCCGTCAAGTACGACAAAACCAACGTCAAGCACAAAGCCAGTTTCGTCGTCATCGAGCAACACAAATTCGTCGTCGAAACCAACAACGACAAACAAGCCAACTTCAACATCAAAGCCCACAAATACAGTTACGATAAAGCCAAGGAATACGACATCCACAGCCAAACCAGGCACAGCTACTGTAAGACCAGTAACCTCATCAAACAAAAACATTTACATAGTTAAGCAAGGCGACACGCTGAAGAAAATTGCAAAAAAACACAAGATAAAGTACAAAAAACTTCTCCAGATAAACCACTTCACCAAAGATAGAAAAATTAAAGTCGGTGACAAGATAAAAATAGCATAAAGTATATCCAGCATATCGTAGTCAGCTCTTTAACCATTGCAAAAAACGATTGCTGTAAAAGATTTTATATACCTTTGCCATTTTAAAACAAAAGATAATGAAGACGAGTAACATGATTGTACCAAACCTGCTACTGGGAATGGCAGGAGGTATTCAGTATCGCGCACTTTTGAAAGCGACAAAGAATCCACGCAAGGCCAGTGAAAAGACACTTCGTGAAATCCTCACATACGCAAAAGATACCGTTTACGGCAAGGAACATAAATTCGAATATATTCTAGAAGCCAACGATGATACGGAATTGTACCGCCGTTATCGCGAACAAGTAAAACCCAACGAATACGAGGACTTGCGTCCATACGTTGAACGTCACAAGCACGGCGAAGCCGACATTCTATTCCCAGGCAAGCCTGTACTATATGCCACCACATCGGGTTCTACTGCAGAACCGAAATGGATTCCAATAACCGAACGTTACCTGAAGACAATCTACGGCAAGATGACTAAGGTATGGCTATACAATTTCATCCAGAACCGTCACAAGGTATTTGCCGGCAAGATTTTATCAATCGTGGGCAAGGTAATAGAAGGATATGCTCCCGATGGCACGGTTTACGGTTCGGTAAGCGGTGTAACTCAAAGAGACTGCCCTGGCTTCGTTAAGAAACTCTACAGCAATCCGCAGTGCGTATATAGCATCGCAGACTACACAGCTCGCTACTATGTCCTTATGCGCATGGGCATCGAACAGGACATTACATTGATTGTCACAGCAAACCCATCAACTATTGTTGAGTTGCAAAACAATGTAAACCGCTACTACGATGAATATGTAAACGACATTGAACATGGCACACTGAAAGCAGACCTCAACATTGATCCTGAGATTCGCAAGGAGTTGGAAGCTTGCCTAAAGCCGAATCCCAAACGTGCTGCAGAACTTCGTGCATTGAAGGCAAAATACGGCAATGTTCTTCCCAAACACTATTGGCCCAACATGCAGATTCTGAACACATGGAAATGCGGAAACACAAAGGTATATCTTGACAAATTCAAGGATTCGTTCCCCAAAAGCATGTTACATCAGGAATTCGGCTACTTCGCATCAGAATGCCGCTTCGGTCTGGTTATGGACGACACGCTTAACAGCGTTATGTTCCCACACATGCACTACTATGAGTTTGTCAAGGAAGAAGACATGGACTCCCCTAACCCGACATTCTACCAGTTGCACGAATTGGTTGAAGGTCAGCGCTACTGCCCGTATGTGAGCACATTTGCTGGTCTGTATCGCTACAACATGAACGACTTGCTGGAGGTTGGCCCTAACTTCAAGAATACGCCTACCGTACACATGATACAAAAGACACACGGCATTGTAACCATGACTGGCGAAAAGCTATATGAGCGTCAGTTCATTGAGGCTGTCCACAAGGCAGAAGATACCACTGGCCTGAAGACTCGCTTCTTCATTGGTTTCGCCGAGTTGCCCGAATCGCGCTACAACTTCTACTACGAGTTTGCCGATCAGGAAACGACACAAGAACAAGCTGATAAATTCACTGAAGCCGTTGATGCTGCATTGAAGGAAATCAACATGGAATACAAGGCAAAGCGCGAATCGTTGAGATTGAAAGATGCGATAACATACCGCCTGCAATTTGAATCGTTCGAGCATTTCAAAGAAGCTTGCATAAAAGAAGGAGCCCGCGATGGACAGTTCAAGCTCAACCTGCTGCTGCAGGACGAAAAACGCCAAGAAAAGTTCAACAAACTTGTAAAATAATGGCAGAAATAAAAGCTGTCATATTCGACCTAGATGGGACTTTGTACAACAAGTCCCATCTTCATATTCGCATAATACTCAACCAGTTGATACGCGGAAGACTTATCATGCTAAAACGTGAAAGAGATGTTCGTGCTATGTTAAAAGGTCAGTACTTCGGAAACGAAGATGCTTTTTACGACAATTTTTTCAGCCATATCGGGAAAAAGAATGCCAGAAAGTGGTATTTCGACTGCTATATGCCACAAATGGCAAAAGTCCTGCGCAAGCACTATCACCTTGCCCCATGGGTAAAAGAATACATTATGCCATTGCGTGAAAAAGGCGTGAAAATCGTAGTCTTTTCCGATTACGGTTTTGTCGAAGAAAAGCTCAATGCAATAGGATTCGACCTCCAGTGGGCCGATTATCTTTTCGATGCGCCATCGTTAGGCGGACTAAAGCCATGCCGTGAAGCATTTATGAACGTCTGTAAAAAAATCGGAATCGAACCGCAACACTGCCTCATGATTGGTGATCGCGATGATACAGATGGAGATGGTGCAAAGTCTGTCGGAATGCGATTTGTAAAAGTAGAAAAGGCATCAAAACCAATGGAAATGGATGCCTCTGGTTCTTGATTTCTAATTTCTGTTTTTTCAACAACTAGGAACGACGTTGGCCTCAATCCTCCACTGCTGGCCACGGATTTACCTCTATTCCAGCCATCTGCTCCATATTCTTGTGGGCCATAGTGCAGACTCGCAGAAGTTCCTCCTTACGGTTTGCATTCTTGTCGAAAAATATCGGTTCGCCAACATGCAAAGTCACGCATGGTTCATTACGCTTTCCAAACAATTTGTACAAACCTTTGCGCTCGCGATAGCTGTATACCAATGGAATTACAGGAATATCATACTTATATGCCATTGAAAACGCGCCAAGTTTGAACGGACGAATTGGCACATACATGTTCCACCGCACCGTCTCTGGAAAAATCAGAAACCAGTCCTTACGTCTATGATACTCGTCGAATGCCTCGTTAAACTTGCGCATACCTCCGCGGGTTTCAGGAATGGGAATACCACCGGCATGGCGCATAAACCAGCCGTTCTTGCCGTTGAAATGCTTGGCAAACATAGGAATCCATATCCTACCGAAGCGCTTAACTGCTTGATTTACACCAAATGCATCAAAAATAAAAACATGATTGCATATACACATTGCACCATTTTTCAATTCTTTGCGATACTTGCGGACATTTTTTCGACCTTCTATCCTAAATCCGAAATGAAAACGATTCCAAAATGCGACGAGAACCCATTTTACGAAAAATCCCAGTATTCCGTTCAACTTGAAACTCAACGAATTGTCGACATACGGAAATGTCTCGTCAAACTGATATTTTCCTTTAGAAGAATCTTCGACCTCCACTTTCAGCAGACGACGAAACGGGTCATCGGTTGGATATTCCATTCCAATATCTGGAATGCAGACATCTTCTTTTACCTTAAATGTACCGAATTGCATTTTATTAATTCTTAACACCGCAAATATAATGTTTTTTTGGGGAATATTATCAAAACAACGCAATTCCACCTACTCGTATAGAAACAAGAAACATCCTTTGAACTTTCAAACCTTTTCATTATTTTTGCCATACAAAAATTTAAAAAGGTAATATGCTATGGCAGATCAAAGACTAGAAGAGTATCGTGCATACTACAAAGCACGCACCGAGCGGTATGCTGGCAACCCGCACAGAAAACATTCATACGAAGCCGAGAAAAAACTAAGCGACCTTTTCGACAGGTACGACACCCTTGAGGAAATTGGACAGAACCTAGGACATCTCAACGTCGATTGCGCATTTGCAGGAGAACGCGACCAGTACGAGATGGAAAGCGAATACTACGAGAGCGTTCAGGAGCCAGTACGCAAGAAAGGCGCCGACGACATACTCGCCAACCTCGACAAGTACACCGACCTCAACGATATGATGACAATGGTTACCGACCAGACAAACAAGAATAGCGTCGAAGTAATGTCTGACGAAGGAAGCGGCAAGGCCCTGCTTGAAAACTGGAAGCGAATTGACGAAATAGACATCTTCAACAATGCAGTTGTTCCAGCAAAATACAAATCCAACATGATGGAATCCGTTGCCAATACAAAGAAGAGCATAGTCGAAGACGTAAAATCGACAGAAGATACTTTGGGCAAGTGGATTGAAGGATGGCGCATGAAACCTGAACTTACCCGCGAATACAGGTACAGGCACATTATACCATTCAGCGACGAGGAAATTGAGGAGCACCTCAAGAAGTTCAAGAACATTATTAACAGATAAATAGGAGGACAAGATATGGCAATAGATAAAACAATGCTCGACGCAATGACCAGCGGCTACAAGTTCTATCTCGACGACATGAAGAGCAAGAACATCACAGGTCAGTACTACGACGAAGTTGAAAGGCTTTACAAACGCCT
>JAEEGF012378451.1_pt1 | contig 16945 bp, 14 predicted proteins | sample 9134171 | NCBI WGS metagenome assembly JAEEGF01 (sample SAMN16246542, study PRJNA631951) | gut metagenome | biome: gut microbiome; feature: rumen; material: AP-attached | host: Bos | place: Iran: Karaj | collected 2018-10 | reverse complement strand
TCCTAACTCCTAACTTTTTCCTACCTTTGCACACGCATAAATAAAATAATGGTTCAATGAACCGATAAAATGTAAATTGGAGTCCGAGCTCTGCTCGCCTGAACAGCTATATTAAATAATAGTAGTAATAGTGAAGAAATTGTTAAATTGTAAATAAATCCGATGGCACAAGAAGATGTATTTAAGAAAATCGTGAGTCACTGTAAAGAGTATGGTTTTGTTTTCCCCTCAAGTGATATTTACGATGGTTTAGGCGCTGTGTATGACTATGGTCAGAACGGCGTGGAGTTGAAGAATAACATTAAGGAATACTGGTGGAAGTCGATGGTACTGCTGCACGAGAACATCGTGGGCATTGACTCGGCTATCTTCATGCACCCCACGATATGGAAGGCATCAGGACACGTGGATGCTTTCAACGATCCCCTTATTGACAACCGCGACTCAAAGAAGCGCTATCGTGCCGACGTTCTGATTGAAGACCAGATTGCCAAGTACGACGAGAAGATTCAGAAGGAAGTGGAGAAGGCCCGCAAGCGTTTCAAGGAGGCTTTCAACGAGGAGCAGTACTTGGCCACCTCGCCCCGCGTGCTGGAAATCAAGGAGAAGCGTGATGCGCTGCACAGCCGCTACGCTGCTGCCATGCAGGGTCCTGACCTGGACGAACTGAAGCAGATTATCCTTGACGAGGAGATAGTCTGTCCCATCAGCGGTACCCGTAACTGGACCGACGTGCGTCAGTTCAACCTGATGTTCTCAACGGAGATGGGTGCTTCGGCAGATGCCTCGATGAAGATTTACCTGCGTCCGGAAACGGCACAGGGTATCTTCGTGAACTACCTGAACGTTCAGAAGACTGGGCGCATGAAGATTCCTTTCGGCATCGCACAGATTGGTAAGGCCTTCCGTAACGAGATTGTTGCCCGCCAGTTCATCTTCCGCATGAGGGAGTTCGAGCAGATGGAGATGCAGTTCTTCGTACAGCCCGGCACGGAGCTGGAGTGGTTCCCGAAGTGGAAGCAGACCCGTATGGCCTGGCACCAGGCTCTGGGCTTCGGTGCTGAGAACTACCGTTTCCACGACCATGACAAGCTGGCTCACTACGCTAACGCTGCTACCGACATTGAGTTCAAGATGCCGTTCGGCTTCAAGGAGGTGGAGGGCATCCACTCACGTACGAACTTCGACCTCTCGCAGCATGAGAAATACTCTGGCAAGAGCATCAAGTATTTCGACCCTGCCACGAACGAAAGCTATACGCCGTTCGTCATTGAGACCTCCATCGGTGTGGACCGTATGTTCCTCAGCATCATGTGTCACTCGTACTGCGAGGAGCAGCTGGAGAATGGTGAGACGCGCGTCGTGCTCCGCCTGCCCGCAGCTTTGGCTCCTGTAAAGCTGGCCGTTATGCCGCTGGTGAAGAAGGACGGACTGCCCGAGAAGGCTCGTGAGATTATCAACGACCTGAAGTTCCACTTCAACTGCCAGTATGACGAGAAGGACAGCATCGGCAAGCGCTACCGTCGTCAGGACGCCATCGGTACGCCGTACTGCGTCACTGTCGATCACGACACGCTGCAAGATGGTTGCGTCACCCTGCGTTTCCGCGATACCATGGAGCAGGAGCGTGTGAAGATTGGTGACCTGGCCTCCATCATAGAGGACAAGGTGAGCATTGCCAGCCTGCTGAAGAAACTGCAGTAAAAGAAGAGCCCCCAACCCCTTCCTGTGAGGGAGGGGAGAGGTAACAAAAGAAAGAAAAAGATTAAATAAGGAATTGACATGAAGATAAAAAGAATATTGTTTAAGGTATTATCTCCCCTCCCTCACAGTGAGAGGCTGGGGGAGAGTCTTTTTTATTCTTTATTATTTTTATTTATCCTTGTTTCCTGTAGTGAAACAGACAGCTCGACGAATGAGTTTCCTGACTGGCAGAACCAGAATGAGGCTTATTTCGAGAGACTGTATCAGGCGCACGACGCTTCGACAATCATTCCCAAGTGGTCGATGGTGGCATCCGTCACCCCCAGCCATACGGACTGTATCCTCGTAGATAAGCTGGAGAACGGCACGGGCACGACGAGTCCCTATTACAACGACACGGTGTGCATCAATTACGTCGGTCACCTGATTCCTTCAACGAGCTATGCGTCAGGCTATGTGTTTGACCGCAGCTTCAGTGGAACGTTCGATGCACAAGCTACGGCACCCGCCATGCTGTATAACTCGACCGCGAAAAAGTACTATCTGCCGCTGCCGTCATCGTTCATCTCTGGTGTCACCACCGCCCTGCTGCACATGCACCGTGGCGACCATTGGAGGGTGACCATTCCCTATCAGTTAGGTTACGGTACCAGCGACAACGGAGCCATTCCGGCATACAGCACGCTGATATTTGACCTCTGGCTGCAAGACTTTTGGACCAAGAAAAAAGGCGACCGCGAGTAAGCGGCCGCTTTTCCTATAACTAAAAACCCTAAAACTATGCTAAAATACGCGGACTATATCAAGCAGATTGAGATTGACTCGCTGTGGAGTGGCAAGAAGCACATACTCTGGCAGTTGGATCCGCACGTCAACGTGCTGAGCGGCATCAACGGCGTGGGAAAGTCAACCATCCTGAACAAGGTGTTCAAGAGCGTCAATACCAATGGAGACATCATCAACCACCTGCTGAAAGGCGTTCACATCACCGCTGAGCCGGAAGATGCCACGCATGTACGCTTTGACATCATTCGCTCGCTCGACTCTCCCGTGCTCGACCTGAACACGATGACGCATGTGGATACGCGTATCTCGTCGGCACTTGACTTTCAGCTGTACCACTTGCAGCGCAAGTACCTGGACTATCAGGTAAACATAGGCAACCGCATCATCAGTGAACTGCAGCAAGGACATACTGATGCTGCCCAGCAGCTGTCGAGGCAGAAGACACGTTTCCAGGACATCGTCGATGAGCTCTTTGCCGAAACGGGAAAGAAGATTGTCCGTACGGAGAACGAGATACGCTTCTCCCAGATTGGTGAGACACTTGTACCCTACCAGCTCTCGTCAGGCGAGAAGCAGATGCTAGCCATTCTGCTTACCGTGCTGGTAGAGGACATGCAGCACTATGTGCTGTTCATGGACGAGCCGGAAATCAGTCTGCATATTGAGTGGCAAAAACAGCTTATTGACCTGATTCTTGAACTGAACCCCAACGTACAGATTCTCCTGACTACTCATTCGCCTGCCGTCATCATGAACGGTTGGCTTGACAGCGTGACGGAAGTGAGTGACATCACCTTATAGGCCATGCCCAAAAAACTACGCGACAGCATCAGTAGCAGTTACATCGACGCCGCCAACAGACTCAAGTCGAAGACGGCGCGTCGTCGCATCGTAGCCTATGTGGAGAGCTACGATGACATCCTCTTCTGGCGCTCTGTGCTGAGCCGTTTCGAGAATGACAAACGTTACTTCGAGGTGATGCTGCCTTCGCACAAACGCTTGGAGCGTGGCAAGAAAGCTGTGCTGGTCGATGGGCTGGGGGAGAGTCTGATAGCCTGTGTGGATGCTGACTATGACTATCTGTTGCAGGGCGCGACGCCCCAGTCCAAGAAGATGCTGGAGAGTCCCTATGTCTTCCACTCCTATGCCTATGCCATAGAGAACATCCAGTGTTATGCTCCCTCACTTCATGAGGTCTGTGTCATGGTGACGCTGAACGACCACCGCATCTTCGACTTCGAAGATTATCTACAGCGGTACAGCGAGGCAATCTTCCCACTCTTCATTTGGAGCGTATGGGCTTACCGTACAGGGAACTATCGTGACTTTACGCTTACCGACCTTGCGAGGATTATTGATCCGGGCGGGTTCAATGTCTTCAATCCGCAATATTCCATTGACCACCTGCGCCATAAGGTGGCGACGAAGGTACGGCAGCTGCAGGCCTTGTATCCTGACAACAAGGAACAATACCTGAAAGTGAAGGACGACATCAAGGCGCTGGGTGTCACTCCGCAGACCACCTATCTCTATGTGCAGGGCCATTCGTTGTTTGACAATGTCATCGTGCCCATAATGAGTAAGGTTTGCAACCGTTTGCGCATGGAGCGTCAGGAGGAGATAACGCGTACAGCCCGGCACCACACACAACGCAGAAACGAGATGTCCTGCTACGAACACTCGTTGCAGGACATTCGTCAGATGCTTAAGAAAAACCTGGGTTACATGCAATGCCCGGAGTTCCAGCATATTCAGCTGGACGTGGAGCGGTTCTTAGCTCAACCCTCAACGCTCAACTCAGAACGTACGTCTCCAGAAACTTAAACGTTCCCCTCGCGCGTACATTATTAATATATGCAGGCAGCAGAATGGTCTCGCCTGCACGGAAGGGTATTTCCTCCTCGTCGTCGATGGCCAGCACGCCCTCGCCCTTGATGCCGATGAGGATAACGAAGGAGTCAAGCTCCGAGTAGTCCAGCAACATGGGCTCGTCAAGGTCATAGACAGCCGTATTGAAGTAAGGGCTCTCCACCAGGAGCTGCCCTTCGTTTTTTATAGGCGTGTAGGTCTGACGGTAGTCGGGCAGCACATGATAGTCAATGCTCTCGGCAGCCTGCTCTGTATGCAACTGACGCAGGTTGCCGTCCTTGTCCTTGCGGCCATAGTCATAGATGCGGTAGGTGATGTCGCTGGTCTCTTGTATCTCTACCAGATAGCAGCCGGCACCAATGGCATGGATGCGACCTGCGGGGATGAAGAAGCAGTCGCCCTCCTTCACTTGATACTGTGCCAAGGCATCGCAGATGGCATCGCTCTGCACCAGTTTCTTGTATTCGGCAGGTGTAATTTGCTTTGCCAGTCCGTTGAAGAGCTTGGCATCAGGGGCAGACTCCATGAGATACCACATCTCGTTCTTGCCACGAGGCTTACCATGACGGTGGGCCACCTCGTCGTTGGGATGTACCTGGATGCTCAGGTCGTTACGTGCGTCGATGAACTTGATGAGAAGGGGAAACTCGTCACCAAACCGTTCGTAGTTGGCTTCTCCTACCAGGCGGCCTTTTTGTTCCTTCACCATCTCATTGAGGCTTTGTTCTTTCTGGCCCGAGTGTTGTGCTATGACCATCGTTTCAAAGCCTGTCACGCCTGAGAGCTGCCAGCTTTCGGTTCCCCAAATGAGTGTCTTTAATACGGGTTTAAATTTGTAGTAGTTTTGCATTTCTATTATTATTTTCAATTATCTTTCCAGTAACTTCTTGTGAAAAGCACGAGGACATTCATAATCTCCAGACGGCCGACAAGCATGAGGAAAGAACATACCCACTTGGCATAGTCGGGCAGTTGGCTCCACGTCATGGATGCACCAATCTCTTGATCAAGTGCTGGGCCTACGTTGCTGATAAGGCCGAGCGAGATTCCTACCGCGTTGACGTTGTCCACACCCGCTGCCATCATGATAATGGCACAGATAAGACAGATGGAGATATAGATGGCAAAGAACGCCATGAGCGTCGTGAGCTTTGACTGCGGCACGGGCTGTCCACTGACTTTGACAGGCAGCACGGCATTGGGATGGAGGATGCGGCGGAACTCATTACGCATCACTTCGAAGACCATCAGGCCGCGCACGCATTTGAAACCACCACTGGTAGAGCCAGCCGAGGCACCGATAAGCATAAGGCCTCCGATGATGACCCATGTGATGTGCGGCCATGCGTCAACGTTGTCGCTGAACATTCCCGTTGTAGTCATAAACGATACCACTTGGAACAGTGCAGAGCGCAGGGCATGCTCCACGTCGTAGCCTAAGCTGCTGACGAGCAGACACGCTATCCAGATGGTGGCGATGATGACAAGTCCGAGATAAACCTTGAACTCAGAGTTCTTGAAGAGGTCGCGCCAACGCAACTTGAACAGCGTCAGGTAGAGCAGGGTGAAGTTAATACCTGCCAGGAACTGGAACAGGGCCGAAACGTATTCCACGCCAGGATTGATGAAAAATGCCGTACTATCATTATGGGTGGAGAAACCGCCTGTGGCGGTGGTTGTCATGCCGTAGTTGACGCTGTCGAACCAGTTGATGCCGCAAGCCCATAAGCTGAGCACGCATGCAATGGTAAGTGCGAGGTAGATGGTCCAGATCCATTTGGCATTGGTAGAGAGTTTCGGGTGCATCTTCGTTCGGATGGGACCAGTAGCCTCGGCAGCATAGACACGTACGCTACCGCCACCCATTGACGGCAGAATGGCAATGGTGAAGAAGACGATTCCCAAACCACCTATCCACTGTGAGAGAGAACGCCAGAAGAGGATGCCGTGCGGCAGTTTCTCCACGTCGTTCACGATAGAGGCTCCCGTGGTGGTAAATCCCGACATGGTCTCGAAGTATGCATCGGTGAGATTTGTAATATAGCCGCCAATCATATAGGGCAGCATGCCAAAAACGGAGAAGATAACCCACGTACTGGTCACTACGAGGTAAGCGTCGCGGCGGCTCATGTTACTGCCGGCATTGCGTCCGCAGTAGAGGAAGAGCATGCCGCCCGTCAGGGTCAGTACCATCGACATCAGGAAAGCGATGCTGTCGTCTTCGCCGTAAGCATAGGACATGACGACACACCACAGCATCAGGAAACTCTCCAAACAGAGCAGCTGTCCGATAATCTTTGATACCAGCCCGAAGTTTACCATAGCGTATTGGCTTTAAAGAACTTTTCCACTTTCTTCAGGTTGTGCTCATGACAGAACACCATCACCGAGTCGCCAGCCTGAATCTGGGAGTTACCGTTGACCAGATAACCCTGCTCGTTACGTACCAGACCGCCAATGGTTACACCGAAAGGTAGTCCAAGTGCCTTCACAGGTTTCTTGGTCACCTTCGACCCCTCGGCAGCCACAAACTCTGCCACGTCGCTCTCTACCATCATCAGTGAGCGCATGTTGCTAACTTCGGCATCGAGCATCATTTGGAAGATGTGGCTGGCGGCAATGTTCTTCTTGTTGATGATGGTGCCAATGTCCAGTTCCTCGGCCATGCTCACGTAGTCAAGGTTCTCTACCATGGCCACGGTCTTCCGGACGCCGAGCTTCTTGGCTGTCAGACAAGCCAGGATGTTGGTCTCTGCATTGCCCGTCAGAGCCACAAAGGCCTGTGTGTTGCGGATGCCTTCGTCTTCGAGCAGTGTGAGGTCGCGGCCGTCTCCGTGTATGACCATTGTATCGGTGTCGCTCAGCAGTGCGTTCAGCTGTTCGCAGCGCCGTTCGTCGCTCTCAATAATCTTGATATTCATGTAGTCGGGAGCCGTCAAGGCAGCACGTACGCTGGTCTTGCCGCCTCCCATGACGATGACGTTCTTCACGTCAGCATAGTGTTCCTTGCCTACAATCTTACGGATATAGGGAATATATTCGCGGGTCGTCATGAAGTAGGCCAGGTCATGCAGCTGCAGCACGTCGTTACCGCCGGGAATGATGGTCTCGTCGCCATGCTTGATGGCCACAATGTGGTAGGGGTCATCAGGTCCGCAGAGGTCTTTCAACGGTTGGTTGAGTATCTCACAACCCTCGCGGAGCTTGATGCCTAACATGACGAGGGCACCGTCGTGAACATCCCAGCGCTGGCGAACCCACGAGAGTTTCAGACCGTTGATGATGTCCTTGGCAGCCAACACTTCCGGATAGATGAGCGAGTCAATGCCGAGGTTCTTGAAAAAGGTTTTCATCTTGGGGTCCAGGTACTCATAGTTGTCAATGCGGGCCACCGTCTTCTTGGCGCCTAAGGCATGGGCAATGATGCAGGCATTCACGTTGCGGCTCTCCTCGGGGGTGACACCCACGAAGAGGTCGGCTCCTTCACAGCCGGCATCCTTCAGCGTGCGGATGCTGGTAGGCGAGCCTTGCATGGTCATCATGTCGTAGCTGGTATCCAGTCCGTTAAGTCGCTCGTCGTCCTCGTCAATGAGCACACAGTCCTGCTGTTCGTGTGACAGCAATTTGGCTAAATGGGTGCCTACCGCACCGGCTCCTCCGATAATAATTTTCATAGTGAGCCTCCTCCTAATCCTCTGCCATAGAGAGGGAACTTAATATTTGTTGCTTAATACTTTCCTTGTCAATGCCGACGAGTTGTTGTAGTTCGCTGACCTTGCCGTGCTCCACAAACTTGTCGGGCAGACCGAGCCTAACCACTTCCGGGTGGTAGCCGTGGTCGTTCATCCATTCCAGCACGGCAGAGCCTAGTCCTCCGTCGCGCACGCCGTCCTCAATAGTAATGATGTGTTGGAATTTTCGTCCCACCTCGTCAAGAATCTCCTCGTCCAGAGGCTTCAGGAAACGCATGTCGTAGTGGGCTACGGATAATTGAGAATTGTGAATTGAGAATTGAGAATGATGATTTCCTTGAACGTCTTGATTCAAGTTCTTGGTGTAATCGTAATTCTCCATTTTCCATTCTCCATTCTCCATTGAAGAAATGGCCTCTTCCACGGTATTACCTATCGGACCAATGGAGAGTATTGCCAGCTTGTTGCCCTCACGCAGGCAACGTCCCTTGCCTACGGGAATTTCCTCGAACGGACAGCGCCAGTCCACCAGTACGCCACATCCACGCGGATAACGGATGACAAAGGTTCCCTTGTCGGGCAACTGGGCGGTGTACATGAGATGCCGCAACTCGTGCTCGTTCATGGGCGATGCAATAGTGAGGTTGGGTATAGGCCGAAGGGCAGCAAGGTCGAATGCTCCGTGATGCGTGGGACCGTCCTCACCTACCAGTCCGGCACGGTCAAAACACAGCACCACAGGCAGCCGCAGCATGGCTACGTCGTGAATGATATTGTCATAAGCCCGCTGAGCGAAGGCCGAATAGATGTTGCAGAAAGGCTGCAAGCCGTCTTTTGCCATGCCACCTGAGAAGGTGACGGCATGTCCCTCGGCAATGCCCACATCAAAGGTTCGGTTGGGCATCTCCTTCATCATGATGTTCAGAGAACAGCCTGAGGGCATGGCTGGCGTAACGCCCACGATGCGCGGGTTCTGACGAGCCAGCTCAAGGAGCGTCTCTCCGAAGACGTCCTGATACTTGGGCGGCTGACCGGTAGTGTCCTTGACAATACGCTCGCCCGTCTCTGGGTCGAACTTGCCGGGAGCATGCCATATTTCAGCATGCTTCTCGGCTGGCTCATAGCCTTTGCCCTTGGTGGTATGCAGGTGTAGCAGCTTCGGACCCTTCATGTCCTTGATCTGACGAAGGATACGCACCAGTTCCTTGATGTCGTGTCCGTCGTAAGGTCCAAAGTAGCGGATGTTCATGCCCTCAAAGATGTTCTGCTGGTGAGACAGGGCAGACTTCAGCGCGTTGTTCAGTCGCAGAAGGCCCTTCTTACGGTTATCATTCAGGAATCCACGGGCATGTAGCCACTTCGAAGCCTTGAAACGCAGGTCGTTGTACGTCTCGTTAGTATCGAGCTGCAGCAGGTATTTTTCCATACCGCCCACGGCACGGTCTATGGACATGTCATTGTCGTTGAGAATGATGAGCAGGTCGTTGGGACTGGAAGAAACGTTGTTAAGGCCTTCGAAGGCCAGTCCGCCTGACATGGCGCCGTCACCGATGACAGCCACTACTTTACGTTGAGTGTTAATTGCTGAGTGTTGGGCGGCAACTGCCATGCCCAATGCTGCAGAGATGCTGTTCGAGGCGTGTCCGCAGACGAAGGTGTCGTACTCACTCTCCAAAGGAGAGGGGAAGGGTCTGAGGCCATGTAGCTTACGGTTGGTGGAGAACAGCTCACGTCGTCCTGTCAGTATCTTATGACCATAGGCCTGATGTCCTACGTCCCAGACAATGCGGTCCTCAGGAGTATTATATACATAATGCAAGGCAACGGTAATCTCAGCCACGCCCAAGCTTGACGCCAGGTGTCCAGGGTTCACCGACAGCTCGTTGATGATCTCTTCACGTAGCTCCTTACATAGCTGCGGCAGTTCGTCAACTGACAGCTGACGCAGGTCCTTGGGGTATTGTATCTTGCCTAAAAGGCTTTGTTTCGTTTCTTCCACAAGTATTGTACTTTTACAATCAGGGTACAAAGATACGATTAAGTAAGCAAAAAACCAAATTTATTTGAGTAAAAGCCGCTACTTACATATAAAAAAAGTAAAACGCTTGGCGGTTACATAATTATTCCGTATATTTGCAAACCAAAATAAAGGGTAGTTTTACTTACCTCAAGCTATGAAATATATCCAGCTTCCCGCTGAAGAAGGAGTCAGGCGACTCTCGTTCTACCTCGCCATGGAGGAATATGTGGCTCGTCATCTGGACGAACCCGAGTGCTTCTTCATGTGGCAGGTTGAGCCAAGTGTCATCTTCGGTCGTAACCAACTCATTGAGACTGAGGTGAACATGGACTTCTGCCGTAGTCATGGCATCAGCATTTACCGCCGGAAGAGTGGGGGAGGCTGTGTGTATGCAGATATGAACAATGTGATGTTCAGCTACATTACCAATGAGCAGAACGTCAACTTTACTTTCAACCGTTACATCATGATGATAGTCCGGATGCTGCAGCGTCTCGGTGTCGATGCGCGTGTCTCTGGACGTAATGATGTGTTGGTGGGTGACCGCAAAGTGTCGGGTAGCGCCTTCTACCGTTTGCCCCAGCGTAGTGTGGTACACAGCACGATGCTTTACGACACGGATATGATCAACATGGTAGGATCCATAACCCCTACTGATACCAAGCTGTTGTCCAAGGGAGTGATGAGCGTCCGCCAGCGGGTGTGCCTGCTGAAGGACTATATCCTGCTGACCTTGCCGGAGTTCCTGCAGTTTGTCCACGACGAGATGTGTGACGGAGAACGCTTGCTGACCACTGCTGACGTGAAGGCCATAGAGGAACTGGAACAGCAGTACCTGTCTCCAGATTTTATCTACGGCAATAACCCGCGTTACACGTTGGTGAAGAAACGTCGTATAGAAGGGGTGGGCGACTTGGAAGCCCGTATAGAACTGAAGGACGGCATCATCCGGAGTGTCAACCTGATAGGCGACTACTTCCTCATCGGTGAGCTCGACAGTCAGTTGCTTGACAAGCTGAAGGGACTGCCGTTGAACCCTGCTGCCATCAGTCGTGCTTTGCCCGACCGCATTGATGACGTGGTGCTGAATCTTTACAAAGAAGACTTTATCGATTTATTAATACAATAAACTATGGAAACAAAAATCACTTGTCTGCACGACAAGCATGTAGCCCTGGGAGCGCTGATGTCGCCCTTTGCCGGCTACGACATGCCTATTCAGTATAAGGACATCACTACCGAGCACGAGGCCGTGCGTCAGCACGTAGGCGTGTTCGACGTGAGTCACATGGGTGAAGTGGATATCTGCGGCCATGCCGCTGCCCACTTCGTCAATCACATCTTTACCAACGACGTCATGCCGATGAAGAAAGGACAGATTCTCTATGGAATGATGTGCTATGAGAACGGTGGCGTGGTTGATGACCTGCTGGTGTATAAACGCTCCGATGAGCTTTATACGCTGGTCATCAATGCTGCCAATATCGACAAGGACATCGAATGGCTTCGCCAGAATCTTGACGGATGGAATGCAGAGATTCGTCCTTGGGACGTGGATGAGTTCGGCCAGCTGGCCGTTCAAGGTCCTGAATCGGAGCGTGTGATGGAACAGGTGCTCAGCCTGCCCTGTCGCGAACTGACATTTTATACCTTCAAGGAGCTTCCTGCACCCGAACGGGGTGATAAGCGCAACATCATCGTCAGCCGTACGGGTTATACCGGTGAGGATGGTTTTGAGGTTTATGGCCACAAGGACTTCATCCGTATGTGTTGGGACAAGCTGATGGCTGCTGGTGTGCAGCCCTGTGGACTGGGTTGCCGTGACACGCTGCGCTTCGAGGTCGGACTGCCTCTCTATGGTGACGAGCTAAGCGCTGATATCTCACCCGTCATGGCAGGGCTGTCAATGTTTGTCAAGCTCGACAAGCCTGAGTTTGTCGGTCGTGAGGCATTGGCCCGTCAGAAGGCCGAGGGTGTTGCAAAGAAACTCGTCGGGCTGGAACTGAAGGACAAAGCCATTGCCCGTCACGAGTGTCAGGTGCTCAAGGATGGTGAGGTAATAGGCTATGTTACCACAGGCTACCGCTCCATCTCTACAGGAAAGAGCGTCTGCATGGCTCTCATCGATGCCGCTTACGCCAAGCTCGATACCGAGGTGGAGGTGCAGGTACGCAAAAAGACTTTCCCTGCCGTTGTGGTGAAAAAGCAGTTCTACAGCAAGAGCTATAAGAAATAAATTGTCAAATAGTAAATTGTCAAATAGTAAATAATAATTATGTCAAAAGTTATTGAAGGACTCTACTACTCGGAGTCGCACGAATTCATAAGAGTAGAAGGTGATTTTGGTTTTGTGGGTATCACGGACTATGCACAGCATGCACTGGGCAACGTGGTTTATGTTGATATGCCCGACGTGGATGACGAGGTAGTAGCCGGCGAGGAGTTTGGTGCCGTTGAGAGCGTGAAGGCTGCCAGCGACCTGATTTCTCCCGTCAGTGGCACGGTAGTTGAGGTAAACGAGGCCCTCGACGACGAGCCTGAACTGCTGAACAAGGATGCGTTTGAGAACTGGATTATCAAGGTGCAGCTCTCCGACAAGAGCGAGCTTGACAACCTCATGGATGCCAAGGCTTACGCTGAATTTACTAAAGAATGAAAGAATGAAAAAATGAAAGAATGAAAAATAGCGAAAGAATAAAATGACACATGACAACATTTTATATGAACTAAGTAAAAAGTTCGCTTTGAGGGTAATTAAACTCTATTTGTTTTTATCCAATGAGAACAAAGAATTTGTTATGTCGAAACAGGTCTATCGCTGTGGAACTAGTATTGGCGCCAATATTGCTGAAAGTATGAATGCTCAAAGTCGGGCTGATTTTGTCAGTAAGTTAAGTATTTCTCTAAAAGAAGCCACTGAAACCAAGTATTGGATTGAGCTTTTACATGATTCGGAAAATATTAGTGACAAGCAATTTGACTCTATTGTAAATGATTTGAACATTATTATTGGAACATTAGTAACAACAATTAAAAAAACAAGAGAAAGTGAAGGTAATGGATAAGTTTCATTTTTTCATTCTTTCATTTTTTCATTTTTATTACAATGTATAAGTATTTCCCCCATACCGAGGCAGACCTGAAGGAGATGCTGGCTACTGTGGGCGTCGATTCCCTCGACGCCCTCTACGACGACATCCCTGACCACCTCCGCTTCCGAAGTGACTACGAGTTGCCAGAGGCCATGAGCGAGATGGAGGTCCGCCAGGTGTTTGAGCAACTGGGTACCCAGAACCGTCAGCTCACATGCTTTGCCGGTGCTGGTGTGTATGACCATTACACACCTGCCGTCATTCCAGACCTGTTGAGCCGTGAGGAGTTCCTGACCAGCTACACCCCTTATCAGGCAGAAATCTCACAGGGCACCCTGCACTACATCTTTGAATACCAGTCGATGATGACCGCTCTGACTGGCATGGACATCTCCAATGCCTCTATGTATGACGGTACGACGGCAACGGCTGAGGCCATGCTCATGGCTGTGGCAGCTGGTAAGAAACAGCGCCGCATCTTGATGAGCGACACCGTTGATGAGAAGACTCAGGCAGTGGTGCGCCAGTATGCCCACTTCCAGCAACTTGATGTGGAAACTATTCCTGCCAAGGACGGAGTGACTTCGAGGGAGAACCTCGAAGCACAGTTGGACGAGGACGGCGTAGCCGGCGTTTTGGTGCAGCAGCCTAACCGCTATGGTATCATAGAGGATTATACAGGCTTTGCCGATGCCTGCCACAGTAAAAAGGCGCTCTTCATCATGAACAGTGTAGCCTTCGACCTTGCCCTGTTGAAGACACCGGGCGAGTGGGGGGCTGACATTGCTGTGGGCGATGGTCAGTCGTTGGGCATTCCCATGCAGTTTGGTGGTCCGTACGTAGGCTATATGTGCTGTACGGAGAAGCTTATCCGCAAGATGCCGGGACGCATCGTCGGCATGACACACGACATGCCTCAGGCCGACAGCGGTCGTGAGCCGCAGCGCTGCTTTGTATTGACGCTTCAGGCCCGCGAACAGCACATCCGCCGCCAGAAAGCTACGTCGAACATTTGTTCGAACCAGTCGCTCATGGCTCTCTTCGTGACCATTTATCTTTCGTTGATGGGCAAGCAGGGACTGCGCGAAGCCGCCCAGTTATCGTATGACGGCGCTCATTATCTTTGTGAACAGCTCGTAGCCACGGGTCACTTCCAATTAGCTTACGACCAACCCTTCTTCAATGAATTCTGCGTCCGTTACGATGGTGATGTTGATGCCCTGCAGCAGCGTTGGCTCGATGCCGGCTTCTTTGGTGGCATTAAGGTGGCAGATGACGTCATCATGCTGGCTGTGACAGAGAAACGTACCAAGGAAGAAATAGACCAATTAGTCCAATTAGTTCAGTAAGCCCCATAAATCAAAAGATTATGAATAATAGACTATATGGAAATTTGATATTCGAGCTCTCCAAGGAGGGCCGTCGGGGCTGTTCGCTGCCCAAGAACCGTTTTGGACATCATGAGCTGCCTGCAGCCATGCAACGCAGTGAGGCGGCTGCCCTGCCTGAGTGTGATGAACTGACGGTGGTACGTCACTACACGAACCTCTCTAACAATAACTTCGGTGTGGATAACGGCTTCTATCCGTTAGGTTCCTGCACCATGAAGTATAATCCGAAAATCAATGAGGAGGTGGCTGCCCTGTCACAGTTCCAGAACCTGCATCCCCTGCAACCCGCTGACACCACTTGCGGCGCACAGGCAGTATGCACGCTGCTCAAGCGTTCGCTCTGCGCCCTGACGGGATTGGCTGACTTCACGTTGAAGCCCTACGCCGGTGCCCACGGTGAGTTGACGGGCCTCATGGTCATTCGCAGTTATCACGAGAGCCGCGGTGATGTGCAGCGCACCAAGGTCATTGTTCCTGATTCTGCCCACGGCACTAATCCTGCCTCGGCAGCTGTCTGTGGACTCGACATCATTGAGGTGAAGTCCTACTACGACGGTACGGTGAACGTGGATGACCTGGAGGAAATCCTCAAGGAACACGGCCACGAAGTGGCAGCCATGATGATGACCAACCCCAACACGTTGGGGCTCTTTGAACCCAATATTCCTGATATTGCCAAGATGGTACATGAAGCTGGTGGCTTGATGTACTACGACGGTGCCAACCTCAACCCCATGCTGGGTGCCTGCCGTCCCGGTGACATGGGCTTCGACGTGATGCACATCAACCTGCACAAAACGTTCTCCACGCCTCACGGCGGAGGCGGACCGGGCAGTGGACCTGTGGGTGTGCGCAAGGGACTGGAGTCCTTCTTCCCTGAGGTGTCGCCCTACAACGGCAACTTCGCCGTCGAGATGCGTGCCTACGCCTATATCCTCACGTTGGGCCGTGAACAGGTGAAGATGGTTGGTCCGTTGGCTACGCTCAATGCCAACTACATCAAGGAGTGCCTGAAGGATGTCTATGAGCTGCCCATCACGGGACTCTGCAAGCATGAGTTTGTGTTCGATGGACTGAAGGACAAGTCAACGGGCGTCACTACGATGGACGTTGCCAAGCGTCTGCTCGACTACGGCTATCATGCCCCCACGATTTACTTCCCTCTCCTGTTCCATGAGTCATTGATGATTGAGCCGACGGAGAACGAATCGAAGGAGACGCTCGATGGCTTCATCGATGTTATGCGCCGCATTGCCGAAGAGGCTCGGGAGAATCCTGAACTCGTGAAGACTGCTCCCCATAAGACGCCCATCAGCCGCGTTGACGACGTAGAGGCAGCGAAGCATCCGGTGGTGACGTTTCGCCAAATGAGTAATTAGTAATGAGAAAAGAGTAATTATGATTACTGTTGATCTACTTATCATCGGCGCGGGGCCTGGAGGTTACCGCGCCGCTGAGCTTGCTGCCAAGCAAGGCTTGCAAGTGGTTATCGTGGAACAGGATGAGGTGGGTGGCACCTGCCTGAATGTAGGCTGCATTCCCACTAAATGCTATGTCCACAGCGCCACCTTTGAGGAGGCTCGCGAACGTGTGGCACAGGTTGTTCCACAGCTGCGGCAAGGCGTCGAGGGTATCCTCTCGCAGCCCAATATCACCCTCATGCGTGGTCACGCCTCGTTCGTCAGTCCCAACGAAGTACAAGTCCTCCCCCTTCAGGGGGACTCAGAGGGGGTCCGCATCGCTGCCAAGAACATTATCATTGCAACGGGCAGCAAACCTAAAATGCCGCCCCTGCCTGATATTGATGATCCCCGTGTTGTCAACTCTACCGAGCTGTTACAGCTAACCACCTTGCCTAAGAAGCTTTGCATCATTGGTGCCGGAGTCATCGGCATGGAGTTTGCCAGCGTGTTCCATCGCTTCGGCTCTGAGGTGACTGTCATAGAGTTCCTTAAGGAGTGCCTGCCCATGCTTGACAGCGACATTGCCAAGCGTCTGCGCAAGACGCTGGAGAAGCGGGGTATTACCTTCCGCATGAAGACTGCCGTGCAGTCGCTCGCCGACATCGATGCTGATGTTATTCTCATTGCTACAGGGCGCCAGCCCAACACCGACGGACTGAACCTCGAAGCTGCCGGTATTACCCTCGACCAGCGAGGCAACATCCCCGTCGATGAGAACTGCCAGCTCCCTCTCCTTTTGGAGAGGGCGGGGGGTGAGGCTGGGGACTTCCAGCTCCCTCTCCTTATGGAGAGGGCGGGGGGGGAGGCTACTTACGCCATTGGCGACGTCAACGGCCGTCAGATGCTTGCTCACGCTGCTGAGGCTCAGGCCCTGCATGTCATTAACCACATCATGGGACGTGCCGACGACATTCGCTTCGACGTGATG
>JAEEGF010062808.1_pt1 | contig 16946 bp, 9 predicted proteins | sample 9134171 | NCBI WGS metagenome assembly JAEEGF01 (sample SAMN16246542, study PRJNA631951) | gut metagenome | biome: gut microbiome; feature: rumen; material: AP-attached | host: Bos | place: Iran: Karaj | collected 2018-10 | reverse complement strand
GTGTTTTTTATCGCCTTTGTATGCGAAAATACTTGCATATGCAACATATATTCTTTATTATAACGGAAGCCCTCAAATAACGGAGGATGAAAAAATGTTTCAGAAAAAGTATAAGCAGTTTTTAGCTGCGACACTTTCTGCTGCAATGGTTATTGGTCAGGTCCAGTACGTACAGGCTGCAGAAAATGGGGTAGATGTTGTTGACCTTACAGAAGACTTTGAGATTGCACCCGCTGAGGAGGCACCTGAATTGGAGCTCGAAGATATCGAGAAATACATCGATTCAGATGAGGAGCTTCAGCTCATAGAGGCAGAGCCTATTGTTGATTCAGAAGAGCCTTCAGAAGAAGTGGATGAGGTATCCGACGAGGAGTCCGCAGATGACATCGAACTGTTCGATGAAGAGGCTTCAACAGATGAGTCATTCGCTGATGAAGCAGACCTTGAGGAAGTTGCCGATGAGGCAGTTGATGTTGAGCTTCCTGAGGGAGTTGTAGGAATGGCAGAGGACTACGAGCTTACAGAATCAGAGCTTGTGGTTAAGGAAGATGCCATTGCCAACGAGGATACATATTTTAATGATTTTGCATCACTTGTAGAAGGCAAGGATTATGCTAAGGATGAGGTTGTTTTCCTTGCAGATTCCAAGGAGCACGCAGAGGAAGTTGCTGCTGCTTATGCAGGTGTAGTTAAGAGCTTTGATAACGGTGTTGCCGTTATTGATCTTTCAGAATCACAGGTAAGTGTAGAAGCTGCTTACTCATGTGCATTCATCGAGGGAGTTAATCTTCCTGTTGTTACACCCAACTATTTCTTTAGCAATGAAGAAGTTAAGGCAGTTGACGAAGAGTTTCTTGGTTCTCAGAAGGTAGAAGCTGCTGAGGAGGCTGTTGAAGAGACAGCAGAGGAGACTGCAGAAGAGAAACCTGATGTTTATTCAGAGGAAGCTGCTGCAGAGCCCGGCGACGAGTTCGATACAGCTGTCCTTGAGTCAAAAGAGAATGGTACAGCAACTGCTACAACCGAGGCTGCTTATGTAGAAGAAGAGGCAGCAGCTGAGGTTGGTGAGACTGCTGAGGCAGAGGCTGTTGAGGAAACAGAGAAGCTTTTCAACGAGCCTTATCTTGATGCTACTGTTGATGAGTATCAGTGGCAGCACAACATGATCGATTCCTATTCGGCATGGATGGATCTTGGTAAGAATGGCCTTTCCAAGACTTCAGAGGTTATCGTAGCTGTTATCGATGATGGTATCGCTGATGTAGAAGAGCTTAACCTTGCTAACGAGGCAGGTTATAACGGAAGTCACGGAACACAGGTTGCAGGTGTTATCGGCGCACAGCTCAATGAGAACGGCGGCGCAGGTGTTGCACCCGGTGTACAGCTTCTTAACCTTAAGTCAGACTTTACAGCTGCCAGCGTAATGGTACAGCTTCGTACAGCAGTTGCTGAGGGCGCCGATGTTATCAATATGAGCTTTGAGGGAGCATACATTGATCCTCAGTTCGCAAGTGTTGTTGATGAAGTTTATGCAGCAGGTGTTACGATGGTTGCTGCAGCAGGTAACGGAGTTTCTTATCCTGCAGCCTGCGAGAATGTTATCGCAGTTGTTTCTGTTAACGAGGCCGGCAAGGTTTCATCATTTGTTGCTGATGCTTCTGTAGCAGATATCGCAGCTCCCGGTTCCAATATCTGGACAACAGATGTTGACGGCAACTATGTAATGGTTAGCGGATCAGCTTATGCAGCATCTGTAGTTTCCGGCGCAGCTGCTCTTTACATGACCAAGTATGGACAGGCAGATCCTGCAGCTATGAAGGCTATTCTCCTTAACACAGCAGATGTAAAGGATGAGATCAGTGTTGTTAACGTAAGAAGCCTTCTTGGAGCAACTTCAGTTCTTAACGCAGACGGAGTAAATGCTACAGCAGTTGGTAACAAGACCAAGAAGATCACCTTTGCTTATAACGGAACAGTAATCAAGAAATATACAATGGGAACTGTTGCCAGCGGTGCTATCAAGACTAAGCTTACATTTACAGCTTCCACAGATAACGGTGCATCTGTTATCTGGACATGTCCTAAGGGTGGTATGAACAAGGTAGACATCAGACAGAGTGGTAATTCTGTAACAGTTACTACCCGTGGTAAGACTGGAACAGTAAGATTAAAATGTCAGGCTCCCGGCAAGACATCTTATCTTTCTGTTAAGGTTATCAACCCTGTTTCAGGAAGCTTAAGCTATGAGTATCCTACAGACCAGTTTCTTAATGCACTTGCTAACGGCGGATCTTTCAAGATCAAAAAAGCAAAGGCTGAAGGCGCTGCAGGATTAAAGCCTACCAAGAAGACAATCAAGTGGCTTGCAATCGTAAGAGCTAACGGAACAGTACTTTCTGAGAAGGATGCCAAGAAGGTTGCTACAGCAGTAGGTGGTAAGGTAACAGCTAAGAGAAATGCATTTACATGGCTTAAGAATCATGGTTATACAAGTGCTGTTATTTATCCTGTTGCATATTCAACTGACGGAACAGGTTATGTTTGGACCTTCACTAATTTCAACAATGGAAACAGCTGGGCTATGAACCTTACATGGAGACCTAAGACTCCATTCGGATTTGGTCCCGGCGGCGGATCATATTCAGTTAGCAGAAATGCCGGCACAATTGTTCCATACAGCTTTACTCATGAAGTTAGAAGAGGATTCTTCACAATTTCAAGAACTGTAACATATATTGACTGCTACACACCATTCTATGTTTATTCAGACAATCCAAATGTTTTGAAGGCAACATCTGTAGCTGCAACAACAGATTCTAAGGGAACGGTATATCGTCTCAAACTTGAAACAACAGGCCGTACCGGAACAGTACATATTACAGTAAGAACAATGGATGGAACCAAACTTAGATCTACAGGTACATTTGTAGTAAGATAATTATCAGAATTCAGGGGCTTTCGCACAAATGAGTGCGAAAGCCTTTTTACTATAGTATAATAATTATTGTGCGTAAATGTGATAAAAGAGTTGCGCATATAAGATTATAATTTTCTTAAGGAGGGTATCATGAAAAAACACAGGTTACTAATTGGCGCGTTGTGCATCAGTATGGTGGCAACCCTGATGCCGGTGGGGGCTCTGGCTGCATCTGAAGAGGATGTGGAAGAGATTGTTCTTGAGATGGATGAGGCTGAAGATGAAGGCTCTGACCATCTTGAAGCTGATGAGACGGAACTTGAGATAATTGAGGATGATACGGAAGAGGCCGTTTACTCTTTTGATGAAGAAACAGATGATTCTGTGGAACTACTTGATACTTGGCCTTCAGCATTGGAGGGTTATGGATATGAAGAGTTAATGCCTCTGACTTTGCATGGAGTTGAAGCTGCCGGGACTACGGCGGAATCTCATCTCTATACTCTTAAGGCCGGTGAAAAGGTTGAATTTACTGATGGCGTCACAGATGAGGTTAGTGCAACCTACACTGAAGGGACAACCTTTGCATTGTTAAAGGGTGGCACTGATACCATTAAGTTCAGACCTGTAAATTATGATTCTTCCAAAAAATACAATGTAAAAGCAATTTTTGGTGAAGATATAGATGCTACTGAATTTGGCGCAGAGCTTACGGATCTTGGCGGTGGTGTTTATGGACTGAAATTGTCCTGGATACTTATGGATCTGGATGTCTATGCGGAGATTGATCCTTCTTCCTATGTACCCGGAGAATTTGCCGGTGGCTCAGGAACAGCTTCAGATCCTTATCAGATCGGAATCTATGATCAGCTTCTTCTTATGGACAAGCAGACGAAGACCGGTCTGTACTACAAGCTTGTAGCTGATATTGAGGCTAATACAGCGGCTCCTTCAGATTATAGTGAGAATGTCTGGACGCCTATTGATCCCAAGGGCTGCTATTTTGACGGTGCAGGTCATACCATCAGCAATCTGTGCATTGATACCATTACTGTTTCAGAAACTGTCGATGGTAAAACTACAGATAAGAATTATGCAGCATTGTTCGGACCCCAGGGAACTGTTGAAGAACTTAAAAATGTAACAGTTAAAAATGTACATATAAAGGGCGAAGACCAGTACAGTGCTTCTCTTGCCATAAAAGTAAAGAATATGACAGACTGTACACTTTCCGGTGATTTTACTCTTGGCGAGGATACGCAGGAGTCATATCAGGTAGGAGGCCTTGCTTATGAGGCAACAGGAAAAGTTAGCGGATGTACTTATGATGCTCACATTCATTTTTATACCGGAAAATACGTAGGCGGAATAGTATATATAGCTCCTGATGTGGAGAATTGTTCAACTACAAAAGATAGTAAGATTGAGCTTGATTGCGATTGGAGAGTTTCAGGCTGGGGATATAGCACGCCTAATGGTGGCATTGCCGGAATAGTATATAAAGCTGATACCGCCAAAGGAGAAGGACTTGTCAAAGGTAATTCGAATAATGCGAAGCTAGATGGAAAATGCGATTCGCAGCCTCATGATGCAGCAGGTATAGTCATGAGCGTATCAGATGGTAAAAAGGGTGCAACTGTGACCGATAATCACAATTTCGGTCAGATAAAAGGTAATTATGTTTCAGGTATAATGGGCACACTTAATGGAGATCTCTCAAGTTGTGATAACAGTGGAAAAATAGAAGGTTACATATGCGCTGCAGGAATCGTAGCCGGCGGAAATAAGGGCTGTTCCTTAACTGATTGCACTAATACCGGAAAGATAATTGCAACAGCAAAAGGTATTTCCGGTTTTGACATGGAATTTGGCGGCGCGGCAGGAATTGTAGGAGATCTATCTAATGCAAAAGCTGTGAAAAACTGTATCAATAAAGGTGCTGTTGAAGCAAACGTTGCTGCGGCCGGTGTGATTGGTATTTATACATATTGGGATGATGCACTTGTTGATGGTTGTGCAAATGCGGGAACTGTCTCAGGTTCAGAGGCAGGAGGACTTATTTTTGAGGCTACTGGGGCAACGTATTATAGTGATGGGGGAGAAAAAGGCCCTGGACGCTTAACCATCAGAAATTCCTATAATTCCGGAACTGTTAAAATGTCCAATAATACCGAGGAACACGGATGGGGCTTTGGAGGACTGGTTGGATCTTTGTATAATGCTGATGTAGAGAACTGTTTTAATGCAGGGCTTGTGGATGAGAGCCTCATAGCAGGTATTGATTCTTCCAGAAAAGCTTCCGGCGGTATTGTGGGCGACATGAGAAGTACTTCTTTAAAGAATTGCTACAACATAGGAACTGTTAAAGCAGCTTCCGGCTGTAATTACGCCATAGCCGGAGTAAGTACCGTTTCTAAAGACGAATGCAGCATGACAGGCTGTTATTACCTTGATGGCTCCGGTTCCAAGGCTGCAGGATTTGTCGATGGCACTGCAACAAGCAGCCTTAAGGCTACCAAGCTTACCGCAGCAGCCATGAAAAATGCTTCATCCTTCTCCGGATGGGATTTTGATACAGTATGGCAGGTTGGCAAAAACGAGAGTTATCCGTATCCTGAGCTTGTGGCTAACCCCTATGAGGGACCTAAGGCAGAATCACCGGATGATGATGTAGAATTTGTTACCGGCGGAGTATTCGTAGTTAATCAGAAATTTGATATAACAGGCTCGGATTTCTTTGGTAAGTCTTATGCTAAGTACACTGTTGTTCCCAAGGGCAGTGCTGCAGTTTCTAAGAAAGGCATTGTAACTGTAAAGAAGGTTCCAAAGGAAGGTACAATCACCATTTACGGCTGGACCAAGAGCGGAAGTAAGTTTTCTGAGGAAAAAGCATTTGTCTTTACTGCAGAGAAGCCTGTTGTGGCAAAGAACGTAACCTTTAAGCTCCCTTATGACGGATCTGAAGATGAGAAATCATCAGTGCCTGTATCATCTCTTATTTCAGGCGCTACAGTAACTCCCACTACCTGGGTTTCTTCAAAGCCTGAAATCGCAGCTTATGATGCAGCTACAGGAAGGATCATAGCAAGATCCAAGGGAACAGCCAAGGTAAGTGCTGTATTCGGAGATCCTGATTCTGCAAACAGCGCTAAATATACTGTTACAGTAAAGGTCAATATCCCTAAGATCAGCAAGAAAACAGCAGCTGTACAAAGCGGAGCCACACTTAAGCTTAAGATAAACGGCGTAGCCAAGACTTCCAAGGTGACCTGGAGCGTAGCAGAGGATGATCTTGAATATGTAACAGTGGACAATGATACCGGCGTGGTTACTGCTCTTAAGTACAAGGCCGGCGACTCTGAGGATACTGATGGCACTGTAATTGTTCGCGGCGCCATAGATGGCAAGGAATACGACTGCTATGTATGTGAGGTTACGGTGGTAAGACCTAAGCTTGCAAAGAATGAGCTCCCTGCTATCAAGGTTGGAAAGACTGCCAAGATCACCGTGAAGAACACCAAGTTCAAGGCAAAGGACGGCGGCGGAATCACCTTTGAATCATCAGATACATCGATTGCAACAGTGGATGCTACCGGTAAGGTAAAAGCGGTTGCAACGGGAACATGCACAATTGAAGTTAAAGTAGCCGGTTGTACATTGCCATGTAAGATCACAGTAAAATAAATAACATAGATAAAATGCCTTAAATAAGGGCTTTCGTACTAATAAGTGCGAAAGCCCTTTTACTATAGTATAATTAATCCATACTCTCAAAAAAGGAAGTAACTTTATGTTTTTACATATATTGAAAGAAAACGAAAAAGAGGCTTTCATCGATCTTGCCAGACTGGCGGCTGCATGTAATGGCAGTGTCAGTGAGGAAGAAGAGATAATGATAGAGCAGTACTGCGCGGAGATGGGGATTCCTCTTCCAATGAGTCATGCCCATACTCTTGAGGGAGTTCTTGCCTGCTTTGAGGATTCCGATATACGAAGCCGGAAGATCATTGTTTTCGAGATAATCGGGTTGATTTTTTCAGATGGAGATTTCGATGAGAAAGAGAGCCAGTTCATAGAAAAGATAGCTACTGCGCTGGGAATCAGCATCCATCAGGTACAGGAGATGCTGGAACTCACAGGGCGTTATCTGCATGTATTAAACGATATTCTCTGTGTCATTGAAGATGATGAATTTGAGTAAATAATTAAGGCGGTTTGACAAACCGCCTTTTTGCTATTTATTTTGTTTTTAGAAGCTCCTGTGAGAATTCTATGTAGTCAAGGCAGGTGTTGCACTTGGGCGCATAGTCGATAAGGAGCTTTTTCTGTTCTTGAGCTTCCTTTGTCTTGACACATTCTCTGATAACAGTCTTAAAGAGCTTGGTGTTCATCTGCTTGGCACTGGCTTCGATATTTTCTCTTGTTTCCCTCTCAAGATTGGAACGTCCTGAATATCTTACCAGTAAAAGACCGGCTATGGTCAGTTCTCTGTTCTGTCTGCGCTTAACTGCCATGATGGTGTCATAGAGCTGCTGGATGCCCTGCATAGCGTAGGAATCAGCTGTAACAGGGATGATTACCTTGTCTGCTGCGATAAGGCAGTTGTAAAGGATGATATTAAGTGAAGGAGCAGTGTCGATCACTATGTATTTGTAGTCATCAAGAGCATCCAGGGCATCTTTTAATCTGTAGAAGCCTTCTACATCTCCGTCCAGCATCTTTTCAGCCTTAACAAGAAGCGGGTCAGAAGCTACTATGTCGCCGTTATCGGTATGCTGGATAGCGTCCTTGATGGGCAGCTTGTCCGAGTCGATGATTACGTCGTAGAGTGTTGCCACATCCTCGACCTTGGCTTCATAGGTGCTGGTGCTGTTTCCCTGAGGATCAGCATCGATAAGAAGTGTCTTTGCCTTTTTCCCCAGAATTCCGGCAAGATTGGTGGCGGTGGTACTCTTACCGATACCGCCTTTTTGGTTAGCTACAACAAAAACTGTTGCCATTTTCCCTCCTCCTTAAATCCTTAAAAATCCACGCTTCCGTTAATGTCGTTGTTGATAACGTAGAAAGCTTTCTGCTCCTCGGGCTTGATATAGACATCAACCTTTTCGAAATCGGAATCCTTCAGGCCTTTGGATAGGGCATCCTGCTTGATAAGCTGCAAAAGTTCATCGGTTCTGCGTTCTTTTTCCCTAAACTGAACTACAATTGTCTTCTGAGCTTTTGCAAAGCCGCCGGTAAGTTCGTTTGCTCGTTCAACACTTTGTTTTCTGGCCATATTTTTCTCCCCTCATGAATGTTTTTTTATCCTTAATACAACATTTTAGCACAAATTTTGTACTATAATTAAAATATATGCTTTTTATTGTCTGAAATGCATACACAAAAGAGAGGATTTACTATGAATATCTGTTTACTTAATGACTCTTTTCCGCCGGTTATAGACGGCGTTGCCAATGTAGTTATGAACTACGGAAGGGTACTTACCCAGGACCTGGGAGAAAATGTGGTGGTGGGAACTCCCAGATACCCCGATGGCAAGTATGACGGTTACCCCTACAGGGTTATAGATTATCCCAGCTTTGACACCACGGATTTTGTTAGTGGTTACCGCACCGGCAATCCTCTGTCTATAAGGGAGATTGCCCAGATGACGGAATTTGCACCGGATATCATCCACACTCATTGTCCGGCGGCTTCCACAATTATGGCCAGAATTTTGAGAAAGCAGACGGGATCTCCCATTGTTTTTACCTATCACACCAAGTTTGACGTGGATATAGCAAGGGCTGTGGGCGAGGGCTTCCTTAAACAGGAGACCATTAAGACCATGATAAGCAATATCGAAGCCTGCGATGATGTGTGGGTAGTATCGGAGGGAGCAGGAGAGAACCTTAAGTCCCTGGGCTACGAAGGGGAATACCGCGTCATGAATAATGGTGTTGATTTCCCTAAGGGCAGAGTTTCTGATGAACTGGTAAAGGAGACTACAAAGGACTTCGATCTTCCGGAGAATGTTCCTGTTTTCCTTTTTGTTGGAAGAATGATGAAGTACAAGGGGCTTCCAATAATAGTGGATGCCATGAAGATACTCTCTGAAAAGAAGATGGACTACCGCTGCGTATTTGTGGGAGGCGGCGCTGATGCCACTGAGATGCAGCAGCTGGTAAAAAAATATGGAATCTCCCTGGATGTGGCGGAGGAAGGAAATATCCTTCACACGGAAGGTAAGAGCGATATGACCGGTAAGGTTATTTTCACTGGTCCTATCCATGACAGAGATAAGCTCAGAGCCTGGAACACCAGGGCTGATCTGTTTATTTTTCCATCTGTCTATGACACCAATGGAATTGTTGTAAGAGAAGCAGCTGCTTGCGGTCTTGCCAGTGTTCTGATAAAGGGCTCCTGTGCCGCCGAAGGCGTTACCCATGACAGAAACGGCTTTTTGATAGAGGAAAATGCTGAGTCCATGGCTGAGCTTCTTCTGACAGTGGGTAAGGACCTGGGACACCTGGATAAGGTGGGACAGAATGCCATGGATGAGATCTATATATCCTGGGAAGATGCGGTCAAGGTGGCCCACGGAAGATATGCTGAGCTCCATGAGATGACAAAGGCAGGAGAATTCGGACACCGCAAGCATCAGAGTCTTGAGTATCTCATCAAATCCACGGGAATTCTCTTTGACGGAACAGAGATGATATTCAAGGCACCAAGGTATTTCTACGAGGGCATGAGAGAGAACTTCGAGGAGCTGGAGGAATCCCTGGAAGCCAGCAGAAACAGGTTCTCAGACAGACTTGAGAGGATAAAGGACGAAATTGCAGAGGACTTTGAGAACATCACTGATGACATATCTGAGATGAGGAAGAAGATAAGTGGACAGTCAGAAGATAAGTAAAAAAGATTGGTATAAGGAGATGAGCTTCTACCAGATCTGGATCCGTAGCTTTGCTGATGGAAACGGAGATGGTATAGGAGACCTTATAGGTGTATATAACAAACTTGATTACATAAAGAGCCTTGGTGTTGACGGTATCTGGTTTTCGCCCATTTACCCTTCCCCCAATGCAGATTTTGGCTATGACATTTCGGATTATCGTGACATCCACCCGGATTACGGGACATTGGATGATTTTAAAAAGGTGCTGAGACGGGCCCATGAACTGGGGCTTAAGGTTATCATGGACCTGGTGGTGAATCACACCTCTGACGAGCACCGGTGGTTTATAGAGAGCAGAAAGGGCAAGGACAATCCCTACAGCGATTACTATATCTGGCGGGATACACCCAATAACTGGGATTCTCTTTTTGAGGGGAAGGCCTGGGAATACGATGAAGTAAGAAAACAGTACTATCTCCATATTTTTGCCAAAAAGCAGCCCGATCTCAACATGGACAATCCTAAGGTCCGGGAAGAGGTCAAGGGCATTATGCGATTCTGGCTGGATATGGGAGTTGATGGATTCCGGGAGGATGTTATCAATTTTATCTCCAAAAAAGAGGGACTTCCGGATGCAATGCCGTTCCTTCCTGCTGCTAAGGGAATAAGTCATTACAAGGACGGCCCCCATATCCATGAGTATATGGCGGAATTTCGAAAGGTCTGCGATGAGTATGACTGCTTCCAGCTTGGGGAAGGCCCCATGACCACGGTCAAGTCAGCCAGAAAATATCTGACAGGCCCCACCAAGAGCCTGGATATGATGTTTTCCTTTGATCATATGATGGCGGACTGCATGTTTACCGAGTATATCCACAGGCCTTTTTCTCTGGTGAAGCTAAAAAAGGCTTTTTCCAAGTGGCAGTATGCCCTGGCAGATGAGGGCTGGAATGCGCTTTATATGGAGAACCATGACCATCCCAGGATCATCAGCAGATACGGAAGCCTTCATCACTGGAGAGAGAGCGGCACCATGCTGGCGGCCTGCTATTTGTTCCAGAAGGGAACTCCTTTTATCTATCAGGGACAGGAGATCGGCATGACCAATATCCGCCTTGCCTCCATTGAGCAGTATGTGGATGTTTCTTCCAAGAACAATTATTATTCCTACCACCTTAAGGAGGATCCCGAGAGGAGACTTCACAGAATACATCTCTCCAGCAGGGATTCCGCCAGGACACCTATGCAGTGGGATGATAGTGAGAATGCGGGCTTTTCCAAGGCTCGTCCCTGGTTCTATGTTAATCCCAATTATAAAAGGATAAATGTGGCTTCCCAGCAGGAGGATCCCTACAGTATCCTCAATTTCTACAGGAGATGCCTGAAGCTCAGGAAGAGCTCACAGACCCTGCTTTACGGCAAATATAAGGAGTATAACCGCAAGGACAAGAATATCTATATGTATGAGAGAGCTCTTGATGATGAGGTATACCTTATCGTATGTTCTTTCGCGGGGGTTCCGGTAAGACTGCATCTGCCTGAAAAATACGTCAGCAAAAAGAAGAAGCTGGTACTATGCAATTATCCGAGAAAAACAGACAGAACCCATGAGAATATATTGCAGCAGATAAAGGATGATGCACATCTTCTTGAGGCACGACATGGCCTTTTAAGGCCTTATGAGGCAAGAATTTATAAGATAAGCAAATGATTTATCGTGTATAATGATATTAATATAACAAAGTGTGTGGGGGATAATATGTACGATCTTTTATTTAGTCCAATGAACATTGGAACTATGACCGTTAAGAACCGAATCGTTATGTGCGCCGCAGAGTTCAGTCTGGGAGAGCCAAGCGGCAAGGTCACGGATACTTTGTCCGATTATTATGAGGAAAGGGCAAAGGGAGGTGTGGGACTTATTATTCCCGGAATCTGCAGAGTTAATGACATGGCGGGGGCTGCCACCTACACCCAGCTTGCCATGAGTCATGACTATCATATTGAACCAATGCGCCGAATGGCCGATAAGATCCACAGTCACGGCGCCAAGCTGGCCATACAGCTTCATCATGCGGGAAGACAGGGCCTGGCCAGCTCCATCAATTCCCTTCCCATGGTCATTCCCGTGGCTGAGAGAATCCCACAGTTCATGAATCTGATGTACAAATGCACTCCGCTTCTTCTTGGCATGGAGGAAAAGGGCATTTGTTTTTCCGTACAGGCGCCCTCAAATTGCCCCAAGGCTCCCCATGGCGCCGCAAGACTCCATGAGATGAGCAAAAAGGAGATACGACAGCTTATCCGCGACTTCATCGATGCCGCCGAAAGGTGCAAAAAAGCCGGAGTTGACGCGGTGGAGCTTCACGGCGCTCACGGATATCTTATACAACAGTTTTTATCCCCCTATACAAATTTCAGAACGGATGAATACGGCGGCAGCTTCGAGAATCGCCTGCGCTTCCTTGAGGAGATCGTCACAGGAATAAAGGAGCGCTGCGGCAGGGACTATCCCTTAATCGTAAGGCTCACTGTGGATGAGATGTATGCCCGCGTTGGACTTCCTGATCGGGGCTATAACCTTGAGGATGGCAAAAGGATTGCAAAGCGTCTTGAGGAGCTGGGCGTTGATGCCATAAACGTATCCAGCGCAGGTTATGATGTATATAACTGCTGGCTTGAGCCCACAACCTATGAGCCTGGATGGAGGAAGTATCTGGCAAAGGCAATCAAGGAGACGGTGAAGATTCCCGTGATAGCAGCCAATGTTATAAGAGAGCCTGAGCAGGCGGAAAGGCAGCTAAGGGAGGGATATCAGGATTTTGTGGCCTCCGCCAGAACCTTTATCTGTGATCCCCACTGGGCCCAAAAGTCCGAGAGCGGCCATCCCGAGGATATTCAAAGGTGCATCGGCTGTCTTAACTGCATCAGGTCCTTTATGACCAATGCGGGGAAAGGCCTTCCCGGAGAGTGCGCTCTCAATATGAGCATAGCCGATGAAAGAGCCTACTATAGCATGCCGAAGGAAAAGACAGGCCGGCAAGCACTGGTGGTTGGAGCAGGACCTGCGGGTCTCACCGCAGCCAAGACCCTTGCCATGAGAGGCTATGAAGTAGAGCTTTTTGAAAAAGAAGAAAAGGCCGGAGGCCAGGTGATTGCTGCATCCTCCGGAATAAATAAGGAGAGACTGTACTGGTGCGTTGAAGACCTTCTGACGGCGGCCCGCAAGCTGGGAGTAAAGGTTAACCTCGGAAAAGAAATCACCGCCAGGGAAATCGCCGATAAGAATCCCGACGTGGTATTAATCGCCGCCGGTGGAAAGCCTCTTTTCCCAAGATCTATAGAGGGGCTTGATGGTGATAATACGGCTACCGCTGTGGATGTGCTTCTTGGAAAAAGAAAGATAGAAAACAGCAACGTGATCGTGGCAGGCTCAGGAATGACAGGCCTTGAGACCTGCGAAGTCCTTTGCGAAAAGGGCAATAAAGTAATCGTAGTTGAAATGGCAGATGCTGTGGCTCCGGGGACCTGGTTCCAGCTGGTGGACGATGCCATGGAAAGACTAAAGGGCAAAAAAGTAAAGTTTATGACCGGAACAAAGCTTCTTTCAGTAGATGGGGAAGGTGTTCTTTTAGAGAAAGTAAGAAGCGGAAAACAGAAAAAGATAAAAGCGGATGTGGTGGTAAATGCTCTTGGAGTGACCCCGGTAGATAGCCTCTACTCGGAACTTTCGGAGCTTGGCATGAGGGATGTATATAAAGTAGGGGATGCGAACACATCGGGAACCATAGCCCATGCCTGTCACGATGCCTATGATGCGGTAATGAGATTATAAGGGGGAAAGCTATGAACAGAATGAATCCGGTAACAAAGCAGAGTATCAAAAGGAAGATCAAACTTGTAAGGGGGAAGAACATCGTAATTACCGGTGCTTCCAGCGGTATTGGAAAAGAGCTTCTGGACAGACTCTCAGCTCCTGAAAACCACAACAGGATCTTTGCTACCTCAAGAACCATTGAGAAGCTCACGGGCTACAGCAAAAACGTGCATCTTTTTAACTGCGACGTAAGCACAAAAGAGGGGGTTGATGCCTTTATGGAAAAGGCCCAGAGCATCCTTGGCAAGATCGATATTCTTATTGCCAACGCCGGAGCACCCTATTATGAGAAGCTTGACTATGTAAACTGGGACCGCGTTCAGAATATTTTTAACCTGAATACGATATCACCTATATACACATACACCAAGTATCTTGAGCATTTAAAGGGCCGCCCGGGGCATATGGTCTTTACTATTTCTGCCATGGGTGAAATGGCTATTCCCGGCTATGCGCTGTATGCAGCCACTAAATTTGCAATGAAGGGATTCCAGGAGGCGGTAAGACTGGAGGCTCCAAAGAACATGAAGCTTACGGCAGTTTATCCTGTTTCCACCGCCACCAACTTCTTTATGGTGGGAGGTGATGGAATTGATGTGGGCCAGCCCTTCCCGCTTCAGAAGGCAGATGTGGTGGCAGAGCGCATGATAGGCGGCATTGCGGAGGCTAAGAAGCACATTTATCCCTGCAAGATTTTCCAACCCTCCAAGGTACTTATGGATGTTCTGCCGCCTGTAAAGAGCTTCTATTGGGGCATGGAGAAAAAGAGACTCAAGAAATTCCTTGAGAAGAAGGCAGCTCTTGATCTGAAACTTGCGGAGAAACTGGGAAAGTAAAAGGCGGAGGACAATACAAGTGGGAAATATTCATGATATTACAAGAGATGAGTGGATGCTTCGGGGCCCTTTGGCCAGAAGAGGCTACGACTGGTGGTGGCATTCAATGACCGCGGAAAATGAAAGGACCGGAGAAAAGAAGGCCTTTTACGTGGAATTTTTTACCTGCAATCCTGCACTGGCAGAGGATCAGCCTGTGATTGTCTGGAACGATCCCGAAAAACAGAAACAGGGGATAAGACCTTCATATCTTATGGTCAACGCAGGATTTTGGGGAGAGGAACATGGACAGCTCCACAGATTCTTTTCTCTGAAGGATGTAGAGGTTCATGCGGATGCACCCTACAGCGTAAAGGCTGCGGACTGCTTTTGCAGTGAGAACCATTCAGAGGGAAGCATAGAGGTCAGCTCTGAAGAGGTAAAGGCTCACCCGGAGTGGATGAGCGATGCCGGCTCCATGAGCTGGAACTTTGATATCAAAAAAGAGATTGCTTTCCACGTGGGCTATGGAGCCAGCAGATTTTTCAGGACCATAAATGCCTTTGAGATGTTCTGGCATGCGGAGGGCATGAAGAGCGTCTTTGAAGGATGGATCACATTAAATGGCGAAAAGTATCTGCTTAAACCTGAGACCTGTAACGGCTACTCCGACAAGAACTGGGGCGGAGATTTTACAAGTCCCTGGGTGTGGCTGTCCTCCAACAATCTTACCAGCAAGATTACCGGAAAGAAGCTTGAAAACAGCGTGTTTGAAATAGGCGGAGGTAGACCTAAGATCTTTTTCCTGGCACTTAACAGAAAGCTTCTTGGTGAATTCTACTATGAGGGCGTCGATTTTGAGTTTAATTTCTCCAAATTCTGGACCTTATCAAGAACTAAATTTGAGTGCAGAGAAACCAGTGACGAGATCCAGTGGCATGTTATCCAGATTACCAGAACTGCAAGACTTGATACCAAGATAAGATGTAAAAAGAGCGAGATGCTTAACATCAGATACGAGGCTCCCACGGGCTATAAGAAGCACAACAGGCTTTGGAACGGCGGAACGGGAACCGGAATCCTAAAGCTCTACAAACGATCACTTTTTGGTCTTAAACAGGAACTTGTTGACGAAGTTTACGCCGAGGGTGTTGGCTGCGAATACGGTGAGTACTGCGACGAGCAGTAATAGGTGATTTATGTATACAAACGAAAGCATAGAAAAGATAGTAAAGAATCAGAGAGAATTCTTTTTATCGGGAAAAACCTTAGGACTTGACTATAGAATTTCTGCGCTAAGGGCTTTGAAAAGAACAATCATTAAAAACCAATATGAGCTAGAGAAGGCTCTTCATGATGATCTTGGCAAGGCTTCACTGGAGGCATATTTTTGCGATATAGGAAGTCTTATCCTGGAGATCAATGAAATCCTGGTTAATCTGAAAAAATGGGCAAAGCCGGAGAACCATTACAGCGGAATTCAGTGCTTCCCAAGTATTGTTACGAAGGTATACAAGATGCCTTATGGCGTATCGCTGATCATAAGCCCCTTTAATTTCCCTGTGCTTTTATCCCTGGGAGTTCTGGCCATCAGCATTGCTGCGGGAAATACAGCTGTCATTAAGGCTAGCTCAAAGTCACAGAACTGTACAAGAGTCATGAAAAAGCTTATCGAAAAGACTTTTTCTCCTGAATATGTGACTCTGGTAGATGGCGGTCATGATGTGGCTGATATGTGCCTTGATCAGAAATTTGACAAAATTTTTTACACAGGATCTCCAAAGGTGGGAATCCATGTTCTTGAGAAGGCTGCCCAGAACCTTACTTCAACCTGCCTTGAGCTGGGGGGTGAAACAGGAAACTGGTGCATTGTAAGGAAAGACGCAAACTTAAGAGATGCTGCCAGGAAGATCATATTCTTCAAATGCCTCAATGCAGGACAGATCTGCATCAATGTAAATCAGGTCGCTGTTGCGAAGGAAGTTCGGGGCAAATTTATACAGGAGCTGACACGAGAGATAAGAAGGCACATGGGGGAGAATCCTCTTATGAACGAGGAGTATCCGCGTCTTATAAATGAAGATGCTTTTAAGAAATGTGAAAAGATTGCCCATGATTACAGAGACAAAATAATATATGGAGGTGTGGGGGATAGAGAGACTCTCAAGTTCGCTCCAACACTTTTATATCCGATTGATAAGAATGATCCGATTGTCCAGAAGGAGCTCTTTTGCCCGGTTCTGCCTATAGTTACCTTCAAGGATGATGAAGTGGAGAAGCTCCTTAGGACCATTAATGAAAGAGAGCATGGACTTTCTCTCTATATCTTTACAAAGAACCTGAGATGGGCAAAAAGAGTTATGCAGAGAATGCAGTACGGAGGCGGATGCATTAACGAGGTTTGTCTTCATATGATGGTTAAGGGAGTTCCCTTTAACGGCGTAGGACACTCCGGAA
>JAEEGF010197183.1_pt1 | contig 16949 bp, 11 predicted proteins | sample 9134171 | NCBI WGS metagenome assembly JAEEGF01 (sample SAMN16246542, study PRJNA631951) | gut metagenome | biome: gut microbiome; feature: rumen; material: AP-attached | host: Bos | place: Iran: Karaj | collected 2018-10 | reverse complement strand
TCCCCGGCGGTAAACAGGATCCGGGCGAGACGCTGCCGGAATGTCTGGCACGGGAGCTGCGGGAAGAGCTGGGGATCGAGGTGGAAGTCCACGAGCTGCTGGAGGAGTGTGTCCATTCCTATCCCGAAAAGACGGTGAAGCTGCATTTTTTCCGATGCAGTCTGAAACAGGGAGAACCGCGGGCGATCGAATGTTCCAATTTTGCCTGGGTCACGGCAGAGGATCTGGATCGGTACGCGTTCCCGCCGCCGGATCACTCCCTGCTGGAGGCGCTGAAGCACGGCGCGCTGGCGGCACTGTTCAAACAATGTTGATTTTTGATTATTGATATGATCCTTTCTTCTTTAGACGACAGCAAACGGGTGGAGACGTTCCATCCGGCTTTTACAAAATTATTCGATCATGTCCGCGCCCACTGGCAGGAACTGTTGAGCGCGGAGGACGGACGCGTCGAGCTGGACGGCGACCGGCTTTTCATTAACAAGATGACAGCCGACGGCGAACCGGCGGAGCGGCGACCGCTGGAGCTTCATCGTGAGTATATAGACGTGCATATCCTGCTGGAAGGCCGGGAACGCATCGGTTGGAAAGCGCTGAAATCGCTCATGCGCCAAACACAGGATTTTGCGCCGGGCGGCGATATCGCTTTCTACGCGGACACGCCGACAGCGTTCGTGGATCTGCTGCCGGGTCAGTTCGCCGTGATCTATCCGGAGGATCCTCACGCGCCGCTGATCGGCAGCGGAAAGATCAAGAAACTGATCGCCAAAATCAAACTGTGATGGAAGTTAAAACTTTTCGCATCGTTTTTGTCGGAGCCGGGAATCTGGCCTCGAATCTGGCACCGGCCCTGTGTGAAAAAGGATATACCGTCGAACAGATCTACAGCCGGACGGAAAATTCCGCGCGCACCCTGGCGGATCGGGTCCAAGCCGTCTGGACGACTGAACTGGAAAAACTGATCCCGGACGCGGATCTGTATATCGTCTCACTCAAGGACACGGCTCTGGTGGAATTGCTGCCGAAGATCGTGAAGGGACGGGAGAGCCGCTTTTTTGTCCATACAGCCGGGAGCATCCCGAACGACCTTTGGAAGACCGTGCCGGGACTGGAACATTACGGGGTGCTGTATCCCATGCAGACCTTCAGCAAGGCACGGCGTGTCGCTTTTGAGAATATCCCTGTTTTTATCGAAGCCGGTACGCCGGAAGATGGGGAAGTATTGACGCGCCTGGCAAAAACGCTTTCACGGAATGTTCAGACGGTGAACAGTACCCAGCGGCAGGCACTTCATCTGGCGGCGGTGTTTGCCTGTAATTTCGCGAATCACTGTTATACACTTTCCGAAAAAATACTGGCCGAAAACGGGCTTTCCTTTGAGATCATGCAGCCGCTGATCGAAGAGACAACGGCCAAGCTCCGCCAGCTTTCACCGCGCGCGGCGCAGACGGGTCCGGCTGTGCGTTATGACACCAATGTGATGGATAAACATATCGCGGCCTTGAGCGGGCATCCCGAATGGCAGACGCTTTACCGCCTGATGAGCCGCAGTATTCATCGGGAAGCGGAAGAGGGAAAACGAATCATTCCAGGATAGTCCCGGCGGGCAGAGTGTGTCCGGCCAGAAAGGAGCGGACATCCATCCGCTTTTTGCCTTCACGCTGAAGACAGAGGATGCGCAGAACGCCATTGCCGCAGGCAACTTCCAGACGGTCTGTTTCCGAGGTCAGTATGGTGCCGGGACGTGTAGATGTCGCTTTCTCTAAAAACTCAGCCTGCCATATCTTGAGCATGATCTTGCGTTCCTGTTCCGGGATGAAGCAGAACGCGCCCGGCCAGGGAGTCAGCGCGCGGATACGGCAGCACAGCTCGCGCGCGGACAGATTCCAGTTCAGATGGCCGTCCTCTTTGGTGATCTTGCGCGCGTAGAGTATGCCTTCTTCCGGCTGAGGTCGGGGAGTGATCTTTCCGGCAAAATAATCGGGCAGGGTCTCGACCAGAAGCTCTCCGCCCAGCTCTGCCAGACGGTCGTGCAGGGTTTCCGCGTTGTCTTCGCAGGTGATGGATGTGCAGCGTGTAGCCAGGATGTCGCCCGTATCCAGTCCGGCGTTCATCTTCATCAAAGTGACCCCCGTTTCGCAGCAGTTGTCCCAGATGGCCCACTGGATGGGCGCGGCACCGCGGTATTTGGGCAGCAGTGAAGTGTGGACATTGATGCAGCCGAACCGGGGAATATCCAGCAGCGACTGGGGAAGGATCTGTCCATAAGCGGCCACAACGATCAGATCGGGATTTTTGGAGCGTATCCATTCCAGTGATTCGGGATCTTTGGCCTTCAGGGGCTGAAAACATTCCAGACCCAGTTCCAGCGCGGCGGCCTTGACCGGTGTGGGCTGTAAATGGAGGTTTCGTCCTTTGGGTTTATCGGGCTGGGAAATGACACCTGTCACTTTCCACAAAGATTGCCCATTGGAAACAGAACCGCTGACGAGCTTCCGCAAACAAGCCGCCGCCAGATCCGGCGTGCCCATGAATAAAATTGAAAATGCCATACGCGAGAATTAGTGATTTGCTTCCGATTTCAGCCAGCCGCGGCGGTTCAGCAGGATCATGATGGAAGGCAGAATGGTCAGCGCGGCGATCATGCACATGAGCGTGCCGATACCCATCACGAAGCCCAGACTTTGGATGCCCTGATGTTTGCCCAGCATCAGACTGCCGAAACCGGCGATCGTAGTCAGCGCGGATATGATGACCGCCAAGCCGGTACTGTTAGCCAGAACGATGGGCCGCCCTTCTTCCAGATAGCGGTTCAATATCTGGATACCGCCCGAAACGCCCACGCCGATCGTCATGGGCAGTGCCATGATATTGGCCGGGTTGAAAGGCACACCGCAAAGCACCATGCAGCCGGCCAGCCAGAGCATTCCCACACCCACCGGCACCATCGCCAGCAGAACATAAGTGACCCGGCGGAAGCGCAGATACAGCAGGATGAGGATAGCACCCAGCGAGTACCAGGCTGCCTCGATATAGCTGTTCTTCAGCAGAGAGGTGTATTCGTAGAGCTGGACAGGTGACCCCGTCACATCGCCATAAACGGAACGCAGTTCGCTGACGAATTCTTTCTGATTTTCACGATCCCAGACATCTTTCTTAGGGAAGATTTCCAATGCGTAGATGCCGTTCTTGCTGACAAAGCGGTTCACGAGTGCCTTAGGCAGATCCTCCGGGCGCAGAGGGCCGCTGTTGTCCTGATTCTTGAGAGAATTGAAAGTGCTGGCGATATCGTTGAAGAAGGAATACTGATACAGTGCCAGTTTGCGCGCGATTTCCTCGGGATCCCCGCGCAGGATGCAGAGCCGTGTTTCCACGATCGTATGATTCAGCTCCTGCAGGATGGAGAGCAGTTTGGTTTCTGATGGATCATCTTTGACGGAGCTGATGGCAAAATTGACATATCCCTGCAAACGCAGAAGTTGCTGATCCAGCTTGTCCACTTCCACCTTTTTTAATTCCGGAGTGGGGATATTGAACGGCTCCACGATTTTCTTGATGCGGCCGATGCGTTCCAAAATATCACCGACATCATCATCCATGAACTTTGCCATGGACTGGACGTTGTTGACACTGGGCAGTTTTTCTATCCTCTTCTGGAGTTGTTTGGCTTGTTCCAGATCTTCTGCCATCACGATCGCGAACAGGACCGAGTTTGTCGCGGAATTGATCAGCCGTTGTTCCAGTTTCACGGCGGGCAGGTCGCGGGACTGCATATTGAGCAGATTGTAATCAAAATGGATCCTGGGCAGTGCGAAACAGATACAAGTGATTGTTACAAGCGAGGTGACGATGAAGAGCGGCCAGGGGATCTTCAGCCAGAGTTCTTCGGTCTTCTCGCGGAGCCACGAAGATTTTTGCAGCGCAGAGGAATTTTTTTGAGGCAGCCACTGGGCCCCCTTCAGCAGCAGAACGGGCAGGATCGTCATCATGGGCAGCAGACAGATGATCAGACCTCCGCCGCTGATGATGCCCATTTCCTTGACACCCTGGAAACTGCCCAGCGCCATGGCCAGGAATGCGCCTGCTGTAGCGATGCCGCCGGTAAAGACACCCATTCCTGTATTGACCAGCGAAATATGGATAGCCTCATCGGGGGATATGCCTTTGCCCAGCTCTTCCTCGAAACGGCTGACCAGATGGACTCCGAAGTCGATGCCCAGACCGATCAGCATGGGCAGAAAAGTGATCGTCAGCAGATTCAGCTGACCCACGGCAAAGGTCGTCCAGCCCATTGTGAAGACCAGCCCCAGCATCAGACAGAAAACCGCCGCCACCGGACGGTGGAACTGACGGTACCCGTAGCAGAACAGCAGAAAACAGAGGATCAGCGAAACAATGCTGGAAAACGTGGTGTCGTATTGGCTCTGCTGCATCTCGTCATATTCCAGCACCGGTTCCCCGGTGATATCCACATTCACACCGGGTATCTGCATTTTCACATCCTCCACCAGTTCGCGCAGACGCTTGACGGCTGCCGGGTAAAGCGATTCCTTTGCGGCATGGACATTGACGACATACATCCTGCCGTGATCGAAAGTGATATATTGTTCATTCTCGGCCTGCTCGCCGCTGCCAAAAAGAGCGGCCAGTCCCGGAGACATGGGTACACCGGGCTTGCTGATGGCATTGTAGGCACCGTTCAGGATCCGTTCCAGTGCCGGCAGGGTGTTGACCATATTGCGGTTGTCCTCATTATCCTCATTTTGAGCCCGCATGAACCGGTCATTGACATACTGATACAGCTGCACCAGATTAGTGGACGGCATGAATTCCTGGATGAATGGCGCGTAGTTTTTCAGCTCCTCCTCCAGTCCGACCAGGATGCTTTTATCGGCGAAGAGCAGGGCTTTATTGCCCATCATTTTCAGGTCGCCTTTGTAGAAAACATCGGTAAAAAGATTGGTTTCCTGTTCCAGCCGGGAACCCAGCACCTCCACGAACATCCGGTTCCGCTCATAGTCATCGCTTTCCACAACGGCAACGATGTCGTCCTGGCCGGGAAATTCTTTTTTGTACTTGAGGAATATCTGATGATACTTTTTATCATCACCCACCAGCGCGTTGCGGTCCATGGTGAATACAAGGCACTTTGCCGTGTACCATCCGCATAATACCGCCAGTATCAGCTGAAAGATGATGATGCGCTTGGGATAGCGTATCGTCCAGCTGGCAGTTGCTGCTAGCAGTTTACTGATCCATTTTAGCATGGTCTAAGTTTCTTCGCTGACTTTCCAATCCTGTATGCGAAGTCTTACAATATCCTGATTGTTGAAGCAATCTATAGTGGGTTCAAAGACGATATCCAGTAAACAGTTGCCGGGCAGTTCGTCTTCACAATTCCAAATAACTCCTTCGATGGTCGGCTCATCTTCCTGGCGCAAGAACAATTTCAAGTGGCGCTGCATCTGCCCGAACCGGCGTGCCGGCCGTACCTGACGCACTCCTTTGGCACCGAATAACAGCGGACTGTTCCCCATACCGAACGGAGCCAGCCGGAACAGTTCATTGACGATCTCCGGCCGCATATCTTTGAGGTGGACTACGGCATCCAGCAGCAGTGTGCGCCGAAGCTCTTTATTTTCCAGACTTCTCCGTGCCACTTCATTGATCTTTTTCCGAAACGCCTCCAGTTTGTTCAGTTCCACTTCGACACCGGCCGCCATCGAGTGACCGCCGTGGCTCAGGAGCAGGTCTTCACATTCCCTCAGCGCGCTGGCCATATCGAATCCTTCGATGCTGCGGCACGATCCGCGCCAGTTCTGACCGTTCCCGCCCAGGATGATCACCGGGCGATGGAATTGCTTGGTGACTTGCGCCGCCGCGATCCCGATCACTCCCAGGTGCCATTCAAAGTTTCCCTCAACGATGACATAGTCCTCATTGGGATCAAAATTTCTCCGGACCCGTTCGATCACTTCTTCAGCGATCCGGTTTTGCAGACCTTTGCGCGCCTGGTTCACCTGATCCAGCTGCAGAGCCAGCTGCAGCGCGGTGGCCCGGTCTTTGGTCGTCAGCAGTTTCAGTGCCACTTGAGCGTCTTCCAGCCGTCCGGCCGCGTTCAAGCGGGGAGCCAGGTAGAAGGAGACATCATACACCGTCACACTCTTGCGCTGACTGACCCTCACCAGCTCCTGCAGACCGGGACGCTGTGTCTGGCTGATGCACTTGAGCCCGTTGCTGACGAAAATGCGGTTTTCACCCTGCAGTTTGACCAGATCGGCTATGGTTCCCATAGCCACCAGATCCAGCACACTCTTCAAATCGAAGGAGCTTCCCCAGGGTGCGTTCAATTCCCGGCCCTGTTTCAGCAGAGCATGAGCCAGCTTAAAAGCCAGACCCGCGGAACAGAGATTCTGCAGATCATAGATCAGCTGTTCCCGTTTTTGATCTGCTAATTCAGAAAGGGAAATATTCCGGGGATTGACCAGAGCGATCGGCGACGGTTTTTCGGTTTCGTCTATCTGATGATGATCCAGAACGATCACATCTACACCCTGATTCTGGAGACGCTGGATGGATTTTGCCGAAGTGGAGCCGCAATCTACCGCCAGCAGGATCCGCGTTCCCGGATACTGTGCCATGCAGTGATCCACACCTTCATCGGAAAGCCCGTAGCCGTCTTCCATCCGCAAAGGCAAAAAACTGCCCAAACAATTCCAACCCAGATTGTTAAAAAATTCAACCAGCAGAGCTGTGGCGGTGATGCCGTCCACATCATAATCCCCAAAAATAGTGATAGGTTCTTGATGTTGACGTGCTTGGATAAGGCGTTCCACCGCGCGGTCCATCTGTGGGATGTCGAAAGGGTTGCTGAGATTGCGCAGAAAAGGTTCCAGGAAAGACTTGGCCGTTTCTAAGGTGTGACAGCCCCGGTTATAAAGACACTGAGCCGCCAGCTGAGTGACCCCTAATTGAGCCGCCAGCTTTTCGACCGTTTCCGGTTCAAAATCCTGAACTTTCCACAAACAGCGCACTGTCGCGCCTTCATAATAGCAAAAATCTTTATAATTAGCAATTAGCAATCGAAGTGAATTGAATTGATAAAAAAAAGGTCATTTGTTAGCCTTTCCGGCATGGATATTAAGATTCCAGAGCATCTTGTCCAATATTGTCAGAATATAGTCAAACCAGTGAGCGGTAATCCTTTTCAAATTGAAAAAGGGAATAAGGGTGCCGCTTTATCCCCGGAGCAGATCCGCCGGATGCAGGAGGAGATCCGCCGTCTGAAGGAAGAACGCCGTGCGATCCTGCTTGTTCATAATTATCAGGCACCGGAGATCCAGGATGTCGCGGATTATATTGGGGATTCTCTGGGACTTTCTCGCGAAGCCGCCAAAACCGATGCCGAAGTCATCTGCTTCTGCGGGGTCAATTTTATGGGTGAGACCGCCAAGATCCTGAATCCGGAACGTATTGTAGTGCTGCCGGATACGAGTGCCGGGTGCAGTCTGGAGGAGTGCGCTCCCGCCGCGGAACTGCTCAAATTCAAAACCGCGCATCCGGAACTCTATGTAGTCAGTTACATCAACTGTTCTTCAAGTGTAAAAGCTTTGTCCGATGTTATTTGCACCAGCGGCAACGCGGTCAGGATCGTTTCAAATTGTCCCAAGGATCGTCCGATCCTGTTCACTCCGGATCAAAATCTGGGTTCCTGGGTGGCAAAACAAACCGGAAGAGAGATGATCCTCTGGCCGGGCTGCTGTTATGCTCATGCCTTGTTCACCGCGGATGCTGTTGTCCAAGCCAAAAAAGAACATCCCTGGGCCAAAGTGGTGACTCATCCGGAATGTCTCCAGGAAGTGAAAGATGTCTCGGATGAAGTCTGTTCCACCGAAAAAATGATCTCCTATTGCCGGGAGAATTCCGCGCGTGAATTTATCATTGCGACAGAGGCAAATATGATCTACCGGCTTCAAAAAGAATGCCCGGATAAACTCTTTTTCCCTCTCAAGATCAATGGTTATCTGCCGGAATGCCGCCACATGAAGAAGATCACCTTGTCTAAATTGCTGGATACACTGCGGACGCTTCAGCCTCAAATCCATCTTTCCAAAGAAATTATGGATCAGGCCAGAGCTCCCATCGAACGGATGCTGGAATGGTCATAAAGTTTATAAAAAACAAACGGCTGTGTCAGAACAAAAGTTATATTTTTATAATCAACTTGTTAAATAAAAAAGAATACTCTGAAAGTAAATAAATTGTTGATAAAAACCTTTTCATAAAGAAAGTTTTTTGCTACACATACCTCGGCTTTGTTAGCAAGACGAAAAGTGCGAGGTTTTGCTGCAACAAAATAAAACACTAGTTATAATGAAAAAAACATTATTGATTGTCTTATTGGCTATTGCTCTCATTTCAGTGATAGGTGTGGGTATTTTAGCCTTTACACATAAAAGTACCTCTCAGTTATTGAGTGAAGCTACTGCTGCAATAAAAGCCGGTGAAAATCAAAAGGCTATGGATCTCTTGGGAAAAGTGGTCGCCAAGGATCGCAATAATGAGGATGCCTATAAGATGATGGCTGAACTTTCTGAAAAAGAGAGTGATTTTTATTCTTCGGCCTATTACTGGTTTCATGCCGCGACACTGGATCCCCTGGATAAAACGTTGCTTGTCAATGCATATAAAGCATCGATCCTGGGCGGGGTAAGCGCGTATGCTTACCAAAAATATAAAAGTCAGCCGGTGGGTGAAGCTTTAAGCGATGATATCTTGTACCGTTTGGCGATATTGGGATTGCGCACAGCTGACAATGAGACTTTTACACAAATTAAAGAGATCATGCAGTTGAAGCAGTCTCCTTATGTCGATCTGCTTTCTTTGCAGGAAAAGGTGTTTTCCAATCAGGAGAATGTATCGGGTGAGTTTGTAAAACTGGCGGAACAAGTTCAGTCTCCCGGTGTCAAAGACTGTCTCAATGTTATCCTGGCCTCCATGGAGATGGGGAAAGGGAACATTGCCAAAGCAAAAGAAATACTGGACACGGTAAGCGGAGCAGATCCCTTTGCCAGTGTAGATGCTACTATGCTCAAGGGACAATGTGCTTTCTCCGAAGGGAATATCACAGAAGCACGCAAATACTTTGAAGAGGTGTATCAAAAACAAAAATCCAATATCCCTCTGCTCCTTTCCTGCTTGGAATTAGCTTATACGGATGGAGATAAGGAAGATATTGAGAAACTGAAAGGCAATCTGAATATCTCCACTAAGGCAGGTATGACTCTGGACTACTACATGCGCGCCCTGATCGCCAGTTTGGAAGATAAAGATAAAGATGCTTTGCAATATATCAAACTGTCCGGAGCCTTCCAGGATCGTGCGGTCGGCCGTATTTTGGAATTCAAGCTCGCCTGCAACGAAAACGATATGGATGGGGTGGATGAATCGGCCAAACGTCTTGTCGAAAGAACTTTGCCTCCAAAACTGAAAGATGCCCTGGTACAGCATCTGCTGATGATGATCAAAAAAGCTGAAGATGCTAATGATCACGCTCATGCCGCTTCCTTTGCCCGGACTCTTTACCAGATGGACCCTGAACAACCGGTCGGTTTGGGATATGAAATGATCAATTCCGCCACTTCCGGTGATTATGCCGCAGCTCTGTCTTATTCCAGTAAACTTCTGACGATCAACCCGCAAAGTATGCCTGCTTTTGAAACGAAAGCAGTCGCGCTGTTAGGATTGAAAAGGTACAAAGAAGGCGCTACATTCGCTCGCAGCTTCATGGAACAGAATCCGACTAATAATCTGGTGATCCCCATGGTGTTCCTGGCTCGCTTCGATGCCGGACAAGGTGACATCAAAGCCGCTGCCAAAGACTATGAATCCGTAGCGGCGGTGGTTCCTCTGAATATCGCGGAAGAGGCGGGCGTATTCCTGATCAATAGCGGCCAGGACTGCGAGAATTTCTTCAAGATTTTGGAAGAAACCAATGATCCCGACAAGAAGATGCTGGCCATGGGTCTGCGTGCCCGTTTGGCTGTGAAACAGAACAAACCGGACGAAGCGGTGGATTATTTGAAAAAGGACATTGAGCTTCATCCCGAAAATGTAGGTCTGTACGCGGCGCTGGCTTCTCTTTATTATTCCATAGACAAAAAGGATCTGACCCGCAAAGTGCTGGAAGATGGTATCAAAGCGGTTCCGGATTCAGCAGATCTGAAGATCAGGCTGGCCGCGCTGCTGTTGGAAAGCGATAACAAAGATGATTTCCAGCAAGTTGTTGCTACTATGACACCTGTTTGCACTCTGGATCAAAAAAACGGTCTTTACTTTGCGATCCTTTCCTCGGCTCAAGCTAAACTGGGACTCACAGAAGAAGCTTTGAAAAGCGCCCTCAGGGGCGATGAACTGGGAAGTCCCGGCGGCAGTGTTGAACCGACCTATCAGCTGGGACTGCGCTACATGGAAAGAAGACGCTTTGATGACGCGTGCAAGGTCTTGACCCGTGCATTCCACGCGGCTCCAAAAGATGAACGTGTTGTCGAAGCTTTGACGGAGTCTTTTGAGGAATCCCTCAAAACAGCATCATCACCACTGGTCAAGAAAGAGATTGCTGAGAACGCTCTCAGTCTTTTGCCGGACAATGAAACGGCCAAAAATGCGCTGAAAGAGGCCGAAGAAGCTCTTGACGCTGCTGCCGCTGCCGCCGCCGAGAAAAATAACTGAGCAAAATGGATAAGCTCAAAAGTTATTTAAAGAATGTAAAGTACACGCCATTTATCCCCGGACTGATCGTGGTGCTTTCAGCGATCGTCGGCATTCGGATGTGTTGGATCGCTGCCAATCTGGAGTCGGCTGCCGCCTTGTGGGTATGGGGTTTAGTTCTTTACCTTCCTTTCTACACTCATGACTTGTCAAAGGAGAAGTTTTGCACCCGTGATTCCATGGTGGCTGCCTGGATCCTGGTGCCGATCAGCATCCTGATACTTTATTTCTGGTATCCGCGAGGGGCGATCGTTTTACTTCTGCTGGCAGGTACGCTCTTTTTCGGCAACTTCCGAATGGGCGGCTATGTCCTGGGCTGTCTTTTGGTTTGGCTGATCTTTCTGCCGCATTTGGATTATATGCACCATTTCATCAGCCATCCCATGCGTATCATCGGTGCGAAGTTTTCGGTCGTTGCCTTGCAGCTGTGTGGGTTCGATGCCTCTGTGGCTGGTACCGAGGTCAGCATCAATGGCCGGACTATTGCCATCACTGCTGCCTGCAGCGGCATCCAGCAGCTGGAAGCGATGCTCCTGGTGGGGTGGATATTAGCCTACACCATGCAGAAGCAATGGATGGAAAGACTGCTGCATTTTGTCCTGTTGCTGCCCATCATCATCTTTTCAAACATCGTCAGGATCATCCTGACCCTTTTAGGCATTGTCTATATCGGGGATGTCATCCTTTCGGATTCTGTTCATTCCGGAATGGGATTCGGGATGGTTCTGCTCACCGTCATCCTTTTTATATGTGTGGGGAAGTTATTCCACGAAAAGGAAGAAAAGCCGGAAGGTCAGAAGCCCGAAAAGGAGAACTGATTTTCAGGTTCGGATGTTAGCCAGATGAATAAACTCTTCAAAAACGCTCTGTTCGCTCTCTCCTGTATCCCGTTTTTGACGGAGATGCCGTATGTGCTGAACGTTTGGAAGATAAGTCCTTTAGAGCGAGGCAGCTGGATCCTTTGGATAGCTGCCCTTGTTTCACTGATGGTTTGCGAGCTGTGCCGCAGAAAATCTCCGTGGAACACTTATTACGAAGAGCATTACAGTTCTTCTCTCGCGTCGTCCGCATGGTTCATAGTGCTGATGGTGTTATCTCTGGCCGCTTGTGTCTTTTTCAGGGTAGGTCCGCATAAAGTCCATGCTTTCTATATGTTGTCCTCGATATCCCTGATTATTTCAGCCGTTGGCTGGAGGTTCGGGGTGTCGGTTTTCATGTTTCAGCTGCCGACCTGTTTTTTTGTTTTGCTGGGCGCGCCGACCATTGCTTACTGGATCTACAGTTATTTGGGCTATAACATCACCAGCCGGAATGACTACCTGATCACCAAGCTGATCCTGGGCAGTGGCGTGATGTTTGTCTGGTGTGCCGGAGCAATGCTGAGCCACCGAATAAAAACACCACGGCCGCAGATGGATATTCCCAAGCCGCTCCATCTTCTTTTTGCTCTTATCGTGGCCGGTCTTTTTTTCTGGGCATTGGCTTCCGAGAAAATGAGCGCTGACGGCCAGCCGGTGGAGCTGGATTTCTCCCGTCTCCAATCTGCGAACTGGGTCGGTCGAGAAGATACTGTTACGGAAAGAGATATCAATTTCTTCACAGGCTGTACGGAGATCAACCGCCGCACTTACTTCAATGATGATTCTTATGTCAATGTTCTGGCGCTGAGGGTGAAGGACATCACCAACCTGCATCCGATGGATGTTTGTCTGCGGTCGTCCGGGGCAGAGATCATTTCCCTGAAGCCTGTTTATCTGGAGGTCAACGGTTTGAATATCGCTTTGAATGAGGCCCGGATCCGCAGAGATTCCTCGGAATACTATTCCTATGCTATTTATTCCAATGGAGTGATATCCACGGGTGATTTCGCCAAGTTCCGTCTCCTGCGCCGGGATAGCAGACTCTGGGTCCATTATCAAATGGTGACACCGGCTCAGCCGGATGAGGAAGCGGTACACGCCCGGATGGAATCCTTCCTGGGATCTTTTCTTAAACAAACACTGGACTGATCCGGAGGATGTTGAGTATCCGCAAAGAAGAAGAACTCCTTCGTGTGATTTATGAGGATGATGCCCTGCTGGTGGTGAATAAGCCGGCCGGGCTTGTTTGTCATCCTACCAAGACGGACTGCCTGAGCAGTTTGGTGGCGCGGCTGAGGATCTACCAGGGCTATTGTCCTCTGCGGATGGGGCCGGGTGATTGCATTTACTGCCCGGACGGGACTTGCCCCTGGGATGTGGAGGAGACCGACACCGTTCCGCCGGTGAACCTGATCAACCGGCTGGACCGCGAGACCAGCGGGGTCGTCCTGACCACTAAGAATTATGAAGCCGCCCGTGTGATGGGGAAACTCATGCGGGATGGAAAGATCAAGAAGACCTATCAGGCGATCGTCAAGGGTGTGCCCGAACCTGCCGCGGGATTGATAGACCAGCCTCTGGGAGATGATGAACAGAGTCCTGTGATCGTCAAAGACTGTGTTCGCCCGGACGGGACACCTGCCCGGACCGCTTACCGGTTGATACGGTCTTTTGAGCGGGACGGCGTGACTTACAGCCTACTGGACGTTTTTCCGGATACCGGGCGCAAGCACCAGATCCGGATACATTTGGCCTGGATCGGATGCCCGGTCGTGGGGGATAAGCTCTATGGTGAGGATGAGCGCTGCTATCTGGATCTGGTGGAGGGTCGTCTGACAGAGGAACAGCGCCGACGGCTGATCCTGCCCTGGCACGCGCTCCATGCCCGCAGTTTGACTTATACCACCTGGGACGGGCAGACCCGCAGTTTTGAATGTGAACCGGAACCCTGGTTTCGCGAATTCGCGGGGATGTGACGGGTTTGTATATCATAACATCCCTTTAATATGAGTATTAGGAGAATATGATCACCGGGAGCATTGTGCTTTCTGAGACTTTTTGAAACGCAAAAAACGCTCTCCGTGCGCTCTTTTGTTGACTTATCGTCATGGTAAGGGATAATGTCCCTCGGTTTGTCGTAGATATGATAGGCTATTTGTTTAAGAAAATATTCGGGACCAAGAATGACCGCGAAGTGAAGAAGCTCCGCGGTTTGGTCGCTCAAATCAATACCATTGAGGAGTCTTTACAGTCTCTCTCGGATGATGCGTTGCGGGAAAAGACCGCCCAATGGAAAGCTGAGATCTCGGCAATCGAAGATTATGATGAGCGTGCTGCCGCATTGGAAAAGATTCTGCCGGAAGCGTTTGCTGTCGTCAAAAATGCCTGCCGCCGTCTGGTGGGCAAGAAGATCATCGTCCGCGAGCAGGAACTGACCTGGGACATGATCCCCTTTGATGTGCAGCTGATCGGCGGTATCGCCCTGCACCGCGGCATGATCTCGGAAATGGCCACCGGTGAAGGCAAGACCCTGGTCGCCACACTCCCTCTTTACCTGAACGCCCTCAGCGGACGCGGTTCCCATCTGGTCACGGTCAATGATTACCTGGCTCTGCGTGACAGCGAATGGATGGGCACCATCTTCAAGTTCCTCGGTCTGACCGTGGGATGTATCCTGCACGATCAGCCGCCGCAGGAGCGCCGCGCCCAGTATGCCTGTGATATCACCTACGGCACCAATGCGGAATTCGGCTTTGACTATCTGCGCGACAACGGCATGGCGGTGACCGCCTCCGAGCAGGTCCAGCGCGGCTATAACTTCGCCATCGTGGACGAAGTGGACTCCATCCTGATTGATGAAGCCCGTGTGCCTCTGATCATCAGCGGTCCTTCCGTAATTGCCTTTGATAATAAACTTTACGAACAGTTCAAACCCCGCATCGCCAACCTGGTCGAAGTCCAGCGCCGTCACTGCGCCGGCTATCTGGAACAAGTGAAGAAACTCCAGAAACGTCTGGAGGAGGAGAAACAGAAAGACTCTCATTCCGAGACAGTCGCGGAGCTGAGACAGGAGATCGGCCTGCTGCTGTACCGCACCAAGATCGGCGCGCCCAAGATGCCGGCCTTCCTCTCCATGATGGAGGATCCCGACAATATGCGCCTGGTCAATGATACCGAGCTGGAACTGCACTCGGATCAGACCAAGAAAGCCCTTTACGCTCAGAAGGAAGAGCTTTATTTTGCCGTGGACGAAAAGGGACACGATGCCGACCTGACCGAAAAAGGCCGCAATTATATGCAGCCCGATGATCCCGATGCCTTTGTGCTGCCGGATACCATCACCGCTTTCCATGACATTGATGTCAATCCGGAATATGACGCGGCCAAGAAGATGCAGCTGAAAGGCGCTATCCAGCAGGAGTTTGAAAACAAATCCGCTCAGATCCACGTCATTTCCCAGCTGCTCAAGGCTTACTGCCTCTTCGAGAAAGATGTCCAGTATGTTGTCCAGAACAATAAAGTCATTATCGTGGACGAACATACAGGCCGTTTGATGACAGGCCGCCGCTGGAGCGATGGTCTGCACCAGGCCGTGGAAGCCAAGGAAGGTGTCGAGATCGAGCGCGAGACCCAGACCCTGGCCACCATCACCATTCAGAACTACTTCCGTCTCTACAAGAAACTGGCCGGCATGACCGGTACCGCCGAAACGGAAGCCAATGAATTCTTTGATATTTACAAGCTGAAAGTCCTGGTCATCCCGACCAACCGGACCGTGGCCCGTAAAGATGCCAATGACTCCGTCTATAAAACTCAGCGTGAGAAGTACAACGCCGTAGTGAACGAGATCGTTGAGCTGCACCGCATCGGCCGTCCGATCCTGGTGGGTACACGCTCGGTCGAAAGCAGTGAATTCCTTTCCCATCTGCTCCGCAAAGTCAATATCCCTCACAGCGTCCTGAACGCCAAGCACCACCAGCAGGAAGCCGAGATCGTGGCCCGTGCCGGTCAGCGCGGCGCCGTTACCATCGCCACCAACATGGCAGGCCGCGGCACCGACATCAAACTGGGTGAAGGCGTTGCCGAGCTGGGTGGTCTCCATGTCATTGGCACGGAGCGCCATGAATCCCGCCGTATCGACCGCCAGCTGCGCGGCCGCTGCGCCCGTCAGGGTGATCCGGGTTCCTCTCACTTCTTCATTTCGCTGGAGGACGATGTCATGCGTCTGTTCGGCTCCGACCGCATCATCAAAGTCATGGAAAAGGTCGGCTTGGAAGAAGGTCAGGAATTGAACCATCCGCTGCTGAACCGCTCTATCCAGACAGCTCAGAAACGTGTGGAACAGCACCACTATCAGATCCGCAAACGCACTCTGGAATATGACGATGTGATGAACAAACAGCGCGAGATCGTTTACGGTTTCCGCAACGAGATCATCCATTCCGAGGACGTGCAGGATCGTCTGCTGGACGTGATGGAAGAAGTTCTCATCCAGAAGGTTCAGGAATGCTCTGATCCCGATCAGGATGCCGATCTCTGGAACATGAAAGCCCTGCTGGACTGGGTCAATCTGCATTTCCCGCTTTCCCAGACCCCGGAGAAGATCCTCGAAGTCGCCCGTCAGGGTACCGAAAAGCCTATCAAAGATTCTCTTTACGGGGAACTGAGCGCACAGCAGTTTGCCGTGGCGGAACATCTGGTGGATGCCATCCGCGATGCTTATATGCTCAAGGCCAGCTTTGAAAACCCGGCTGCTCTCCGCAGTGTGGAGCGCTACACCATCCTGAGCGCTATTGACCGTCTCTGGCAGGAACACCTCTACCACATGGACCACCTGCGCAACGCTATCTCCCTGCGCGCCTACGGTCAGCGGGATCCTCTGCTGGAATACAAAGCGGAAGCCTACAAGACCTTCGACAAACTGATGATGGACATCAAGACGCAGATCTGCCACAACATCTTCCGCAGCGCGTCCAGCCTGATGGCCTTCCAGCAGTTCCTGCAGAACCTCTCCAAATCGCGTGCCATCCAAACCTCAGGCGGTGAGGAGGCAACGATCGAAGGAGGCTCCGCTGCCGGTCAGCAGCAGCCCGCGGCCAAACCGCAGCCCGTCCGCAGACATCCCCGTGTGGGACGCAATGACCCCTGTCCCTGCGGCAGCGGCAAGAAATTCAAACACTGCTGCGGCATCCTCAAACACGGCCAGCAGCAGCAATAGGGAACGACCCTTTTTCGAGCCCGGTCTTCGTGATCGGGCTTTTTTTTGTTTTAAAAGTGTTGCCTGACCTGACGAAAGATTGTATAAAATCCGCGTCAGGT
>JAEEGF011484226.1_pt1 | contig 16956 bp, 9 predicted proteins | sample 9134171 | NCBI WGS metagenome assembly JAEEGF01 (sample SAMN16246542, study PRJNA631951) | gut metagenome | biome: gut microbiome; feature: rumen; material: AP-attached | host: Bos | place: Iran: Karaj | collected 2018-10 | reverse complement strand
GGCGCGTTTATGTTTGATCATTCAGGAAGGAATTCAGGTTATGGAGTACAGGCAGAGTAAAACCGGAGAGCCCATATCAATACTGGGCTACGGCTGCATGAGATTCACCACCAAGGGTGGCGGCATTGACATTGATAAGGCAGAAAAAGAGATAATGGCGGCTTATAACGCCGGCGTCAATTATTATGATACTGCCTATGTTTATTCAGGAAGCGAGGCAGCCCTTGGCGAAATCCTTGAGAGAAACGGCATAAGAGACAAGGTAAACATCGCAACCAAGCTTCCGCAGTATCTTGTAGGAAGCAGAGCCGCACTGGATAAGTATTTTGATGAGGAGCTCAGGCGCCTTCGCACTGACCACGTTGACTACTATCTCATGCATCACATGACTGCCATGAACCAGTGGGACAAGCTTGAAAACGTCGGCATCAGAGAGTGGGTAGCTGAGAAGAAGGCATCAGGCCAGATCAGGAACATAGGCTTTTCTTACCACGGAAACACAGAGGATTTCATAGGAATCCTTGATGCATACGACTGGGACTTCTGCCAGATTCAGTACAATTATGTTGATGAACACACACAGGCCGGCAGAAAGGGTCTTTTGCATGCAGCAGAGAAGAATATCCCTGTTGTCATCATGGAACCTCTTCGCGGAGGTAAGCTTGTAAACCAGCTTCCCGAGAAGGCAAAAGAGCTTATAGCTTCCCAGGACAACGGTTACACTCCTGCAGAATACGGCCTTCGCTGGCTTTGGAATCAGAAGGAAGTAACCTGTGTTCTTTCAGGAATGAATTCAATCGAGATGGTAGAGGAAAACTGCAGGATCGCATCTTCGGCAAAAGCAGACTCTTTTACCGAAAAAGATTTTGAAGTTATAGACAAGGTAAAACAGATAATCTCTGAGACCGAACTTGTCGGCTGTACCGGATGCAGATACTGTATGCCATGTCCAAGAGGCGTTGACATCCCGGCGCTGTTCAGAAGTTACAACATGACAACGGTAGAGGGCAAATCAGCCGCCAGATTCGAATACGCTCAGTATGTCGGTCTGAAAAAAGATCCTGCATTTGCAACTCAGTGTATTGGCTGCGGAAAGTGTGAACAGCACTGCCCTCAGAACATTCCTATCAGGGAAAAACTAAAGGAAGCAGACAAAGTCATTCGTCCTCTTCCCTACAAGATTGGTATCAATGCAGTAAGAAAATTTATGTTGAGATCATGATCAAAAGCGTGGAGCAAATCACTCCACGCTTTCTCTTTGTTCTAAGATTTGTGATATAATTTTCTTTAGAGGTATTAATCATGATAAACGGAAAAAAGATTATTGCTTTATGCACATATCGAATATATGATTCTCAGGTCTTTACCTTTATCACTGAGCTCAACGAACTGTTAAAGGCAAGTAACTGCTTTATGTTTGTCTACGCAATCAACGCGGAAATTGGTAACAGTGGCGGTTTTTTGGCTGAAACCTCTGTCTTTGACCTTATTCCCTATGATAAAACAGATTTAGTCATCATTATGGACGAAAAAATAAAGAGCAGGGAAACTGTCCTTGGCATCATTGAAAAAGCAAAGAAGGCAGATGTTCCTGCTATAGTTATCGACGGTGAATACGACGATGTTTCCATTGTCAATTTTGCCTACAAAGACGGCTTTGAAATGATAGTACGGCACATGATCGAGGTGCACAAAGTTAAGAGGCCTCATTTCATGGCGGGTAAAAGAGAGAGCGAATTCTCCAATGAGAGAATCGATGTTTTCAAAAAGGTTCTTGCCGACAACAATATTCCTTTTGATGATTCCATGCTAAGCTACGGGGATTTCTGGTCAGTTCCTTCCAGAGCTGCCGCTGAAGAGATCGTTAAGAGGGATGTGCTTCCGGATGCCATCATCTGTGCCAACGACATCATGGCCATCAACGTGTGTGACGTTCTGACAAATCATCTGGTAATGGTTCCCGGAGAGCTTATTGTGTCCGGCTTTGACGGTATCGATGAAGCTTCCCTTGCCACGCCCGGTGTAACAACCGCCAAGTGTGACAGTGTGGATCTTGCAAAAGAAGTCATGAGCGTGATTACAGAGATGTTTAAGACCGGGAAAACGGTTCGCAGATCGGTCATGCCGAAATTTATTCCAAATGAATCCTGCGGATGTCCCAGATGTGCTCCCAGTGCCATCTCTGCTGTTCACGGATTCAACAACAGATTCTATCATCATCAGGATGATGCACATATCATGCAGGACTTTACTTCAAGGATCATAAGCAGCGAATCCCTTGCGGATTGTCTGGATTATCTACGCAGCCCCTTATCCAACAACATGTGTATCGTTCTTGATGAAGCCTGCCTTAATGAAGAAGTCAACTATTTCCTGGAAGATGTTGACACCAGCAAAAAGGTGCTGATCTTCGATTCTTACATATCTGAGGACAGAGTTACTCCTTTTGATCCGGCATGCATTGTCCCTCACCTTGATGAACTGATGAATACAGGTTATCCGCTTATATTCAACGCCCTTGAATATATGAGTAAATCTCCGGGATATATCTGCTACTCATACCCCAGGTATGACATGATCGATTATTCAAAAACAGCGAGCCTTACCAGCACGATCGGTATGGGGCTTGGAAGCTACATAAACATGCGCTACCAGTTCTTTATCCGAAATAAGATCCAAAGGATGTACCAGAACGATGCACTGACAGGACTGTACACAAGGCTTGCCTTCTATTCCAAGTTTGAGGACCTCAAGGAAGATCCTTCCAACACCGGCAAAGACGCCACAGTCATTATGGTAGACTTAAACGGTCTGAAAAAGATTAATGATAACCTTGGTCACTCTGCCGGAGATAAAGCTATTGCGGCGGTCGCCAGAAGGTTAAAAGAAAACTCTCCCGATTATGCATTATGCTTAAGGCTTGGCGGTGATGAAATGCTGGCCCTCATCGTCGGTCCGTGCGATGCGGACAAGATTGCAGATGGAATTGCGGAGGGACTAAAAAAAGACACCCTGGCTCTAGGCTTCGAAGTATCCGCCAGCATCGGTATTCATACAACCAAATTTGACAGCGAACTTGATCTTAACAAAGCCATCAACTATGCTGATGAACAGATGTACCTAATGAAAAAGCAGTCGAAATGATATCGACTGCTTTTACTTTGCTATCTTTATTTTTTTAGTTCGGCTTTGTTTTCGTACATCGCTTTATCGGCTCTTTCAAACACAGCTGCCACATTTTTGTCTCTTGCAAATCTGGAAGCACCTGCTGCAATCACAACCTTTCCGTTTGCTTTGTTCTTTCGGTTGATCTTTTCGATCTTTTCCATTATCTCATCCAGATTGTCGTAATCTTCGCCATCAACAACCACTACAAACTCGTCACCTCCGAGCCTGTACACCGGACTGTGGGTGAAGGTCTTACAAATGATTCTGCAGCCGTCCTTTATATACTTGTCGCCGGCCTGATGACCCTTTGTATCATTTATGAGTTTCAGGTCATTTAAATCAAACACGGCAATAGCTATTTCCGGACATGCTCCGCCTGCAATCTCCTTATCAAGGCTCTGTTCCATATCTGCATAGGCGTGCTTGTTCTTGACGCCTGTAAGCTCATCGATATTCGCCTCTTCTCTGGCCGCCATCAGATTGAAATTGTATTCCTGTTCCTTCCTTGTCTCACGGTCAACATTTAAAAGTCCCATGATGATCTTATCTTCTGCATTCTCATGGATCAGGTTTGCTCTGATCTGTACATATACAGGCTTTTTATCCAGCACAAGGCGGTAATTCAAAGTAAAAATCCCATCTTCCTCTATGCGCTTTAATACAATTTCTTTCTGAAGTCTGCTGCAAAAGATCGGATAATCATCCTTGAATATAACTCTTTCTCCGGATTTAATGGTCTTTGCAAAAAAGTCTGTTCCCTTTTCAGGAGTACCCAGAGCATCAAAATACTCTTTTGAACTGTAAAGGGAATAGTCTTCCGTTTCAGGGTCAATGATATAGATAGCCATGTAATCTCCGGAAAGAGCACTGATCCTGGAATAAATAAGGCTCTCTTCCCTGAGCTTTTCCATCGCTTCTTTTTGTTTCATCTGCGCATCAACGTTGTTTATACCTATTATGATCTCGTTTCTTCTGTCTCTGACAGGAACTATTTTCATGTTGACGTAAACGGGATTATCATCTGTCACGATTCTGTAGGTATGCGTAAAGCTGCCGTTTGTATCAAGGCTATTTACGATGTTTTCTTTATTGAAAACCCTGAAGAACTCTTCAAGATCATCCTTAAAGATCTTATCAACAGCATCTTTTTTGCACTCTTCAAAGAAGTTCCTGCCGTGCCTTTCAACAGTAACTTCCCGGTTCAGACCGTCAGGTGTATACTCGGTAAATTCTCCTGATTCTATGTTTGCAAAGTACAGGTTTACATAGTCCTCCGTCAGGGCTCTTGCTATATAATTATATGTGAGTCCTGCATTACTCTTGGAATTGTCAGTAATTGACAAAATGACAAGTGCCACTGCCGCCACATCCGTTATGGGATTTACTGCAATTCTTCTCATGAACATCTGAATATTCATGCCGTTTGCACTTATATCGTCAATGAAGTTCCTGCGACCGTCCCGCGCACATTGAACTATTGATTTTAATGTATAGCCTCCCGGAAATCCGGTGTATTCGCCAATACTAAATTGTTTTCTTGAAAGTCGTCCCGGATATGCTTTTTCAAAAAACTCTCTGAAGGATTGGTTACAACGAATAATGGACATAGTTTTATCATCCACTTCCATCAAAACCATCGGCATGGTATCGAAGTAATTGGAAAGGGAATCCTCATCGAACCTTGATATTGAAAGATCATACAGGTTGACATTACCTATCTGAACATAGTAATCCGTTTCGGCAGGATTTTCGAACATCTCAGTATCAATAGTCAGCCTCTTGTCAAGTATCTCCTGCATAGAAAGAGGCTTTGCAAAATAGAATCCCTGTAGTTTGGTACATCCTACTTCCTTTAGGAAATCCATCTGCTCTTCATTCTCAACACCCTCTGCAATGGTTTCCATTCCAAGGGCCATAGCCATTCTTACAATTTCTGTGATTATGATCTTACTGCTCTTTGTCTCACCAATCTGACTGACAAAAAGCATATCTATCTTAATGAGATCAAAGGGAATCTTCTGCAAAACAACAGGGGATGAATATCCGCTTCCGTAGTCATCCATCCATACCGTAAAACCAAGTTCCTTAAATCTCGCCACCTGCTGAGCCATATAGTCGATATCATCAGCAATGGCGCTCTCTGTTATCTCTATGATCAGCTTGTCTCTGCCAAGCTTTGACTGATCAACACGTCTTCTAATCTCCTCAACAAGATCACAGGTATAGAAATCTGATCTTGAGAAGTTTACAGACTCGGGCACAACAAATACTCCATGCCCCATTTGTCCCTGCAGCTTTTCCAGAACTTTATCGACCATATAAAGATCGAGTTTATAAATGCTGTTGGCCTCCTCAAGTACGGGAATAAACTCATCGGGACTGAAAGTTCCTCTTTCGGGATCTATCCATCTGGCAAGAGCTTCTTCATTACACACATGGTCATTGGCAGCCCTGAATATAGGCTGATGATATATCTGGATCCACTCCTCTTCAAGAGCCCTGTCCAGATTCTCAACAATATACCTTTCTTTCTCGAGCTGAGCCACCATTGATTTGTCAAAATAGTATACGTGGCCATCAAAGGTTTTTTTGTCGGAATCGCAGGCAAGCTTTGCTCTGTCACAGGCCGCACTGATCGTGACATCATCGCTGTCATAGTAATAGACGCCGACTCTTAGAGGCATGCTCTTGCCGCCGTTGATATTTTTGGACTCTTCGATTATAGATTCACAGATTTCTCCGACTCCTTCGGAATCAGTAAATACACAGAAATGATCCGCACTGAATCTGCTGCAGTTCTGATTGCTGAAATGCCGTATGAGAATTTTAGAAAAAGCAACCAGAAAGCGGTCTCCTTCCTCCATTCCGTATTTCTGGTTGTAGCTCTTCATTCCGTTGAAATCCAAGAACAGGATTGCAGGTATCCTGCCTTTTTCCCTCATGCCCTTGCAGCCTGCACTTGCAAGCTCAAAGAAATTGGTCATTGAAGGAAAGCCGGTCAGATAGTCATAGCTCAGAGTCCTGTTTGCGGTCCTGACAGTTATGGCAATACTGAGTGCTGTGGAGAGTCCTCCATCGCTTTCGAATTCCGCATTCTCTATAAACGGACCGTGATCCGTATACCAGCACATTTCAAGTCTTGTGCCGTCTTCTTTGTAGATATGCCTTCCATAGACATGGATTATCCTGTATTCACCATGTATCCTGGATCTGTAGATAACATCAAAGGGCGCATTATCCTCTAAAAAACTATGAATAGCATCAGCAATAAACGCCACATCATCCGGATGAATATCCCTGAACATGTCGTTATCCATAAGGTCATAGGTATCCTGTTTATTCTCATAGCCATAAAAATCAAGGAAGCCCTTAGACAGGAGAATCGTCACCAGACGCTTGTCTAAATACTGATAGACTGCGAAAGGTACACTGGTGCTCTCCAATATTTTGAATGTCGTGTTGTCATATTTATATCTTTCCACTTAACGCCTCCGACATTTTGTAAAACATTATCTATATATCATTTTATCACAAACGCAATTTAGATGTCAGCTTTATGATAATAATATGCTTTCCAAGCAGAAACAGAGAGCACCGATCAGGTGCTCCCTACTTCCTTAAGAGAGAGAAAAATTATGATTAAGAAGTGTATGGTAATTCCGTAAATTAAGTAGTGTTGAGATTTTCTCAATCATCTATTTCAAAGTCTATGATCTGACCTGAAGCCACTTCAATACTATAGTTATACTCAACGAATCCAACTCTGAATTCTACTTCGTAAACTTCCATGCCATCATAGTCTTTTTTAACTTTTGTATAGAGTGTGTCATCCATTTCATAGCCTGCATGCTTTAATGCTATGTCAAGAGCCTGCATTTTTGTGACTCCGGAGGCTACTCCTGTATCCTTCATAGGAGCTACTGTCTTAACTGTCTTGTCTGTTACAGATGATGCTGCGAGTGCTGTCATTGGTGGAATGATCGGTAATGCAATAACTACAGATGCGATAATTGCCGATGCCAATGTGATAATCTTCTTCATAATTTGTTCTCCCTTTCTTTGCAATGTTTGAATGGTTTGTTTGATTTGTTTTATCTTGATGTAATATTATCACCGTGATTATCACACTACTGTCACACAAAAAACCGGAGCCAAAAGCTCCGGTTTTATTAAATAGTTTCAGTCCTCATACCTTGAGACCATATCCAGAATTTCCTGTGTATACTTGGGGTATTGCCTTGCCATATCCTCAATCTCCGCCTTGGCATTGCCGGCTACGATGTCGCGGTTGTACTCCATGCGTTTTCTGAGGGACTGACGCTGTACATTTAGGCTGTGCCTTATCTCAACCTCCTCGTTGTGGTCAATCAAGGCCTCTACCTGATGTATCCATATATCAGGATCCTTGACCCTGAAATGACGAAGCATATAGATGAGGTCCTTCTGGTTGGAATCCAGAAGCTTTCTGGCATCCTCGACCTTGGCTCTCTCATTTCTCTCCTGCAGATACTTGCTGTACATGCCTGTAAGCTCCTTGGACGTACTTACGCCATACTTAAGACACAGATAATCAATAAGATTGGTGTTGTTGACATATCTGATCTTAACCTGGTTCTGAAGCATGATGAGCCTTGAGATGGACTTTGTAACCACCTTGAGTTCAGATGCCGCATTACTCTGATGAATATATAAATAAGTAACTGATATTGCTGCCAAAAGGAAAGTCACCATAAAGCCATAGATAACATTGAGCCCAAGTCCCAGCTGTAAAAACAAAAGGAACGCCACGATCACTACCAGCGCAATGGATATGGCAATGATAAGCTTTCTGTCGTTTTCAACCGCTGTAAGGATCTCATCCTCCTGGAACAGATAGGCCTCATGCTCACTGTCGAGGCGCTTGAGATCGTTCCTTATCTTCTTCTGGTATTCCTCAGCTTCAGCCAGTTTCTTGGCGCCCTCCTTGGCTCCTGACTGAAGTCTCTCCATATGCTCAAATTCCTCATCGCTCATGCGACTCTTGCGCTTGTCGAATTTCTCCTGCTGTTCCTGGGATTCCAGAATCTTCTTGGCGCATTCGTTGATCTCTGCCCTCTGTTCAGGCGGAAGCGCATCGATCTCCTCCATGTCGCGAAGATGTGAAGTGACATCGTTGTACTCCATTTCCAGGGCATCAAGCTCTTTTGATGCCTCCTGCATCTGTTGAAGGCAGCTTCCTATATACTCCCTTCGCTGAACCGGATCATCTATATCCACATCCTTTCTGGTATAGACAATATCGTTCCAATCCTGGAGTTTAGTCTGCTTGACCCAATCTTCCTGTTTGTCTTCGTTCCTTAAGAAATCAAATAAGCCCATCATTTCACCTTATCTTTTACAAGATCTCTGTATGTGAGTTTCATTTCTTCGGTGATCTCGCCCACCCCGTCGTAGTACTCATGCATCTTACTCTCTGCTTTATATAGTGCCAGAGTTCTCAGCATCAGATTGTCCTTACTTGCTGCGTATAGCTCTTCTGCCTCATTCATCCTGCTCTCAAGCTCCATTGAGGCCTCATAAGCCTCATCGGAATCTGCGATAAAAGACACATATTCCTTGTTTGTCAGATTCATCCTGATAGCTGAAAGATACTGCAAATAAGATTCATGATTTCCGCTGTCCTCATAGGCCGCCTTAAATCTCTCCGCTGCCTTCTCGAACAAAAAGAGCCTTGCGTACATCACACCTTCATTGTGCTTAATATACGCTCGCAATCTGCGATCAATATCGGGAGTGTTATTCAAAAGAAATTCATACTCCCTGAAGGCCATTGTATACCTGTCGTTCTTCATGAGGAAATCCGCCCTCTGGAGCTTTTTCTTGTAGATATCCATTCCTGCATTGCCCCTGAGAATCTCCTCAGTCTTATCCACCTCTTTCCTGGTGTTGTAACCGACATAATCCAGGATGGTTCCTGCAAGGGAAGCCATGGAGCAGTGCTTGGCGGACATGGCTCTTAATTCATCGGCAAGCTTCTCCAGGCAGCATTCCCTGTCGATCCAGTCAAAAAGCTCTCTGTCAAAGCTCTCCTCATCCAATAGGAATGCATTCTGAACTATGCAGTAGCAAAGCTCTTCTATGCAGTACACATTTCTGCCAATCTTCTCTATGTGATATGGGTTTTCTGCATATCGTCCTATGCAAAGAATTGGTTTGCTCATAAACTGTCACACCTCTATCGTCTGTTCCCACACCTTGCCTGTAGCCGGGAACAGCTCACCAAAGCCAAGGTCAGTGACCTTGACGTTCACTTCATTTACACTTCCCATGCTGAGCGCTATGCGAAGCCTTGTAGCCCTGGGCGGCCTCTTTTCAAGTCCGTCAAGATACAGCTGAACTATTCTCGGCATCTTGCCGGTAAGGGGAGTTACCTCAATATTCAGAATCCCGCTGGGATCCATGATTATGTCAAAGCTTGTACCTGCCTCATACCAGTTTACACCGGCATCAAGAAGCGCATGGTACACTTCCGTTCCGCACTTCAAGACTTTCATTCCGAGATTTGCCTTGAGCTTGTCCTCTCCGAGGAATACAAACCTTGATGCATTGCCGCTGGGGCGTATTCTCTCCCTCGCTGCAATACTGGCACCTTTGCTGAAGAGATTGTTGCCCTGAAAAACTCTTCTGGTCCTGCAGAGAAACTCAAGTGACCTCTTGGGCCACTTCTCCCTGAAGCCGTCTCCGAGAAGGAAGATCGTAGAAATCACCTTCTCACCGCAGACTTTCTGCATTATTGTCAGGAACTCATCATCCAGCCTCTCACATGTCTTGTGGAAAAGAGCTGCATCCGTAGGGAAGCCCTCTTCATCCATCCACAGATCATCAAATGTCTTAACATCTATAGTAGCCACAACCGGCTTGGTATTGTAGTTGAGATCCATCTCATAAACAGAGAGGTCCTCATGGTCGTAATCACATGCCAGGATCGTATGGTGAGTCAGATCGTCCGGCTGATAGAGCATGTAGTTGTAGAAGCTCTCCTCGTGGCTCTGGTAAAAGACATTTGAAGTTCCCAGCTCAAGAGCTGTTGTTACAGCATTGAGTACCTGTACCATCCTGTGATCCAGGCTTCTTACGGTGAACATTATCGCATCAACGTTATCGAGTGAGACCTCCATTGAAAGGAGGGATAAGCTTCTTTTTACAAACAATGTCAAAAGAGCTATCGGATCATATTCCGTGTTCCCCACTTTGACAGGTTTGCCGTCCTTGGCCGCCGCAAGCAGCCCTCTGACTTCATATCCATCGCCGTCATCGATATGTCTTACGGCCTCCTTGCCGTAAAACCACTGATTAACCTCTTTTCTCTTGCAGAGGACAGTGGGAATATTATAAAGTTCTGAGCCGGCCAGTACTGAGAGGGTTTCAGGCATGTCCGCATCGGACGCCAGATAGCTTATCTGAGAGACCTTCTCTCCCAGATCATATCCCAGCACAAAGCGCCTTGTATCAGAATTTCCAAAAAGCATAAAGTATCATCCTTCCTCAGTTGCAGATAACGCCTCAGGGCGCTTACTGCAATTCATCCTGCTGATCAAGCGGGGTGAACAGCTTCTCGCAAATGAATTTCTTCTTGAAATACTCCGAGATCAGATTATCAACAGTATCGTAGTCCTGAAGAGTTTCACCTATCATGACATCGTTTATAAGGTTGTATCTGCCCACAGAATGGCCACCCATGATATCACTCTTCTGAATGGTTCCGCTCTCTGTAAGAGCACCTTCCTCCTGTCCATCCTCAGTGATGTAATACTGCATCTGCTCGCCGAAAAAGAGAATGAATTCCGTTACAAAAATACCGTCAAACATCTCTCTCATCTCCACAGTCTTGTATTCTCCGTAAGCATCATTGTCCAACCTGTAATGCACGATACAGTGTCTTCCGGGAGCAGTCCTGTACTCTATCATGGTCTTATCAATAAACTGCACCATATCAGGAAGCAGATCCTCATACTCCGTATAGAACGGGAAGAAGATATCTCTGGATAAGAGCTTCCTCATGAAGCCTTTAGCCACTTCCTCATTGATCTCTTCGTCTGATTTTCTGTCTGTTGCAAAGTAGCGCAGATATGCCAGCTTGCAAACTTCAGGCAGCGGCAGGTTCTCCTGCGTAAGCTTCTCAACGCGGTCAAATATATATTTGTCAGTGACCGTGCCATGAGCAAAATAATCATAGGAGCTCTGTGTCAGAAAGGCCATCTCGATATCGGTATTGGCACCGCTGTTTACGTAATTCCTGAAGATATCGATCTTCTCACCTATATAAGATCCGCTGTAGAGCATCTGAACCAGCATGCGTTCCGAGAGCGAATAGCTGTCAAGGCTGAAAGACTCAGCAGCCTTCCAGATATCCCTCATCTCCTTGATGGTTCCGTTAAATCCTGCAATGAGATAGCCAAGGAGCTGCTCGTCATACTTGCCGTTGACAAATGAGTAATGGGCAATCTCAAGCTCTTTTGTCCCGTACTCAAACAGTCCTCTGTCCATAAGTCTTACACACAGTCTTAAGATAACTCTGGCGTCTATGCCATATGTTCCGTATTCCTTGACCCACTCAAGAGATCTCTCGTAGAGTCCTGCCATTACCATGAGTTCCAGGATTTCTCCCCTTTCAGCAGTTGTAAGGTCTCGTGGGTCTATATCAAGCAGATACTCAGTGAGCTGTCTTGTAAAGTCGTTGTCGTAGTAGAAGTGTACGAGGTTGCCTCTGATCTCATTTCTGCAGCTGCTGCGCACAAGCTCTGAACTCGCCAGATCGCGGTATCTGCCCACATTATCCATATCGATGGTATAGGCATTCTTGCCCAGGTCGCACAAAAACAGATCCAGATTCTCTTTTCCCTTCTGGATGTACGGAATAGCATAAGAGGCAAGCTTACCTGGAAGCATGAGCCTTATGTTGGAATATGGAATGCTTGAAGCATACCTGTTATCTTCGTGATCAGTTAAAAGGACCGCATAATCACTGCCATAGAGCGGAACAAAGGCCTCTCCGTCAACTACCGGATAGCGCATTTCTCTCTCACACTTGTCATAGACTACTATTACGCCGTTAACTCTTTTGTCATGAACAACGATCTGAGAGGTATAAAGAGCCGAGAGCACCTTGGATGCATTGGCGGCATCAACCATCTGCCTTGTGAGAAGGTTCTTGTAAAGATAGCCAAGGTCCTTGGTTACTCTTCCCTTGTCCAGCTGAGCCATGAGGTACTTCTCTATCTGAGGAACGTACGACTCGTAGAGCTCAGGGTAATCCTCTCTGTGTTCGTGAATGTATCTGTAAAGTATTGCATTTTTGTCATATTCAAGATCGCTCTGGTACGAAAAATACATCAGTACCATCTTGTTGATCTCGCACGGCAGAAGGCCGTCCTCGTCAGTATAGATGGACATCATATAGTACTCGTAGAGCCTTGTTATGCGAAGTTCCCTGTCGACGCCTCTTCTGTACCACTCAAAGGCGAAATTGTCGGTCTTGCCGCCCTTGATCAGCAGGGAGACGATGGATTCAAGTACTTCGTCGTTTTCCTTTATCTCATAACAAGCCTTGAGTATTCTGAAAAGCCTCGGATTAAAGTTGCGCACACGAATAGAGAGATAGACAATCTGGTCTATCAGGTTCAGACTTATTATCTGTTTCTTGGCGCCATACTCCAAAACATAGAGCTCATAATCGTCCAGATGTGTCAGTATTGAAGGTGAATCATTGAGAAGATTCATCGCCTCCAGATACAGTATCGGACTCCTGCAGCCCAGCGAGAACTGTTCTTCCAGCATCATCCACTTCCTCGGGGTGCTGGACGTATACTCTTCCGAAATATACTGGAGAAGCCATGCAATTCGCCAGTTATCGGGGTTTCTCCTGAATATACCCTCAAGCCTCTCGGAAACATCGTTTATAAAAGCATCTTCTCTGCTGCAGAGCGTTGTCAGGTAGAGATAATAACTGTAAAGTGTATCTCCCGGAGCATCCAGTGCCTCCCCTGCTGCCTGATCAAGGATCCACTTACCCTCATTGGTCCTGCCGGCTGTTATGTAATAGTGCGCTGTATATAGCCTTACTTCCAGATTCTTGTCATCGATGGCATTCATCTTGGCGATTATCTTGCCGGTCTCTGAGAGCCATGCTCTTGAAGTTATCTTCTTGCAGCTGAAGTTCTCATACACCTTGACCAGCTCAACGGTGAGCTTCTTCATCTCCTGATAGTCGGCTGTAAGGTGTCTCTGCTCAAGCTCAACAGATACAGTTACAGGAAATACCACCTTTACAAAGTTGTTGTAGAAGGTGATCCGTCCAAAGTTGTTGCCCTCATGGAGCTTGTCGGTCCTGAGGCGGAGCTTAAGTCTGCAGGAGGATCCGGTAAAGTCATCCTCACCGATCTCATACTTGTCCAGAGTTATGAAATCTCCGTCAACATCCGCCAGCAGATGCGTATATCCCCAGCCGCTTCTTGTTATTATGATGCCATGCTCATGGGAAAGCCCCGTGAAATCTATCTGCATCTCCTCCTGATCAAGCATGAACTGAACAGGCTGTTTCTTATTGATGGAAATAAGAAACTCCTCCACATTCTGGATATTGTCAGGATTGACACAAAGTCCCCTGTAAAGGCTCTCAAACTGCGCGTCATTTCCTTTGAATACAGAAATGAAGTCACGTGAATAAAAGAGGTCTACTGCCTCATCCCAATCTGTCTTGGCTAAATTTGCAAAATGAAATAAATTCTTGATGTCACCGAGGCTGGATGCGATGTGATCCAGACGAACAGTGGCCACGAAGGGAATAACATACTCTCCCTGGTTTGAAATGATTCTGAACTGCCCCTTAAGAACATCCCCCTGGGACATTCCCTTGGCGCTGAATCTATAAGAGACCTCGTAGGGGGATCCCGAAAAATCCCCCGTGAGGACTTCCATTCTAATCTCTGTTGATGAAATATGACCATATACCGGCGTATTCTCAGGACCGAATATGGTAAAAGAGCCTTCGACAGACTCGCCGGGCTCCAAGCTCAGCTCAACACGGCCCGTTGAGAAGTCCAGGCTCCTCTGGGCATACATATATTTCCCCTGTAAAAGCTGATCAATAATCTCTCTCACGACTCACCCCAAAAAACAATTTATACAGTATAGTATAACATATATTAGCCAAAGATTTCGCCTTGAACTATACGTGTTTTTTCAGCCATGGGAAATAATTTTATATGTTAAGATCACTCCGTTCTAAGTGCCTCTATCGGATCAAGGTTGGCCGCCCTTTTGGCGGGATAAATACCGAAGAACAAGCCAATGGCCGTGGATATTGCAACAACTGCGATTACAAGCATCGGATTTACTGTAAAGGTAAAATCAATCACCTTGCATATGATAAACGAAACACTGATTCCGAAAATAATCCCTATGATACCGCCGGTAAAAGTGAGGATCGCTGCCTCTGCAAGGAACTGTGTCAGTATTGAAGAAGTCCTTGCACCAAGAGATTTTCTTATACCGATTTCCCTTGTTCTCTCAGTGACAGAAACCGTCATGATATTCATAACTCCGATTCCGCCGACAAGAAGAGAGATCGCTGCTATTATGGCTACAACAGATGTGATTATGTTAAGAATACTGTTGGTAGTCTGGTCAAATCCTGCTCCCGAAGAGATCTTTACGCAGTTTTCTCCGCGAAGGTCTGTAACATTCTCAACTACTGATCTGGTCTTAGCCAGAACCTCATCCTTATAATCACTGTCAAGGTATATCTTGAATGAACTGAACGATGAATCCACATCGAAATTAAAGGCTTCCGCCAGGGATGTATACGGGCCGCCGGCAGTAAGTATAGCGTCTTCACCGAAGCTCGCATAAGCCACATCAAGAGTCGTGTCCTCTCTGACTCCTACTATGGTAAACTCCTGCGTGATGTCGTAAGCAGTCATTTCGAAAGTCTGTCCTACAACCTCCTCATAACCAAAAACAGTTTTGGCAAATGTCTGACTCACTACCAGAACCTTTTTATCGTCATCGACATCGGATTCACTGTAGTATCTGCCATGAAGCATCTTCATGCCTGCCTGCTTTTCAGTGGCAACATCGCCTCCGTCAATATACAGCTCGTACTCGTCCTGCTTCTTGCCTTTGACAGTTCCCCACACAGAAAAGCTGGGAGATACTCCGTAGATATTGTCGATACTTGCTTCTATCTCTTCCAGCTGACTTCTCGTAAAGGTCTTGTCTGTCTTGGTATCGTCAAGTGATACTGTGATCGTGGCAGCTCCAAGTGAATCAATCTCACTGTTGACAGTAGCCTTCATGCCGTCTCCGATTATCAGCACGGTAAGGACAGCCGAAATTCCTATGATGATGCCAAGCATGGTAAGAAACGATCTTCCCTTATTGTTTCGAATGCTTGACAGAGCACTTTTTATATACTCTCCAAATGTTCCCATCTATAATTCCTTTTTAAAGCTCATCACAGCCTAAGTGCATTTACAATCTCAACGCATCAATAGGCTTCATCCTGGCAGCTTTTCTTGCAGGATAGATTCCGAAGAAAAGACCTATAAGCACTGAGAAAATCGCAGCTCCTATAACAGAAGTCGGTGTGATTATTACATCAAATCCGATTGCACTGCAGATAACTGTAGCCATTACTATTCCGAGGATGATTCCCACAATTCCCCCGAGGAGAGTTAAGATTGCCGCCTCTGCCAGGAACTGAGTCATGATAGCCCCTGTACTGGCCCCGATAGACTTTCTTATACCTATCTCCCTTGTTCTCTCTGTGACCGAAACCAGCATGATGTTCATAACACCGATTCCGCCTACAATAAGGGATATGACAGATACAAGGAGCAGAAAGCTTCTGGCATAGCCCAAAATCTGATTGAGCTGATCCGAAAAGTCAGCCATACTCTGTGCTGTGAGCGCCGAGGATCCTCTGAGTCCGTGAGCGTTTATCAGGATGTCTTTTGCCGTATCAACCGATTTCGACAGGGTATCCTGAGAATCAAACAATATGAGCTGCGTGAAGTTATCTGACTCCATATCAAAGTCCGCAGCAAGAGCAGTATAGGGCACTTCAATCTGAGCAGAATAGTCCTGCCCTTCCATAATGAACTGGTACATATCATTCATGTGGTCGCGCAGACCTATTATCGTATAATTGGCTGTTTTGCCCCAGATTGTCAGCTCTATCTCAAAGCCAATGGCATCCTCTGTTCCAAAGATCGTCTTGGCATCGTCCAGAAGCATGACGCATACTCTCTGGCCTGAATCCACCTGAGATCTGGTAAAATACTGTCCCTTTACAATATCGTTGCTGAGCGAATAGCGAAGTGCTTCAGTACCTCCGTTTACGCTTGCACTAAAGGTTCCCTTTCTGCCCTTAACTTTGCCGTAAGCATAAAGATTGGGCGAAACTCCCTTAGCATCAGGAAGCGCCTCCTCAATCGCAAGCATATCGTCTCTGGTAAGCCTCTCCGATGTTTTGGCAGTATTTATGTTGAGCATACCGTAGTTGCCGGCAAGATCGTTGAGAGAGTTCTTAACGTAGCTGCTCATGCCGTTTCCGAGAGAGACTACCGCGATAACCGCTGCAATACCTATGACAATACCCAGCATTGTCATCAGGGTCCTGTACCCGTTACCTATTATCTGTTTAATTGCACTTTTTAAATACTCTGATACTTTTCCCATGATAAATACGCTTTACTGTACCGGCATTTCTACAACTACCATACCCTCTGTAAGGGTAGAAACATCTGA
>JAEEGF011203274.1_pt1 | contig 16956 bp, 15 predicted proteins | sample 9134171 | NCBI WGS metagenome assembly JAEEGF01 (sample SAMN16246542, study PRJNA631951) | gut metagenome | biome: gut microbiome; feature: rumen; material: AP-attached | host: Bos | place: Iran: Karaj | collected 2018-10 | reverse complement strand
CGATGCCTATGGTCATGAATGGGGAGATTTTGTTCTTACCGAAGTTGCCAATTTAATAAAAAATAATCTCAGAGAATCAGATGTTGCAAGCCGATATGGTGGAGAAGAGTTTACCGCACTGCTTTATCACACTAAAAAAACGGAAGCAATGAGAGTTGCAAAAAGAATAAGAACAACGATTGAAGACCATGATTTTGTATATGGAAATAAACATCTTCACGTTACAATTTCATGCGGTGTTTCTGTTTTTGATGCAAAAGTCAATAAAATTATCACGCCGAATATTCTTGTGGATCAGGCTGACAAAGCACTTTATGTTTCAAAAAATACCGGCAGAAATAAAGTTTCTTTTTACACTCCCAGTGGAAAGAAAGAATCAAAATGAATAAACCAGTTTTTTTTCGTCGCCCATTTAAATATTCATATTTTAATGTAACTTTAATTCTTATTTTTATTAACGTAGCTGTCTTTTTTCTGACTTATTTTAACAGAAGCCTTCAATACAGCTTGTCTTTGAATGTTTATTACGTTCTCCACTACAAAATGTTCTGGCAATTTTTTACCTACATGTTTGTACACGCTGGTCTTACGCATCTCTTCTTTAATATGTTCGGATTGCTGATTTTTGGAATTGCGGTTGAAAGGGTAATCGGCTCAAAAGAGTTTTTGCTTTTTTACCTTTTATGCGGAGTGATTTCCGGAGCTTTTTCTTTTCTTGTTTATCTGCTTACAGGCTCTGTTCGTGTTGTTTTGATGGGGGCGAGTGGAGCAATTTATTCAGTTTTGTTTGCCTATGCAGTTTGTTATCCTAATTCACGAGTTTTTATCTGGGGCATTCTGCCAATTCGTTCACCAGTTTTAGTTATGATTTATACAATCATAGAGATTGTAGAACAGTTATTTACATATTCAAATGTTGCTCATCTTACTCATCTTTTTGGATTTGTTGCCGCTTTTCTTTATTTTGTAATACGAATGGGAATTAATCCGATAAAAGTATGGAAAGGCGTTCTCAAAAAGGATAAACCAAATCGAGAACAATCTGAGGATAATGAGGAAGAATAATTGGATAAAAATCATTCAGTTTTGAGTGGAAAAAATCTATCTGCGTGCAAAAAAAATCTATCTACATGTCGAAAAAATCTGTCTAAAGGAAAAGAAACGATACTTCACAAAAAGTTTGTACTTCTTCAGATTTTATTTTTTATTCCATTGATTTCTCTTTTTGCTCAAACTCCGTCTTTTCTGGAAAAAATAAGGATTCAACTTTGGGCTGATTTGGATGTTTATCCTGAATATGCAGCTGAGTACGCGCAATCAGAGAAAGCTGAAAAAATTGAAGAGACCGAAGAATCTGACAAATATGAAGAAACCGAGAAATCCCATTCAAAAGGCAAAAACGGCATTTTTGATTATCCAATAAATCAGATTAAAGATACAGCACCATTTTTAATAAACGGAATGCTTTATGGCTGGGACTTTATTTATACTCCTTCTGACAAAGCACGGGGGGTCGAAGAATATTTTGAACTTATAGAAATACAACCTTCTTCAATGATTAAAAATCAGATTGCATATTCTTCACCCCTTGTAGAAATTGAAAAAAATCAGTTTTCCTGCTGGTGTGAATATGTTCGGACATCAGCTCAGATTCAAAATTATAAAATGTGGTCAACAATAACAAATCCTATAATTCGAGCCCGTGGTTATGGTCCTGTTGATAAGGGCTTTGAAGGAATAAAACTTGCTGCGCAGGATGCAATAAAAACAGCTGTTCGAGAATATTATCGCGGTAAAATAAAAAACAAACCAAAAGAAATAACAGGTTCTGTTTTAATCAGGTCAGAGCCACTGCTGGGAATTGATTCTGGTCGTTATGCAATAAATCTTGATTTTTTCCTAGAATGCGGTAGAATAAAAGAGTATACTTCTTTTTGATTGGAGGACACTTATGAGGAAAATAATTACAGCAATATTAGTATCAATTACAATGGGGGTTGGAGTTTTTGCACAGGGGGTTTCTGGTACAAACAGTGATGTTTTTGATTCTGAAACCTTTGAAACCGAAAAAACAAAAACACAGATTATTATTCCTACCGAACAACATACTGTAGATCAGACAGCATCTGTTAAAATTGAATATATGCCTATGTATGACGAAGCTCGTATTTATTACGAATGTATGTATGTTACTTATGACCGTGGTGAAGCCATGAACACAGTTCTTGAAGTTCTTGCTGATTTCCAGACAGAACATAAATACATTGGTTATAAATATTTGCGTGATGATAAAGAAAAATATTTCAAAGATGACCGAAATCGCCGAAAGGCTCAGTATATTTCCTATGTAAAATTTACCAGATAGGTATTCTTATTTTATTTGAAATATGGTATTATGAAGCCGACAGTTTAAACTGTTGGCTTATTTTTTTTGTTAGGAGACAGACCTGAATATAGATCTGTTATAGAATACAGGTCATCAGCGGTCTTTCACAGGATTTACAAAAATGGACATAAAAAATATTATCAAGAATCTTCATCCTCTTGAAATCAAGGTTTTGCTCAAATATTCGGGCAATGATGAACTTACCTCAGAAAAACTTCAGAAAGAACTGGAATACAAAGAAGGTCATGCAAATCAGGCTTTTTCATGGCTTTCTGGAAAGGAACTCTTAAAAGAAGTTCGACGTACTCCACATACATATTTTGAAATTACAGAAATGGGTCGCAAGCTTGCAGAAACTGGTACTGTAGAAGAGCGCATGGTAAACTTCCTTAAAGAAAAGGGTGCTCACACAATGCCAGAAATTGCTGCAGGGATCGGTCTTGAACAGAAGGACGTTGGTTCTGCTTTTGGACCTCTTGTAAAAGACGGCGTTCTCAAAATGAATGCAGAAAAGAAAGTAGAATACACTGGCGCATCTCTTCCAGAAAGAATTAAAGCAACTATTGAGCTTGTAAAAAAAGCTTGCAAAGCAGAAGGTGGACTTCTTAATAAAGATGATTTAAACGCTACAGAAATTGAAGCAATGAATGGTCTTGCTAAAAAACGTGGTGCTGCAGATTCTCCTTTCAAAATGATTGAACGTGAGACAGTTTTCTACAAGCTTCAGTCTGGTTTTGAAAAAGTACGCGATGCTCTTAAATCTGCCGGTGTAACTGGTAACGAAATTGGAGAAATCACTCCAAAAATGCTTGCTTCCGGTGATTGGAAAAACGGAACCTTCCGCGGTTATAACATTTCTATTCCACCTGCAAGAATTATCCCTGGACGAACAAATCCTTATGTTCAGTTCCTTGAATCTGTAAAAGATAAACTTTGTTCACTTGGATTCCAGGAGTTTGATGGTCCGCTTGTAGAAACTGAGTTCTGGAATGGTGATGCTCTCTTTATGCCTCAGTTCCACGCTGCCCGCGATATTCATGATGTATACCGCATTAAAAATCCTACACATGCAAAAGCAATTGAAGAACCATATTTGAGCAATGTAAAAGCTGTTCACGAAAACGGAGGAAACACTGGCAGCCGCGGTTGGAATTATACATTCGACAACGAGTTTACACGCCGCCTTATTCTTCGTTCACAGGGAACCGTTTTGTCGGCTCATCAGCTTCATAAAGCAGAAGTTCCTGGAAAATACTTTGGTATTGCCCGCTGTTTCCGCTACGACAAGGTAGATGCAACTCACCTTTCAGACTTCTATCAGACAGAAGGTATTATTGCTGGTAACGACGTAACATTGCGCGACCTTCTTGGAATGCTCAAGATGTTTGCAACAGAAATTGCCGGTGCTGAAGAAGTAAAATACGTTCCTGGTTACTTCCCATTCACAGAGCCTTCTATCGAAGTTCATATCAAGCACCCTGTTTTAGGCTGGTTTGAACTTGGTGGTTCTGGTATCTTCCGTCCAGAAGTTACAAAGGCTATGGGTCTTGATTGTCCTGTTCTTGCCTGGGGTATCGGTATTGACCGAATGGCTTTGATGGCTCTCGGTTTGAACGACCTTCGTGAACTCTTCTGCGAAGATATCGAGAAAGTTAGACTTAGAAAAGCAAAGTTCTAATATAAAATCACGGGCTCACGAGCCCTAAATGAATGTGCAGTTTTGCTTATGCAAAACTGCAAGCAAAGGCAAAATAGACTAACTGATACCAAACAGCAGGAGCCTTTGCTTAATCCCAACTTCTGCTGCGCTCTACAGCTTTTTGCCAGAGAGCGTAGCCTTTTTTTCTGTCAGAAGAATCCATTGACGGAGTAAAGATTCGGTTGATTTTCCAGACATTTTTAATTTCGTCCTTGGACTTCCAGAAGCCGGTTGCCAATCCTGCTAAGAAGGCAGCTCCTGTTACGGTTGTTTCGGTGTTTTCCGGGCGGTAAACAGGTGTATTCAGAATATCAGCCTGGAACTGCATCATCAGATTGCTTACAGAAGCACCACCATCAACTTTCAGCGAAGTCAATTTTATACCTGCATCTTCTTTCATACATTCAATTTCATCTTTTACCTGATAAGCAATTGCTTCCAGTGCGGCACGACAGATGTGTGCTTTGTTTGCACCGCGGGTAAGACCAACAATCGTTCCTCGTGCATAAGAATCCCAATAAGGAGCGCCAAGTCCGGTAAAGGCAGGAACCAGAATTACTCCGTTAGAGTTTTCAACTGATTCAGCCAGAGTATCGCATTCATGGGCAGATTTTATAATTCCAAGTTCATCTCTCAGCCATTTTATAAGTGCGCCGCCAATAAATACGCTACCTTCGAGAGCGTACTGGATTTCTCCATTTAACCCCAGAGCAATTGTGGTAAGAAGTTTATGTTTTGAATCGACTGGCTTTGTACCCGTGTTCATAAGGAGGAAGCAGCCGGTTCCATAAGTGGATTTCATTTCTCCTTCATTGAAACAAGCCTGTCCAAAGAGAGCGGCCTGCTGGTCTCCAATTAGAGAAGCAATTGGGGCTTCAAATCCGCAGATAGCTTTATCGGTTTGAGCGTAAATACAGGAAGAATCTTTTACTTCAGGAAGAATGCATTTAGGAATGTCAAGAAGCTGCAACAGTTCATCATCCCACTGGAGTGTGTGAATATTAAAAAGCATTGTGCGGCAAGCGTTTGTATAATCTGTAACATGCGATTTTTTACCGCTGAGTCGCCATGTAAGCCAGGTATCGACGGTTCCGGCAAGAATCTCACCATTTTCTGCACGTGTACGCACTCCAGGAACATTATCTAAAATCCATTTGATTTTTGTTCCAGAAAAATATGCATCTGGCAAAAGACCAGTTTTTGAGCGGATTAAATCACCTTTTCCCGATGAAATAAGTTCATCTGCAATGTTAGCCGTTCTTCTGCACTGCCAAACAATTGCATTGTAAACAGGCTTTCCAGTTTTTTTATCCCACAAAATAACGGTTTCACGCTGATTAGTTATTCCTACAGCTTCAATCTGTTCCGGCTTTAATTTCGCTTTCATGATTGCTTCTTTCATAACAGAAAGCTGGCTTGTAAAAATATCTTCAGGATTATGCTCAACCCAACCTGGCTGCGGAAAATGTTGCGGAAACTCACGTTGAGCTGTGGCAATTTTTTCTACCTGTTTATTAAAAATTACTGCGCGGGAAGAAGTCGTTCCCTGGTCTAATGCTAAAATATATTTTTCCATAAGTTAATTATAAACCAGAAAATGAAAATGTGTGAAAATATTTAAAAAGTGGTTTTAAATTGTAATTTATACAGGGTAAAATTAGTTTATTCCGATTTTATTTTTTCAAAATCCCGTCAATTGCAAGGTTAATAGTTGTGCGGATTTTGGAAATGTCTGTCTGATTCAAAATTGCAACTCTAAAGATTGCGGCTTCTACAATTCCGTACAAAAGTTCATTGATTTGATGAACATCGGTAACCGCAAACTCCTTGTTTTTTATACCACGGATTATAACTGTGCTCATAAGATGGCGTAATTTTACAACACGGCGGCGAACTCGTTCGTCTGTATCAACGCCAGCTTTTTTAAGCTGAATCAGGTAAACTAAAAGAACGCTGAACATATTGATATTCTGCTCGCAGTAACCAACTATAATCATCATAACCTTACGGAGAGTTTCTTCGGCAGGAATGTTTTCGTCCGAAACAAGATTTCGGATTTCAATTTCCATTTCGGACAAAAGTTGTTTTAGGGCAGCTAAAAAAATGTCACGTTTGTTCTTGAAATAAAAATACAGTGTTGTTCTTGTGATTCCGCAACGGTCGGCTATTTTTTGGAAGGTTACATCCTCGTAACCGTCTTTTGCAAAAACATCAAGGGATTTTTCGAGAATCTCGCGTCTTCTTTTATCATGCTCAACAACAATTGCCATTACTTTCTCCCGTAAATATAGAAACTTGTATCAAGATTTCCAGCCTTTAATTTTATTGTCTTGTCTGCTTTGTGATTAAAGTTTTCCTGGAAAGATTGATGAGAAGTTATGATTCCCATACTCCAGCCCGGGAAATCCTGCCAGAGACTATCCATTTTTTTATACAATTTAGCGGCTTCTTCTTCATCTCCAAGGCGTTCACCATAAGGTGGATTACACAATAAAAGTCCGTTTTCGTAAGGAGCAGCTAAATCTGCAAAATCTGACTGAACAAAATCTGGACGCGGAAGATGGGCACTTATTCCAATTGATTTTAAAGCCCGTCCCGCCATGACACAAGCATACTCGGCATTCTTCTTAGCCCTCTCAACGGCCCCCCTGTCAACATCCGAACCGGTAATGCGAACTTCAACGTCCGTACGGATTTTAGCGGCTTCTTCATCGCGGATTGTCTGAGCGAGTTTTTCGTTGTAAATTGCAAGGGTTTCGAGCGCAAATCTTCGGCCAAAACCAGGGGCTACGTTAAAAGCATACAAGGTAGCTTCGATTGGAATTGTTCCCGAACCGCAGAAAGGATCGTGAAGTGGAGTTTTTCGTCGCCAGAGCATTTCCTGCAAAAGAACGGCTGCTGTAGTTTCGCGCAAAGGTGCAATTCCTCCGTCTACTCGGTAACCTCGTTTATGAAGTGGCAGACCAGACAAATCAAGCAAAACTAAAACTTTATCTTCGTCAATATAAATGCGGACATCATTCTGGTTTCCGCTTTCAGGCATTGATGACATGTGCCAGGTATCGCAAAGTTTTGAATAGATTGCTTTGTGAACTATACCCTGAACTGAATGTTCGGAGTTTAATTTAGATTTGTAAGTTCTTACTTTATCAACGACGATTTTTGAGTCTTTGTATAAAAAATCCTGCCAGGGAATTGAGTAGGTTCCGTCAAAAAGCTGATCAAAATCTCTTGCTTCATATTCTGCAAGCTGAAGATAAACGCGGTCGGCAGTTCTGAGACAGAGGTTTGCTTTAAAAAGAGCTGCTTCATCACCCAAAAAAGTAACTCTGCCAGGCGCATTTGAGGAAAGTTTGTAACCTAAATGTTTAATTTCATTGCCTAAGATTTTTTCTGCACCCACGGCACAGAGAGCAACAAGTGTATTCATTGGAACAATTTAACATTTTAACAATTATTGTTCAATTGTGAGAAAAATGGCTGAAAAATCATACAAAAATTATGAAAAATTACAAAGATGACGAAAAATCGTAGCCCTGGGCGCCGTATTTAACTTCAATAACGATTTTGTTATTTGCGATTGGTCTGTTATCTGTATCGTATACAGGAATTGAACTGAGTCCTGTCCAGATAACGCGCTGAAGGTCGTCGTCACCATCAATTTCTTCATACTGTGCCACAAGTCCTTTAATTTCCAGGTCTGTATTAAAGAAAGTTGAAGGAAGGATTTCCAGAAGATGGATTTCGTTTCCATTATGTACAGGAGATTCGTTTTCGGTATCAGAAATAAAGGTGATAGCCTGTGTTCCGTTTGCACAAGAAAAAACCAGAGCCGGTTTGAATTTATCATCAAAATTTTCGATTGCGCTTGGTGCAAGAATTGTACCACTGATTGTAAGTTTTTTGTCGTTTGAGTTATAGATTAATTTTGTATTTGAACCAATTCCATATTTTAAGGCATCTGAAGAATCTGATACTATCCCATTTGCTGCCTCAATTCCTGATGTCCATTTTGTTAGAGTGTATCCTTCATCTTCGTCATAAAGGCGGGCATAATAGCGGTATTTTTTTGATTTGATAACAAGGTCATCTTTATAAACAAAGGTTGTATCATTGCTGGAAGGAAAAACCAGTCCAATATTTTCTATTGGGAAAGTTGAATCAGATTCCAAAGGATAATTGGTTACTTCCTGTCTATAAATATTAACATATTTTACATCCTGCATTGAGTTTTTAAGAGAAACGATAATTCCTGAAGTTGATTTTGTTAAATCCGGGCGTGAAATCTTGGCACTTTCGGTAATTTCAACCAGCTGACAAGTTGAGAAAGCAAAAATACATCCTAAGGCCAAAATGCTATATTTTATCGAATGTTTAATTGTGTTTTTCATAGTATTATCCTTTTTTTATCATCGGTTTATATAAGAAAAAACTTTACAATTCCCAATTTACACCGCCTGAAAAAATCTGTATATTTTTATCTGGAGGTTATTTTTATGAAAAAATCTTTAAGTGTTGTTGCTGCATTGGTTTTGACAGTTTTTGCGCTCACATCTTGCAGTTCAAAGAAAGCTGCAACAATTAAAATTGGTTCAATCGGACCTTTGTCTGGTGCTGTTGCAGTTTATGGTGTAGAAGCAAGAGATGGTGCTCAGCTTGCTGTTGATGAAATTAATGCCGCTGGTGGTATTAATGGCAAATTAATTGAACTTATTACTGAAGATGATGAAGGCGATCCTGCAAAGACAGTTTCTGCATTCAAAAAATTGACAGTTCAGGATAAATGTAAGATTATCGTTGGTTCATTGACTTCTGGTTGTACAAAAGCTATCACAGAACAGTCTCAGGCTATGAAAGTTATTCAGATGGCTCCAGCTGCAACTGCTGAAAATATCACAATTGATGACAGTGGAAAAACAAATCCTTATGTTTTCCGTGCCTGTTTTATTGACCCATTCCAGGGTACAGTTGGTGGAAAGTTCTCTGCTGAAACTTTGAGAGCAAAGAATGCTGCTATCCTTTATGATATTGGAAACGACTATTCAGTTGGTCTTACAGAAAACTTTGAAAAAGAGTTCACCCGTCTTGGTGGAAAAGTTGTAGCAAAAGAATCTTATTCAACTGGTGAAAAAGATTTCAACGCTCAGATTACAAAGATTAAGAATCAGAATCCTGATGTAATTTATCTTCCTGATTATTATGCAACTGTTGCTTTAATTGCAAAACAGCTCAGAGCTCAGGGAATTACAGTTCCTTTTGTTGGTGCTGACGGTTGGGATGGTCTTACAGAAAATGCTGGCGATGAAGTTTTGAACGGTTTCTATTCAAATCACTATGCTGCTGACTCTACTGACGCTGCTGTAGTAAAATATGTTACAAACTTTAAGAACAAGTTTAACCGTGAACCAACTTCTTTTGCTGCTCTCGGATATGATTCTGTTTACATGTTGAAGGATGCTATTGTAAAAGCAGGTGGTGATTCTGATATCGCAGCTGTTCGCAAGGCTCTTGAAGAAAACGAAGGTGACTATGTAACAGGTCATCTTACTTTCGATGCTAAACACAATCCAATTAAATCTGCTGTAATGGTTGAAATGATTAAAAAAGACGGAAAACTTGCTACAGCTTATAAGACAACTGTAAATCCGTAACAATTAAATAATTAAATAATTAAATAATTAAATAATTGGTACATACTTTAAAAAAAAGATGTGCTGACGTGAAATTGCGATTTTTAAGTCCCAATTCCACTACGCACATCTTTTTTTTATTGGTACTTAAAATTATTTAATCTTTTTATCTGTTTTAGTTGTATTTTCTGTTGTCTTCTTTGACTTTCGGTATAACAGTATTGCGGTGATGAGGGAGCCTACCATCATAAGGAAGCAGAGGATTTGGCCGGTGGAGAAGTTCAGGAGAGAAACATTTTCGTAAACGTTGGCAGTTTTATCACCGATTCTAAAGCCTAAATCTGCATCTGGTTCGCGGAAATATTCAATAAAAAAGCGTACAAAACCGTAACCGCCGGTGTAAATACAGGCCAACATTCCGTCAAACTTTTTATGCTTGCGACAGAACCAAATTACAAGCCACAAAACTAATCCTTCAAAAAATGACTCGTACAGCTGACTTGGATGGCGGGGAAGATTTACCATTCTTATTGATGAAATATCCATTCCAATTTTTTCTGCAAAAGCCTGAACCCATGGCAGGGAAGAAGAAAACTTTTCTGCACCTGGAAAAACAATTCCCCATGGCATACTTGTAATTCTTCCGTAGAGTTCACCATTCATAAAGTTACCGAGTCTTCCAAAAATGTATCCCAGCGGAATTGCACAAACCATGGCATCTATCCATTTTGCAGGTGACTGTTTGTGTCTTTTACACCAGATAATCATTCCCAGTAATCCACCGATAAAGCCGCCGTGATACGACATTCCTACAAAGCCTGTAAAGTGTCCGTTTTGGAAAGGCCAGAAAATAAGCCAGGGTTTTCGCCAGTAGGTTCCACTTGTATCGTAAATAAGGGTTGAACCAACACGAGCGCCAATCAAAAGCCATAAAATGCCTGTTGCTAAAAAGCCGAACAAGTCATCTTCGGTGATTTTGTAATTATCTGAATCGAGAGCACCTTCGTTTGCAACTTTACGCAAAATAAAATATGCAATTCCAAAGGCTACGGCGTACATAAGGCCGTACCAGCGCAAAAGTCCTAAAAACTTTACGCCTGGAAAAATCTCTGGGTGAATCCAGGACGGATAGTTAATATATAAAAACATTTTTTTCTCCTAATATGTACCAATTTACAGTTTGCTATGCAAACTGTAAAAGCAGCTAGTAATAATGTATTTCAAAATAGCTGTGATCAGCTGCTTTCTGCTTATCAAACTTTGAAGCCCATTGCGGCGGCTTTAATAATTTTTGCCTTGAGAAGCTGGTTTTCCTTTTTGAGCTGAACCAGTTCATACTGCTGGGTTTTAATCATTTCGGCAAGTTCGCCAATGGAAAGTTCACCGCCAGCAACTAAATCATCAATTCCGGAAAGCTTGAAATCGTAATCGTTATTGGCTTCTTCTTCGGCAGAGATAAAGGTGTCGTTGTTGAAATCTTCCGGATTAAAGTCAGCATCAAAGGTGCGTGGTGGAGTTTCTATAACTTTGTCTGCAATTCTGTAAACGGCCTGACCGAGAACTGACTGTGGTTTGTAAACAACCAGAGGCAACTGGGATGCAAGGGCCTTATCCTGAAGCATATCGCGGTACATAATTCCAAGGAAATCAACTTCAAGTCCAAGGTACTGGTTGCAGGAAGTTTTGATTCGCTGGGCTTTGTTGGCATCGTTTGGATTTTCAATCATATTCATTACAAGGCGAGGTCTGAATTGCTGCATTCTTGTAATAAAAAGATGGGTGTTTTCGCGGTCAACACGTCCCAGAGCTTGAACCAGCTGAGGAATGTAAAGCTTCTGCATTGAAACAGAGTTCTTTTTAAGATTGTCCAGAAGCTCGCGGCCAGGTGTATTCTTTTTATATGTTGTGTAGAGTAGGCGGAAAACGGCATTTTTTAAGAAAAGATATCCGTTCAGGGTTGCTGTAACTGCCGGTGCGGAAACAATAATTCCCTGAGGCGAAAGCAGAAACATATCAAGAATAAACTGATGGGTTCCGGCTCCAAGGTCAAGAATAAGATAATCCGTATCAATATTTTTAAGGTTACGTATGAGTTTTATTTTCTGGGCATGCTTGAGAGAGGTCAAATCAGGAATCTGACTGTCGCCGGCTATAAAACTTACGTTCTTATAATCAGTTGGCTGAATGATGTCTTTAAATTGTGTTTTTTCGGTGAACCAGGAACCCAGACTTGCTGAACCAGGATGTTGTCCTATAACAAGATGAAGGTTTGAAGCTCCCAAATCCAAATCAACTAATACTACCCGTTTGCCCTGCTGTCCAAGGGCGATTGCTAAGTTTGCAGAAAGAAGGCTCTTTCCAACTCCGCCTTTTCCGCTTGCTACTGGAATTATCTGTGCCATAAGTTTAATTATACAATCAATAGTAGATTTTTTAAAGGGAGTGAAGTAAAATGAGCGCTATGAATAGATTTAAAATTTCATTCAAAAAGAGACTTTTTCTCGTTTCAACTGTAGCTATTACACTTTTTTTCAATTCATCTTGTTTTGCAGCTTCCAGGCAGGATGAAAAAGCTTCTGCCTTTCAATATATGAAAAAACTTAATTCTGTTTTTGATTTTGTTTTACAGAATTATGTTGATGAAATTGATCCAAAGATTTTATATGAAGGCGCAATTAAAGGTATGCTGGATTCGATTGGCGATCCTTATACGCTTTATCTTGACCCTAATGCAATGCGTGATTTGAATGATACTACTGCGGGTGCTTTTGGTGGTATTGGTCTTTCTATAACAAAAGCCCTTGAATCTACTCCGGAAAAACCTGCTTATGTAGAAGTCGCTTCTCCAATGGAAGACACTCCAGGCGCAAAAGCCGGTATTCAGGCGGGAGATTATATTGTTGCGATTGACGGAACTCCAACTCCAGACCTTACCATGAACGAAGCTTTGGGAAAACTTCGCGGTCAGGTTGGTACGCCAGTTACTCTGTCTATTCTTCGCGGTACAAACATGCGTTTTGATGTAAAAATCATTCGCGCGCTGATTGAGGTTCCGACTGCAAAATATGGAATGATTGAAGACAGTTCGATTGGCTATGTTAGACTGATTGAATTTACTCCTGAGACGCCTAACCGCTTGCAGGACGCGCTCAATTTCTTTGAAGAAAATAATTACACAGGAATGATTATTGACTTGCGCGATAATCCGGGCGGACTTATAACAAGTGTTGCTGATGTTGCAGATAAATTTATTGATGAAGGTGTGATTGTTTCTACAAAGAGCCGACTTGCTTTTGAAAATCAGGAATTTACTTCGACCGCAGCAAAAACAACTGTAGAAAAGAATCTTCCGATTGTAGTTCTTATAAACCGTGGTTCAGCAAGTGCTTCCGAGATTCTTTCCGGGGCTTTGAAGGATTATCATCTGGCTTATCTTGTTGGTGAGCGCACTTACGGAAAAGGTTCGGTTCAGCAGGTAATTCCATTGAGCAATATTGATGGAATGAAAATTACAATGGCCCGTTATTATACGCCAAGTGATGTAAATATTGATAAAATTGGTATTCCGCCTGATTTGGAAATCAAAAATCTTGAAAAAATGACTCCAGAGGAAGAAGAAATTTACGTAAAATTAGTAAATTCCAATCTTATTTCTACTCTTGTAGAAAAAAATCCAAATTTGAGTGAAGGGGCAATTGCTCTTGAAGCCGAGAAAATTGCTAAAGAATATCCGCTGGATTTGCGCCTGTTGCGACGTATGATTCGTATTCAGGTTCAGAGAACTAAAGCTAATGTTCTTTATGATTTGGATTTTGATTTGCAGCTGAACGAAGCATTAAGAATTGTAAAAAGCAAAGATTTTGACGCTTTAATGAAAAATACAAAAACTTTGAAGGAACTTCAGGAAGCTGTAGAAGATTCTGCAATAGACGCTTCAAAACAGGCTGCGGAATAAATTCAGTAGACGAGAGCAAATGCGACAGTTAATTTTAGATAAAATGCCGGATAAAAAAGGCATTGTCAGTGTAGAAGGCAGCGATTTTAAATACCTGAGACAGGTTCTGCGGGTAAAAAGCGGCGATATGATAAATTTGCGGCTTTTGGATGGAACTTTGCAAAATTCTACGGTTGCTGCGGTTGATGACAAATCTAAAAGAATTCTTTTGCAGATATGCGCAAATGTTTCTTCCAGTGCTTCTGTCGGTTCTGGTGCTCAGGGGACTGTAACACGTGGAAATGTAACACGTGGTGTTCAAGCGGAGGAAATTCAGACAGAAGTTGCTTCCTTGTCTCAGGAATACATACTTTTCCAGTTTATTCCCAAGCCTCAGAAATTTGAACAGATTGTGCGTCAGGCTACGGAATGTGGAGTAAAAACTATTGTTCCGGTAATCGGTGAATATTCAGAAAAAAGCAGTATTTTGGCTTTGCAGGGAAACAAAAAGGACAGGCTTGAAAAGATAATCCGAGAAGCGCGTCAGCAGAGTGGATCGCCGGTTGAGACGGTAGTTACAGAAGCGATGACCTTGGGTGAGGCGCTCGGGCGGTACGAGAGGGATGTCGCTTTTGTTTTGTATGAGCGGCAGGTGGAGGAAGGGACTTCAACTGCTGAATTGCTTAAAAAAAATCCTCAGGCAAAAAAAATTGGAATTGCCTGCGGGTGTGAAGGTGGAATTAGCCCGAATGAAATTGAACTTTTGACAAAAAAAGGTCTTTTTATTCCAGTACATTTTTCCGTAAATATATTAAGGTGTGAAACAGCAGCTTTGTACGGTATTGCCGCTGTCCAGGTTGCCCGAAGTTAATAAAATCAAAAAAAAGGAATTAAACATGGCGATTGAAAGAATTAATTTAATTGGTGTACCAGTTGATATTTGCCAGCCCGAAAATCTTGAAAACGAAATCCTGGAGATTCTCGCAAAACCGGGAACAAAGCAGATTATTTTTCTTTCAATTTGGGATTTATTAAAAGCCCGCCGTCGTGGAGATTTTGCAGACTGCATTAAAAGTGCCGATTTAATTCTTCCAATCTCAAAAAGCATATTAAAAGGCGCCAGATTCCTTAAAAAGAATGTTCCAGTTCGCTACAATCCTTTCAAAGCTATAATACAAATCCTTACAATCCTTGATTCTCATTACAAAAGCCTTTACATGCTGGGCTCACACGCAAAAACCCTGCAAAAAGCAACTGCAAATGTCCGCGACACTTTTCCAAACTTAAAAATCGTCGGCCGTTATGTAGGATATTTTTCAAAAGAAATAGAAGGCGATATCGTTCAGGCAATTTTTAAAGCCCAGCCGTCTTTAGTTTTAATAAGCGATGGTATCAAAGAAAAAAACTGTTGGGCCTATCGCCGCCGAAACCGCTTTTCTTCAAGCATATTCCTTTATTACCGTGATGTGTTCGGTATCTTTTCTGAGCGCGTAAAACGCATAAAGGAAAAAACTTTCGACAAAGGAAACGAAATTTTCGTAGAATTTTTTCACAATCCCTTCAAAATTTTTCTGATTTTCCCATTTTTAAGGTATAAGTTTATTCTGCTTTGGTATAGAATATTTAAAAAGTAGGAGAATTAAGTAAAATTTTAAAAAGTTTGGAGAAAAAAATGTCGTCAGAATTCTATTCTAACGTACTGTTAATTTCTTCACGGCAAGACGTTATTGTCTATTGTAAACGAAACTTGCCAGATGCCTTTCAACTTACGGTTATTCGTGATTTATCGAATTATAATTTGAATCTTTATCAAATTGTTTTGTATGATGTTTCTTCTGCAGCCTCTGATTACAAAAAGCTTTTCTCTGATATAGAAAACAAACTGATTCCAAAACTTAGAAAAGTCGCTTTTATAATTCCAAGTATTGTTTGTGCAGATGTACGCAATAAAATCTTTTCCCTTACCAAAAACATTATTCCATATCCATGCAATTCCAGAATCTATAAAAATATTATCAATTACATCGCTTTTATAAACAAAGATGAAAACAATTCTATAAATAATCGCTTTTATATTTATGGCGATATTAGTGAAGAAGAAAAAATCATAAAAGAAGTTATTCTCGGTGAATCAGCTGCAATGAAAAGCGTCCGTGAAAAAATAATCTGCTATTCAAAAAATGATAATCCAGTTTTATTGCTTGGAGAAAGCGGAACAGGTAAAACAACTAGTGCAGAATATCTTCATCGTTTTTCATCCCGAAGTAAAAAGCCATATATTCCAATCAGTACCATAAATATAGGTATTAATTTTGCAGATACAAGCCTCTTTGGAACTGTAGACGGTGCTTTCACGGACGCAAAAGTTACAAAAGGATTTGTTCAGAAGGCAGATGGCGGAACCTTATTTATTGACGAAATTGGATTAGCAGATCTGGATATTCAATCAAAATTTTATATGCTTCTTGATTCAGGAGTCATTTACAGTGTAGGAAGTTCAACTCCACAAAAAATAGATACCCGTCTGATTTTTGCCACAAACGACAATCTTGAAGAAAAAATGAAAAAAGGTCTATTCCGAAAAGAATTATATTACAGAATCTTTGCAAATGTAATTTATTTTCCACCATTACGTGAACATCGCGGTGATATTGCTCTTATAGCGCAAAACCTTGCAGAAAAAAATAATAAATATTTTTCACCGACAGCCCTTCGCAAGCTGGAAGAATATTCCTGGCCAGGCAATGTTCGTCAACTTGAAAATTGCGTAAATCGCGCAGTCGCATCAAATAAAAACGAACAAATCACAGAAGACAACATTTTCTTTGGAATATAATTGGAATATAAGTTATAATACAGAGTAGAACATAAAAGTTTTGTAGGATAGTAGAATAATAATACTAAGCGATAATAAAGAGGTATTATGAATAAGGAAACAAAAAAAACTGCCCCCAAAAAAGGGAAAAATTCAGAAAAAAAGTTAAACAAGAAGAAAATAAATAAGATTGCATTAATAATTATCTTATGCTGTCTTGTAGTTGGCCTTGGAACAGGATTAACAGTAAGCCTTTCCATAAAAAAGGAAAAAGCAAAAAATCTTGATGTAGCATTTTACAAATTATCTGATTTAATCAAATCTGAAATAGAAAAATATGTTTCTCAGACTTATAGCGGAAAAATCACCTTTACAGATATTTCCGAAGAACAATTTGATGCCAGGAAAATTGCCCGTAAATATGATTTATTTTTCTCCTGGAATGGTTCAGCGGTAAGTAAACTTGATAAATATGCAGAACCACTTCCTGAA
>JAEEGF012488000.1_pt1 | contig 16959 bp, 14 predicted proteins | sample 9134171 | NCBI WGS metagenome assembly JAEEGF01 (sample SAMN16246542, study PRJNA631951) | gut metagenome | biome: gut microbiome; feature: rumen; material: AP-attached | host: Bos | place: Iran: Karaj | collected 2018-10 | reverse complement strand
TCAGCAACCTTTACTTTGATCTCCTTCTCAAGGTCGGCTGCTATGAAGAATGAGGAGGGATTCCAATAATGGGAAACTTTCGTAAGACAGTAATAGGATTAAATCTAAAGAATCATTTAAAGGCTGTTGTCATGGCTATTCTGGCATTTGTGGCTCTTTTCCTGCCATATGTGAATCTGGGAAAAGAGATGGCAAATGGCGAAAGAAAGGCCTTATTTGCTACAGCGTTAAGGCTGATGCAGATATCAGCAGGCGAAAATGCCGGCGCCGCAGGAGCTTTTTCATGGGCTTATTTATTTGTATTTGGGGCAGTGTTGTTCACGGTGCTGGCAGTTGTTTTGGCGGTTGTATCAGTATTTAAGACAAATTCAGTTGTAATGAGAATATGGCAGTGCTTTCAGGCACTTTCAGTCATTTTCACAGGCCTTTTGATGTTTTCCACAAGAAGCATCATGAAGGCAAGCGGAATGGACGGAAACTTCCTTAACAAGGATCTGTCTTTTGGCTACTGGATAATGCTCATAGCAGCATTTCTCGGACTTGTATTTGTAATGAGCGTCAATAAGACAAATGTTGGTTATATCGTTCTGACAGTACTCGGCGTTATCTGGCTCTTCCCGGTTCTGTGGATCGTACTTACAGCTTTCAGAGCAGAGCAGGGCTACTATGTAGGTTATTTTATTCCTAAGGGATTTACATTTGATAACTTCATAAATCTTTTTACCAATAACAGTGTTCTTCCATTTGCGAGATGGTGGTGCAACACTCTTATAGTCGCTCTGTGCAGCTGCGTGATAAATACACTTATCGTGCTGATGACATCATATGTTCTTAGTAGAACAAGATTTGCCGGACGTAAGGCTTTTATGAACATTCTCATGATAATCGGAATGTTCCCGGGCTTCATGTCACTTATTGCAGTTTATAACATCCTTAAGGGACTTGGCTTAAATCAGTCGCTTATGGCCCTTATTGTTGTTGGAGCTGCAGGCGCTGCCATGGGATATCATGTTAGTAAGGGCTTTTTTGACACTATTCCCAAGGCAATTGATGAGGCTGCTATCATAGACGGGGCGTCCAGACTTCAGATATTCATACATGTGACACTTCCGCTTGCCAAGTCAATTATTGTATATACAGTTCTTGGAAGCTTCCTCGGAGCCTGGTCAGATTATATCTTCCCAAGTATGCTCTTTGGAGATAAGCAGAGTTCATATACTGTAGCAGTCGGTCTGTACTGGCTCACTGACTTTAAGAGAATTGATACTTACTATACACAGTTTGCTGCAGGCGCGGTAATCGTTGCTGTGCCTATCGTAATCCTGTTCGTATGGCTCCAGAGGTTCTATGTTGAGGGACTTTCAGGATCAGTGAAGGGATAAAGATAATTTAGGCAGGTATGGAAGCTAGTGAATGATTTTGAGGAGTTAAGCATGGATTGGTTGGAGAGTTTATATAGCGATGGAACGCACGGATTTGTAAGTGATCATACTCCGGGACTTGGTGAGAAAGTTAGAATCTCTATGAGGGTTTTAAAAGACTCACCAATAGAGAAGGTATTTTTAAGACGTATAAGTAATGGCGCAGAGCAGTATATAGAGATGGAAAAAGACGACGATAGGTCTTTTGCCGGACTCTGGTATTATAGCGCAGAGACAGTAATGAACGAGCCCAGGTTGTCTTATTATTTCGTGGTAGTAAGCCAGGGCGTGATCTATTTCTATACTCAGGCTGGGGTGACTACTTATGTGCCAGGCGAAGCTCACAACTTTGTATTGATGTCTGATTATGTTCAGCCAGACTGGGTAAAGGGTGCTGTGTACTATCAGATTTTTCCAACGAGCTTTAAGGATCATTCTTTATATGGAGTTATAGAGAAGATCCCGTATCTGAAGGAACTGGGAGTTACTGCAGTTTACTTAAATCCCATATTCACTGCGCCAAGTGAGCACAAGTATGACTGTGCGGATTACTTCCACGTGGACGATACCCTTGGCGGGGACGAGGCTCTGGTGGCACTTAGTAAGGCCCTTCATGATAATGGACTCAAGCTGATTCTGGATATTTCAATAAATCATACTGGTATTGAATATAGCTGGGTTAAGGATAGAAGCGATTTTTATGTAAAAGATACTGATGGCTCTATTAAGGGCTGGGCTGGCTATAAGGGACTTCCTGTTCTGGATTATCGTAACGATGAGGTCAGGGAAATTGTTTATAGGGGTAAGGACTCTGTGATCAGAAAGTGGCTTCGCCCTCCATACAATGCAGATGGCTGGCGCTTTGACGTGGCTGATGTCTGGGGCAGAAATGATGATGTACAGCTCGCGGATGAACTATGGAAAGAGTTATGTCAGGCAATCAGGGAAGAAAAGAAGGATGCCATGATCATCGGCGAGCACTGGGGAGATTGCACTGAATATCTTCAAGGTGATCTTTGGAATGCACCGATGAACTATTTTGGTTTTGGCAGAATAGCCAGACAGTTCGCGGGATTGGGAGATCTTTTCCTTCTGAGAAACGAAGTACTAAAGGCTGTTCCGTATGAGATGACTGCACAGGATGTAGTTAACAGAACTAATGAGTATTACACTAAACTCCCACAGGTTATTGCTGACTGTAACATGAATCTGTTTGATTCTCATGATGTTTCGAGGGCTCATAACAATCCTGAAATTGATGAGGATAAGTGGCGTAGCATGGTGATCATGCAATTTCTGTGGACTGGAATTCCTTGTATATATTATGGTGATGAGCTTGAAATCGATGGTTATATAGAGCATGACTCAGGTTTCAGGTACAAGATGCCTTGGGAGGAAGAAGATGCGCGAAAGCGTGGAGTGCATTTCCGTACTTATCAGAAGCTAAACTGGTTACGCAGTAATGAGGCTGCGTTTTCCGAGGGGGGAAGAAAAGTTTTATTTGCTGATGGAAAAATAATTGTCGTAGCCAGATTTATGGATGATAATATATACATTGGAACCGTTTCCATGGAAGATACAGACAGGGTTATCACAATTCCGGTGGGATACGTCGGGGCAGTAGAGCCGGAGAATTGTGATGCTGATATATACAGGAAAGATACTTCTGGATATGAGAGTGGTGTAGATGAATTAGGTAGCTCTTTTACCGGAAGAAAGATAGACGATGGAATGTATGAGCTGGTGGTACCTGCGAAGGCTTCGTATGTTATCAAGATGAGTTCTCCATGAAAACGGAGATGAGGAGGCAGAATTAGTTGAGTAATATAGTTAAGGGTGATAAATATCGTATCTCTGTGCTGACTGACAGGCTGATACGTCTTGAATATAGCGATGAAGGCAGGTTTGAGGACAGGCCTAGCTTTGCGTTTATCAATAGAGATGGCGCTACATGTGCTGCAGGAAGTGCAGATGGCGATAGATGTCAGGCAGATACTGGACAGGACGGCGCTATAGTTCGGATTGATGACAGGGAAGACAGTCTTGTGATTGAGACAGCAGCTCTTTTGCTGACCTATGACAAAAAGGAATTCTCATCCTATGGGCTTACGATAAAGCTCAAGGAAAATGGCGTTGTCTGGAACTATGGTGACAGCTATACCGACTGGAGTAATCTGGGCGGAACAGCCAGAACTCTTGATGATGCGGACGGTCGAGTAAGGCTTGAAAAGGGAATTTTTGGAAGAGATGGCTATGCAGCTATAGATGATAGCAAAACTCCCGTTATTGAAGATGGTGAGTTCGTTAATAGGCAGGAAGGTGCGATTGACGTTTACTTTTTTGGCTATGGAAAGGACTACTACGGAGGGCTTCGCGATTTCTGTAAGATAAGTGGCAGGATGCCAATGATTCCCAGATATGCCCTTGGTAACTGGTGGAGCAGATATTATAAGTACACGGAAGCTTCCTACATGGACGTGGTGGAGCAGTTTGCCAAGGAGGGGATTCCTCTTTCTGTTGCTGTTATAGATATGGACTGGCATCTGACTGAGATTGATCCCAAGTACGGCTCAGGCTGGACTGGATTTACCTGGAATGAGGAGTTTTTCCCTGATTATAAGAGGTTCCTAAGTAAGCTCCATGACAACAATCTAGCTGTTACTCTTAACCTTCATCCAGCTGATGGAATCAGACCTTTCGAGGCTATGTATGATGACATGGCAAAGGAGATGGGGCTGAGTGAATGTGAAAGTGGGGCAGATAAGAAAGCTAGTAATGGTGAATGTGGGCAGGATAATGTTTCATCTATTGAAAGAGAGAAATGCCATGATTTGATGCCAGCTATCGAATTTGATTTTGGCGACAAGCAGTTTAGAGATGCATACTTTGATGTTGTAATGCACCCTTACGAAGAAGACGGCGTGGATTTCTGGTGGATAGATTGGCAGCAGGGAACTGGCAAAAAGTGCGGTGATGTGGATCCGCTTCTTTTGCTCAATCATTATCACTACGAGGATCAGGAGAAGAGAAATCTTCGTCCAATGATCTTCTCAAGATATGCAGGTGTTGGAAGCCACAGATATCCTGTGGGCTTTTCAGGAGATTCTCATGTGACATGGAAGTCCTTGGAATTCCAGCCATATTTTACCAGCACAGCCAGCAATATTGCTTACAACAACTGGAGCCACGATATAGGCGGACACATGCTGGGAGACAAGAATCTGGACCGTCTTATCAGATGGATTGAGTACGGAGTTTTTTCACCTATAATGAGAATTCACAGTAGCTGTAGCCCATTCTTTAACAAGGAACCATGGCTTCTGGATGAGCCATACAGGAGTATTGTAGGCAAGTTCATGCGACTTCGTCATCAGCTGATTCCATATCTTTATACTGAGAATCACAGAGCTTATGCGGAGTGTAAGCCTCTTGTAAGGCCGATGTACTACGATTATTCAGATTGTGCTGAGACTTATGAAGTTGGTAATGAGTACAAGTTTGGTGAGAATCTTATTGTCAGCGCTGTTACAGGTCCTGATGATGAGGAGCTTAGACTTGGTGTTACCAGAGCATATATTCCTGCCGGCAGATGGTATGACATTTTTAATGGACTCATTTATCAGAGTAAGAGCGGACAGGTTAAGAAGCTTTATAGAAAGCTTTCGGAGCTTCCAGTTCTTTTACCAGCTGGCGGAATTGTGCCAATGGCTTGTGGTGGGCTGGATGAGGATAATAGAATTGGTGATGACAAGGTTTCTGGTGGAAAAACTAGAAATGGAAACATCAATGATACTGGTAATCCTGCGGCACTCTATGTTCTGATTGGCGGAGGCGCTGATGGTGAGTACACAATGTACGAGGATGACGGCATCAGCATGAACTTCGAGAAGGGCGCCTTTGTTAATACCAGGTTCAAGGTTAAGTATGATGAAGCTGCCAAGAAGATGGTTATCGCTGTTAATCCTGCAGAGGGTGATGTAACACTCATTCCAGCTAAGAGAAGCTATGAGTTCGAGGTGTATGGCGTTAAGGCTGATGCGGCTTGTACTGGGGATAGTATGGGTAATGTCATAGAAGTTGGCACTTTGAGCAATTGTGACTGCACAGGGAAGTCAATTGTAGTAAAGGTTCCAGCTACTAGTGTTAAGGAAAAGATAATTGTCGAGCTTACTGGTGTTGAGATTCTCGAGAATGACTACAAGCAGCTCGTTTTTGAAATCCTCGACAGAGCCTGGATCAAGACTATCCACAAGGATATGATCTATGACAAGCTTCAAAAGCTCGACAGAGCCGAGTTTACAAGCTGGCTTCAGGGCGCAGATGTATCAGAGAATCTCAAGAGTGCTATAAATGAGATACTGCTGTAAAATAGAGAGTTTAAAGGGCTGGTCGCCTAGGCGACTGGCTCTTTTTACGTTAGAAGATTGATTTCATGATGTTTTATATGTATGGTAAATAAAGAACATGAAGATGGCAACTGAGTGAGGCTGCATAAATGGTAGAAAATATAATCACCAAATTATTTGAGGATAAGCCTTTTGTTATTGATCTGGAGTGTCTTGATTATGGAAATCCGATTTCCAGCGCAGTACAGCTTTCTCTTCAGTGGGCGGGAATTACGACCTGCAGCCTAGATTTTGCTAAGCACAGAGCCTTTTGGGAAGGGTATCTGGCTGAGTATGACTGCGGCTTTAGTGATTATGATAAAACCTTCGGAGTTGCCTATACCTGGATAGAATGGCTTGAATACAATATCTCTCGCACTCTTGGAAACTGCCAGGATGAGGCAGAGCGACAGATGGGCATAAATGAAGTTAAGAATACTGTGGCAAGAATTGCTTATATTCGCGAAATGGAAGATACGATCAAAAAGAATATGAATTTGCTGTCTTTGATGTGAGAAGATAGTTCTTTTGATAATAGATAAGAGTTCAATGCAGTATTGAGTGGAGCTGTTATGGAGAAAAGATATAGACTTAGATTTTATGGTACTGTACAGGGCGTGGGCTTTAGATTTACAGCCTCTCATGCAGCAAACATGTACAGACTTACAGGATACGTTAAAAATGAATACGATGGCTCTGTTACCTGCGAGGTTCAGGGAAGGCAGGAAGATATTGAGCAGTTTATTGCAGCTATTTATAGAGGGAGATTTATTGAGGTTGATAGAATTGATAAGACTCAGCTTGAACTTGATGATGCTGAGAGAGGGTTTGAAGTAAGACATTAGCCGAATTATTGCTATTTCTTAGATTTCGGCTAATGATTTTGGAGGGCTTTTTATTGAGTGTTAGCCGAAATTGAAATATTTGATTGATGCGGCTAATTCGATTTTACCTTGGTAAGACAGTGATTTAGCCGCAGAGCCAGTATATGAGGTTCTGCGGCTAATGTGTTATGAAGGTGAATGTAAAGAGCGTTAGCCGAAAACAATGTAAACACGTACATGCGGCTAAAAGACATTCACAACATGCCCAAATTCCATTAGCCGCATTATATTAAATTGCTACTATTCGGCTAATAGGCGCATGCAAATCAACAAAATAATCAATTTCCAGTCTTATTACCATGTCCACCCTGACCTTTTTGGAAGTCTCCTGAAGGAGCCTGGCCGCCTTGGAAACCTCCTGAAGGCATCTCACCATTTGGTGCTTCTCCGCTTGGGAAGTTACCGTCAGGAGCCTCGCCTGAAGGCATTTCACCATTTGGGGCCTGGCCTCCAAATCCGCCCATGCCGCCACGGCCGCCGCCCATTGGCATTGATTCTGTGATCTCTGTTACTTCTTCTCCGTTTACTGTGATGGTGCCACCATTAAGTTCGGCTGTAGTGTCATAATCGAAAGCAAACTGCGCTGTAATATCTATATTTCCGCCATTGATGATAAGTGAGCCGTTTGCATCAAGTGCATCCGTGTCACCGCTTGCCATTTCGATGGAAATATCACCACCATTTATCTCAATAACAACATCGTAGGCAGTACTCTTGTTAGACGCATTTATACCATCATCTGTTGCATAGATGTCTATTGTTCCACCATTTATCTGGATATATGTTCCTTCGAGAGCCTCGGCTGCATTAACATTGATATTGCCATCATTTATCATGAGAACTGTTGTTGCCTGAATACCGTCATCTGTAGCCTTGAGAGTATAATCACCACCATTTATATAAACATATCCAACGGTCAGATCATCTGAGTTTTCGCTGTGAAGAGCATCTTTTCCTGCTGTTATGTTAAAAGAGCCATCGTTAATACTGAGGGAATCATTAGCTTCGATACCATCTTCATCAGCAGTGATATTGTAGGTACCTCCGGTTACTTTGACATCATCTTTTCCTGAAATACCATTTGCGGTGGACTCAATATTAAGAGTTCCGACTCCGTTAAATACAAGATCATCCTTGGAGTAAATTACAGCATCAGTGTTTGTCGTTCCATCAGTTGTGAAGGTTCCGGTAACTTTAAGTGTATTTGTAGAATCAGTAGTAGTTACAAATACTTTATCTGCTGCTTTTACATAGATTGCAGGAGCTGTAGTGTTGGTAATGGTAACTCCGTCAAGTACCAGCTGAACCTTGGCTGCATCTGCATCAACGATGATAGAAGTTCCTGTCACGTCGCCGCTTATCACATACACGCCTTCTGAACTGATAGTGACATCCTCACCACTTGTGAGTGTGATATATTCTGCGTCTGTAAGATCAGCTTCCTGTTCAAGATCCCTGTCTGAAAAAAGATTTGATGTATCAATCAGAGAAGATGAACTTGCAGTAGTAGAACCATTTGCCATGTAGCTTTCTGATGAATCTGAGCCGGATTGCGCTGATTCTGAGCTGTTGTTGCCTCCCGAAACAGCACCTTCAGCATTTTGGCCACTGACAGTATCATTATTATTATCACCATTACCTTCAACAGCGCTGGTATCTGACTGCTCTGTAACTGTCTGATTTAGTATGTTTGAAACATCTTCGGCAGAACACCCTGTCACCGCAAGGGTTGCTGTCAATAAAACGATAGCTGCAAACATATTTCTTTTACCATTTAATTTCTCTAATAGATTTTTTTTCATAATATTTATCTCACTTTCTTACAACCATTGTACTAATAATGAAACTTGCGATAAAGTAGTTTACTGATAGAATACCTTGTACCTATCGGATGATCATATTATTGCGTGTCAACCTAAAAACAACCTAAAAGAAATATTAATGATATGATGTAGGTGTCAAAAATGAAAAAATGAATTTAGACATTACATGATATAAGTTAATGATGAGGAAAAGTAAACAATTATATTGTAGACAACCTATATAAAAAGGTATTATGTTAAAGTGGCGGAGAAATATCGAAATGGGAATTATTAGTGAAAAGATAACACAAATATTGGAAGTGGCTGTGATATCAAGAGCAATTATCAGTAAGCCTTTATCCAAATCTTCCGAATACAGGAAAATAGAGATTTTGGCAAAAGAAAAAGCATCTGCCGGAAACGACTGCAAGACATGCCCTCCGGACAGACTTTTTCAGATTTCCAAGTATACTGGAAAGCAGGTCTTTCATGAGAATGTTAAGGTAAAAGAGCTGCCGCAAAGAGTTGAGGAGCTGATAAATGAGCTTTCTTTCAGACAGATGAGCGTTTGGACAGAGGAACATGAATACATATTTCTTTTGTCTAAAAAAGGCGAACTGAGCTTTAAAAAGCGTGTGCTCAAGGAAGATGAACAAAAGCACCTTGGTGAGAAAAATACAGGACATAACAGGCAAAAGAACTACATCATTAGCGAAGGACAGCAGGTTGAGCCGCTATATGACATGGGAATCTTTACCAAGGAAGGCAAAGTCGTAAAGTCCATGTATGACAAGTTCAGACAGATCAACAGATTTCTTGAGATACTTGATGATGAGATCGATTCTGCCAAATTAGATCATTTGAATGTTATAGATTTTGGATGTGGCAAGAGCTATCTCACCTTTGTGGTTTACTATTACCTGACAGAAATTAAAGGTATCAAGGCCAACATTATCGGTCTTGACCTCAAGGATGATGTTATCAAGAAGTGTAATCAGGCCGCGCAGAAATACGGCTATGACAATCTTCACTTTGAACTTGGTGACATCAACGGCTATAAGGCGCCATTTGACGTAGACATGGTCATCACGCTTCATGCCTGCGATACAGCAACTGACTATGCGCTATATAATGCGATCCAGTGGGATGCCAAGATGATCTTTTCCGTGCCTTGCTGTCAGCATGAGCTCAATCAGAAGATACAGACAGATGACCTTTCTATCTTGACCAGATATGGCATTATCAAGGAACGTTTTGCGGCCCTTGCAACGGATGCAATAAGAGGAAACCTTCTAGAGTACGCAGGTTACAAGACGCAGCTTCTTGAGTTCGTGGATTTTGCACATACGCCCAAGAATATACTAATAAGAGCTGTGAAAAGACCTATTGGCCCCAAGAACAGCAGAAACAAGGCGCTGGAAGAAGTAAACAAGCTTATGGAAGAATTCCATACAGACCAGACACTATACAATCTCTTGGTAAAAGAGAATTCTTAAAATTATTTATAATTTTAAAATATATTTAACACAATTTTATAGTACAATGGTCAAGAACCATTTAATTAAGATAACAGGAGGATAATCAAAATGGGAGTAAACAGTATTGATGCAGAGGACGATCAGTTCGCATACCGTTATGACACACAGCTTCTGATAGATCGTAGAGACAAGGATCTTGATGAGGACGAGATATCAGATTATATCACAGAGAACTTTGAAGGTAATTCACTTATTGCAGCAGGAGACGAGGACCTTGTTAAGATTCATTTTCATACAAATGAGCCTTGGAAGGTGCTTGAATACTGCAACACAGTAGGCGAAATCTACGACATCGTAGTTGAAGACATGATCCGTCAGGCAAACGGATTACAGGGATAATACATAAACCTCCAATGATTTGCAGATATGAAAATGCGTATATTCATGGACAAACCTCCAGTGATACTTCGTATCAAATCGGTTTGACCATGAACAGACTTATTATCATATTCCTGCAAATCAAATCGGTGTTATGTACATACCCCCATGTGGGTCTATGCAGATACAAGATAGGAGACTTTTATGAAGAAAATTATACTTGGCAGTACTGGCATTACAGTGCCTCAGAATGGCTTTGGAGCTCTCCCTATTCAGAGAGTGTCCTTGGACGAAGCAGTTAGAATCCTTCGCAAAGCATATGATGGCGGAATGAGATTTTTTGACACTGCAAGAGCCTATAGCGACAGCGAAGAGAAGCTGGGCGCGGCTTTTGGAGATGGCTATGTAAAAAGAGAAGACATAATCATCACAACCAAGACAGCAGCCAAGACTCCTGAAGAGTTCTGGCAGCATCTTGAGACTTCTCTTGAGAAGCTCAAAACTACATATATCGATGTTTATCAGTTCCATCTCATGGGACAGTGCTGGAAACCAGGCGATGGCACAGGCATGTACGAGTGCATGTTAGAAGCCAAGGCTCAGGGCAAGATTAAGCACATTGGCGGAACAGCTCACAAGATCGGCGTTGCCAAGGAACTAGCTGAGTCAGGACTCTACGAGACTGTTCAGTATCCAATGAGCTACCTTGCTACAGACCAGGAGATAGAGCTTATTCACCTGTGCAACAAGAATAATGTTGGCTTCATCGGCATGAAGGGCCTTGCTGGCGGACTTATCACTAACTCCAAGGCTGCCATGGCTTTCATCAATCAGTTCGACGGCGCAGTTCCTATCTGGGGAATCCAGAGAGAATCTGAGCTTGATGAATGGATTGCTTTCATGGATGAGACTCCTTCTATGGATGACGAGATCAAGGCATTTATCGAGAATGAGAGAAAAGAGCTTATGGGTGATTTCTGTCGTGGCTGCGGATATTGCATGCCTTGTACAGTAGGAATCCAGATAAATCAGTGCAACCGTATGACTCTTATGCTCAGACGTGCACCTTCAGATGGCTGGCTTTCAGAGTACTGGCAGGCTGAGATGGGCAAAATTGATGAGTGTATCGGCTGCGGTGTTTGTCTTTCCAAGTGCCCATATGAGCTAAATATTCCAGCTCTTTTACGCAAGAACCTCGAGGACTACAGAGAAGTTCTTGCGGGAAATCGTAAAGTTAAATAATTTGATTATAAAAAAGAAAGACGATATGGCTGTGGTAGTCATATCGTCTTTTTGTGTTGTGTTAGCTCTGAGATATCTCATTTCTATATATGTTCTGATATTCCTTGGGTGACATCCCGTATTCCTTCTTAAATGCCTTGAAGAAACTGGAATAATCACGAAATCCAAATCGCTCATAAGACGTCGTAATGCTGCCGCCACTGATAATGGCGTTTCTGCATTCAGACAGTCTTTTCTTAATGATGTATTGGTGTAGCGATATTCCCAGCGTGTCCTTGAATAAGTGTGCGACATAGTACTTGCTGACAAAAAACTGCGCTGCCACATCATCAAGACTCAAGGTGTCCTCCAGATTGCTCTCCACATAGGACAGGATGTTCTGGAAAAGAGTCAGCTCATCGCTTCCAGAGTGCTGGTGATCCTCGTCATAGATAATTCGGTTGATGGTTAGAATCAGGTCGCAGAGGCATATATGCCTGAAGGCGTCTGAGGCATATCTTTCGCCGGAGGTTTCTTCCAATAGCCTCAGGAACTTGGATTCAACCTGATGAAAAGCAGCCGGTGCCAGATGATAGATGTATTTCTTGAAGGCCTCCGCACGCTGCATAAGATACATATAATCAACGGACTCTTCCATGAGTCTGTTGCAACAATCCTTGCTGATCCAAAAGACAAATCGCCTATAATATTCATCAGAATCATGCATCAGCGCATGGTGCGAAATTCCTGGAGGAACTATCATCAGATCGCCTGGCGTCATTTTATATTGCAGCACATTTCCTCCTGCCTGCCTGATCTCCATGGTCACATTTCCCTGTAAAAAGAGATAACACTCATAGTAATCGTGGGCATGAGGCGCAAGGGTTTTGAAGTCTTTGTCCGAATAATAGAACACCTCAAAATCCGAGGAGAGCATGTACTGTCTGGAATTAAAGGATGATCGAAGTTTGTTTTTCATATAAATTATTATGGTTGGCTGGCGCAACTTTTGCAATATGGCAAATGTGGTATAATTGATAAGAATTTTTTTGAAGGGAAGAGATAGGTATGATGAAATGTAAAATTGATAACTTCAAGGTTAAGAATGCGTATATGAGGAAGTGGCTTGTGATGCTAGTGGGGATAGCACTTATCGCGTCAGCACTTGCGATTATTCTTTACAGAGGCTTTGTGAACAACAAGCTCAAGGACGAGAGTATTTCTTTTGCCCAGGCATATAACGAAGGGCGCCTTGACGAGAAAATGTACGTCAATGTCGAGATCACTGACGAGCCCTATGTGTTTGCGGCCGAGGGCGAAACCATTCACTACTACTACGTGAGTGACGAGAATGGTCTTTACATCATGAAGGCCACTAACGAGAAGTACAACGATTATATCAACTCAATCAATGAGAACGGCTACGCGAGAATTGTTGGAATCATCACCGAGATGGAGCCTGAGTTAAAAGAGATGGCGATTGAAGCCTACAACGAAGGCATTGACGAGGCAGACCAGATTACCAGGGAGCAGTTCGATAACTACTTCCAGGATGTAGTTCTTTTTGCAAATGCTCCGCTTGAAAAAGGTGGTGCAGACTATGCGCTCATATGCTTTTTCATGATCATGGGGGGCATTTTGATTGCCCTTTTGGGAGTTGTTTCTGTAACTAATTATTCAGGCACTCTGGGTAGAATGTCAGAGGTTGAAGCAATGCAGATAGCAGCTGAGCTCGACGACGAGAGAACAGTCTACATCAAGAAGTGTCGCACTTACCTCACACCAAACTATATCGTGAGCCTTGGTACAGCCCTTGTAGCTATGCCATACGCTAATATCCGCTGGGCATACAGATTCAACCAGAGCTACAACCTCATTCCATGCTACACCGACATTAAGCTCGTTGGTCTCAACTTCCAGAAAGTCAGCGCTGCTCAGATGTTTGGCTTTGTCTTCAAGAAGAATGACGTGGTCAACCAGATTTTCTCCACAATCCGGCAGCATAATCCAACCACTGCATTTGGCTACACTCAGGAGCTCATCAATTACTTCGCTATGCTCCAGAAGCAGTACAGGCAGCAGGGCCAGCAGATGATTAAGGTGTCATGAGGGCTGGATGGCTGATATAGATAATAATAGAATTAGTTTGAAATGTTGAGAGACGCAGATCAGAAATGAACTGCGTCTTTTTTTATAGATAATCGGGATATAGTTAAGTTCTTAATATTTTTTTAAGATTGCATTTAACTCATTTACATGTTAAAAGACCTATGATATTCTAACCAGGCTTGCTCATTCTGAGCAACCAGTCATACATACGGCGTGTCAAATTCGCTGCGATATATGAATGATCATAGTATGACAGTATTTCAATCTAGTTTTTGAAAAGAAGAATATGAGAAAAAGAGGAATAGTATGCAAGATAAACTAAGTATTATTAAAGATGCAGATGGCAAGCTATATCTTTATGATCTTGTAAATACAAAAAAAGAAGCAAGTACCCCGCTTGAGCAATAGCCGTACGGTATAATTTGAAAAAAGAATGTGTAACTAAGTCCTTGTAAAGAATTACAATGATAGAATAATAATGGATGCAAAGCGTAGATTGACCCAAAATCTACGCTTTTTTCTATGAAAATAACTATATATAGACTATAATATAACTAAGAAACAATAACGTTGGCATTATTAAATTTCTAAAAATCTCCATCACATTTACTAAAATAAGTATAAAATCTGCCGATATATAACTTAGAGTGTCAGATTTTATGATAAAATTAGCGTGTGAGGGCGAGATATGCTAGTTGAATACGATAACGTGGCAGTGGTAAATAGCCAGGACTTAGCACTTGAGGGAAACTTAGATATCGAAAATCAGGAATCCCAGGCGCAGGAAGAGGCGGTTAGCACTGTTATAGCTAATGTTAAAGGAAAAATCATATACAGAGCCATTAAGAGAGCGTTTGACATTGTAGCATCTTTGATTGGACTGATAGTATTGTCTCCGCTTTTTTTGATTGTGGCAATTCTGATTAAAAAGGAAGATGGTGGGCCTGTCTTCTTTGTGCAGGAAAGAACCGGATTAAATAATAAGCCTTTCAAGATGTACAAGTTTAGGACAATGTGCGAGAACGCATCAGAGATGCATAAGTTCTTGTTAGAACAGAATGAGCTTGATGGCCCTGCTTTCAAAATGAAGCATGACCCTAGAATCACAAACATCGGAAAGACTCTTAGAAGAACAAGTATCGATGAGCTTCCACAGCTCCTCAACATATTAAAAGGCGAAATGTCAGTTGTCGGACCAAGACCACTTCCGGTATACGAGACCGACCAGATGACACCGTTCCAGATGACAAGACATCTTGTAAAACCAGGTCTCACCTGCTATTGGCAGGTTATGGGCCGCACCGAAGTTCCATTTGATGAATGGATGGAACTTGACCAGAAGTATTTGGAAAAGAGAAGTATTGCAACAGATATAGGTCTTATTATTATGACTTTTAGAGCGCTTAGTGCAGGGGATGGCGCATACTAAATAGAACTTTGGGGGCACAAATTTGAATATCGCTTATGCTTCAGACAACAATTTTGTAGATGTAATGTGTGTTTCGATTATGTCATTTAATGACCATAATTCTGATGCGACTATTTACATACTTGATTGTGGTATTGAGGAGCATAATAAGCAAAAGATACTAGAACTGTGTTCCGGAAAGAATACAGTTCTTTTTGTTGACGCCAAGAAAACATTGGACGAATTAGACTATGATCTGAATCTGGATAGAGGGTCTGTTGCAGCATATGCTAGGCTTTTTATAGGCTCATTGTTACCTCATAGTGTAGAGAAAGTACTATATCTTGATTGTGATACATTTATAAGAACGTCGCTGGAAGAATTATATAGTACGGATATTAGCCCCTATATCATTGGAGGAATTAGAGATGCCTTCAGTGTGTTGAATAAAAAAGTGTTTGGCATAAAAAAGGGAGATATTCTTGTTAATTCTGGAGTTCTTTTGATAAATCTATTGGGGTGGCGAAAACAAGAAATAGAGAGGAAAATAATAGATTTGATTGGGGGGAGAAGGAAGATCTTTCAAGGAGATCAGGGAGTTATCAACACCATTTTTCATGGAAATGTTTATGAACTTCCTTTGAAGTATGATGTTATGACATACCTTTATGACTTCACTTATGAAGACATGATGTTATATAGAAAACCAGATAATTATTTTGGAAAAAATGATGTAGAAGAGGCAGTTGCTAATCCGGCAATAGTACATTTTTCGAGTAGCTTTTGTTCATACAGACCATGGGAAAATGGCCAGATATCGCATCCGTTCTATGGAGAATGGATGCAATTGTATACAAAGGTTGGATGTAAAGAAAATAGTACTTATCGAAGTCTTTTGAAGCCGAATAGAGGTAGTTTGCTATTAATCAGATTGCTTCATTCTATTCTAAGACCTACAAAGTATTTATTGGATGTATGAACATGTGGAGCAATTTTTTTAACCAGAGAAGGTGTTAATGTGTATATTCATTTGATAGGTTTGATTATTACACTATTGCTATCAAAATGGGCATTAGTATACCAAAATAGTACAGATAAAAATGAATCTTTCCAGTTTAAAAAAATAATAATATTACTTTCTATAATTCCGTTCTCATTTATTTCAGGAGTCAGGTATTACGTAGGAACTGACTGGAAGATGTATCGAAATGTTTTTTTACAAATAAAAAATGGAAGGCAATTTAGCTCACTCTATTTTGAAAGAGGCTATCTCCTTTTAAATAAAATTGTAGGATTTTTCAGTGGTAACTATTCGGTTTTTTTCACTGTTATAGCTTTTTTAACTACGACATTTTGGTTTATTGCTATTTATTATTTGTCTGATAATCAGAGAGCGAGTATATTTCTGTGGGTTTTATCGCAGTTCTATTTTTTTAGTTTTAACGGAATGAGGCAGGCATTAGCAATTTCACTTTTTTATTTTGGCCTGCTATTTCTACAAAAGAAAAAATATGTTCTTTACATGATTGTTATAGCGGGTGCATTAACAATACATAGGAGCGCTATTATCATGGTTCCACTATTGTTTTTTGGCAACATAAAAATGAAGTTTAGCAGGTATGTTGAAGTACTTTTAGGCGCCTTTATTCTAGGACGTTTTTCTATTCAAATAGTCAATAGATATAGCTTTTTCGAAAAGTATCGAATGTATTTGAAAGTTAAAAATGATTTCAGTGTTTCAGACTTCATTATTCTTTTATTTGTTTGGTTTTTTGCATTGGCAGTAAAAAAGCGAGCTGATGCGAATGGAAATGAAAAGTTTAACCTGTTTTATAATATTTTGTTTTATTCTTTGGTATTATGCACACTGACG
>JAEEGF010839233.1_pt1 | contig 16961 bp, 12 predicted proteins | sample 9134171 | NCBI WGS metagenome assembly JAEEGF01 (sample SAMN16246542, study PRJNA631951) | gut metagenome | biome: gut microbiome; feature: rumen; material: AP-attached | host: Bos | place: Iran: Karaj | collected 2018-10 | reverse complement strand
GACCAGACAGGCGGCAAAAAAGCTTATGATCTTTTTCATGATACGTTCACTTTATCGATTAATAACCGGGGTTCTGCTGGCTGCGGATCTGCGGATTGGAGTCGATCTCGGCCTGCGGGATCGGCCATACGAAGAAGGGATCGGACGCATCGCGGGAGAGCAGTTCCGTGTAGGTGCTGCCCGCGTCGATCACCAGGTTCTTGTCCTGCGCCTCGCTGCGCGCGAAGCCCTGGTTCCAACGCTTGAGGTCCTTGAAGCGGAAACCTTCGCCGTAGAGTTCCCGTGCACGTTCCAGTTTGATCTGGGCCATCAGCTCGTCGCCGGTGTAGTGGCGGTCAGCGTAGCCCGGGATGCGGCTGGCGCGAAGCAGGTTCAGATAGGTGCAGGCCTGGTCGGCCTGGCCGGCCATGGCGTAGCCCTCGGCCGCGATCAGGTACTGCTCCGCGATGCGGAACGGCTTGATCTTCTGGATGTAGGTCGAAGCGCCCGTCGAGGCCATCAGTGCCGGGTTGCCGGGGAACTTGAAGCAGAGATAGACGGTGCCCGAGAAGTTGCCCAGGTTGACCTGGGTCCGGCGGAACCAGGTCGTGAAGCGCAGGTCGTTCTTGTCATAGGACTCGACGATCCATTTCTCCGGAATGTAGTTCGGCGCATAGAGACCGCCCGTGTATTGGATGTACCCGTAGTCGTTGGTACTGGGCGTCGAATCGAAACTGGCCCAGAACTGGGTGATGCATTCCTTGCCGCTGTCGTTGGTCCACAGAGCGGTGAAATCGTCCTGCGTGTTGAGCAGCGGATAGCGGCCGCCGTTGATCAGCTCGGCGGCCAGGCCAGCGGCCTTGGCGTATTCGCCCTTGGTCAGGGCGACGCGGGCCTGCAGGGCCTTCACGGCGTCGGCCGTAAGGTAGATCGAACCTTCGGCGCCGGTCACGGAGCCCAGGAGCTGGGCGGCCTTGTCGAGGTTCTTCTCGATGTAGGCATAGGTGTCGGCCAAGGAGCTACGGCCCACATACGTGGACTGGTCGCTCGGCGTGGCGAACGTCGCGTCGGAGAGCATCACGCCGTAGTCGGACGAAGCGTTGGACGAGTAGTTCTTGCAGAAGAGTTCCGTGAGGATGAACATCGCATACGCCTTGGCAAAGGCGCTTTCGCCCAGGATCACGTCGTACTGCGCTTTCTCGGCCGCAGTGGCTTCCGCCTGCAGGGCGGGAATGCCGCCTTCCAGGAAGTTGGCCAGCATCACCAGGTAGTAGGCGCTCGACCAGAGGGATTCGACGTTGCCGAACGTGGAACGCATCTCCCACTTGTAGTACTCACCGTTGCGGTTGCCGTAGGTGATCGAGCCGTGGAACGAATCGGCCATCAGTTCCATCAGGTAGACGGGCGCGCCCGAATTCAGGCTGTTGCGCATCGTGATATAGATGTCGCGGCGGAGTTTCTGCGCGTCGTCCATCGAACGGAGCGCTTCTTCCGTCGAGATCGAGCTCGTGGGCTTCAGGTCAAGGTTGCAGGCCGTCACAAGCAGCAGCGTGAGGGTGCAAAGGCTGAATAATATCTTTTTCATAGCGTATCCTCCTTGATTAGAATGTCAATTCGACACCGAAGACGTACTGCTTCGTGTTCGGATAGTTACCCATGGCCGTAATGGCGTCGATTTCCGGGTCCCAGCCTGTGTACTTGGTAAAGGTCAGCAGGTTGCGGCCGGATACATAGATCTTCGCTCCGCCGAGGAAGCCGGTGCTCTGCATCAGTTTCTTCGGGAACTCGTAGGAGAGCTGGACGTTCTTCAGGCGGACGAACGAGGCGTTGTCGATGAAACGGCTGTCGTGGCGCACCGCCTCGCCGGCCTTCGGAATGTCGGTGATCTGACCGGGCGTCGTCCAGATGTTCATCATCCGTTTGGTCATATTCGACTCGTCGGCGAAGGCGGGATTCTCCACGAAGTAGCGGTCGTAGTTCTCCATATACTTGCCGATCACGCCCGAGAAGGTGGCGTTGAAGGAAAGGCCCTTCCAGCTGGCATCGACCGAGGCGCCGCCCGACCAGGGGGCGAAACGGTTCTTGCCGAGGAACACGGCGTTGCTTTCCGTGTAGGTGCTGGTGAGCGAGCCGTCGGCGTTGCGCCAGAGCGACTTGCCGTTGGCCGGGTCGACACCGGCGAAGTCGACCAGGAAGAACTCGCCGTAGGCGTGGCCCACCTGGAACTTCAGGCCGGAGCTGCCGTCCACGAATTCGTCGCGGCCGTCATAGAGCTCGGTGATGACGTTCTTGTTGTAGTTCATGTTGAAGCCCAGGCCGAAATACCAGTCCTTGGTATTGACCACGTCGAGCTTCAGTTCCACGTCGACACCGCGGTTGCGCATCGAACCCACGTTGCCCCAACCGCCGGAGAAGCCGGAGATATAGGAATACGGGATGTACATCAGCATGTCGCGGGTGTTCTTGTTGTAGAACTCGACGTTGAAGCTCAAGCGGTTGAACAGGCGGCCGTTGAGGCCGACGTTGAGCGCCTCGAGGGTTTCCCAGGTCAGGTTCGGGTTGCTCAGCGAGGAGATGTACCAGGAGGTCTGGCCGTCGTAGAGCCGGCCCGTGGAGGTCAGACCGTACGCACGGTAGTTGCTGATGCCCGAGTTACCCATCGTACCGTAGGAGGCCTTCAGCTGCAGGGCGTCGATCCAGTCCACATCCTGCATGAATTTCTCCTTGCCGATGTTCCACATCGCGCCGACCGACCAGAAGCTGGCGTAGCGGCGGTTCGCGCCGAAGAGCGAGGAACCGTCGATACGGTAGGTCAGGTCGAGGAAATACTTGTCGGCGTAGTCGTAGGAGAACCGGGAGAAGAAGGAGTTGTAGGCGGTCTCCGAGAAGGTGTACGAAGGCAGGTTGGCCTGCGTACCGTGGTTGACGTTGGTCAGGCGCTCGTCGGTCTGGCCGTTGGTCCAGGTGGAGAAATAGGTGTCCTGCGAGTAGATCGACTCGTGGCCGGCCAGAAGGATGAAGTGATGGTCCTTCGCGATGGCGAACTTGTATTCGGCCGTGTTGGTGGAGGTCAGGCGGAAGAAGCGCTCGAACGATTCTTCCGTGACGGTCGCCAGGTTGATCTTGTTGGGAAGCACCTTGCCGGTGTAGCGGTAATCCATTCCTTCGATGGCCTGGACGGTGCGAATGGTGAATCCCTTGAACGGGGTGATTTCCTGATAGAGGTTGCCGTTCAGGCGGGCCGTCTGCCGTTTGGTGGGCTGGGCCTCCATCCGGCGGAAGTAGTTCCACATACCGAGGTCGGTGATGTAGTCGGGCTCGTCGCCGTAACCCATGAAATTGCCGTTGGCGTCGGTGATGATCTCATACGGCGTGGCGTACGGAAGACCCCAGGCCACGATGTTCATCGGGTTGTAGTAACCCGTGCTCGAGGTCGAATAGCCCGCCGTATGGTGCGACTGCCAGGTGAGGTTCAGGTTGATGCCGATCTTGAGCCAATCGGCGATCTTGCTGTTGACGTTCGAACGGACCGAGTAGCGCTCCATATCGGAGTACGGCTCGATACCCTGGCGGTCGAAGGCGCCCAGCGAGATGTAGTAGTCGCTGCGCTGGCTGCGGCCCGAGACGCTCAGGTCGGCTTTCCAGGTAGGGGCGTTCTCGTTGAGGATCCACTCACGCCAGTCCGTATGGATGTTGTTCTTGAGGCGGAAGTCCTTCAACTCCTGGAACTGGGCGTTCTGCTTGAGGCTCGGATCGGCCAGTTCGCGGAAAGCGAACCACTCCTCGGCGTTCATCAGCGGCATCGGGAACTGCGCCAGGTTGGAAATACCGTAGGATCCGCTGACCGTCACGGTCGGCTTCTCGCCGGTACCCTTCTTCGTGGTGATGTACACCACGCCGTTGGCGGCGCGGGAACCGTAGATAGCGGTGGAGGACGCGTCCTTCATCACCGTCACGTTCTCGATGTCGTTGGGGTTCAAGGCCGTGAAGATGGCCACGTCGACCGGCGTACCGTCGAGGATGAACAGCGGCGTATTCGAGGCGTTGATCGAGTTGACACCGCGGAGGCGCATCGACACGGTCGCGCTCGGCTCACCGGAACTGGTGTAGACCTGCAGACCGGCGACCTTGCCCTGCAGGGCGTCGCCGGCGCTGGCCGCCGGAATCTTGGTGAAAGCGTCGGACTTGACGAGCGTGGAGGCACCGACCACCGAACTGATCTTCTTGGCGGTACCGTAACCGACCACGATGGTTTCCTCCAGGAATTCGGCATCGTTGGCCATGATGATGTTGATCAGGCTGCGGCCGGCCACGTCAACGGTCTGCGTCACCATTCCGATGCAGGTGAACGTGAGGCGGTCGCCGGCTTTGGCGGCAATCTCATAGTTGCCGCCGACGTCGGTCGTCGTGTACTGTCCCGACACCTCGTTGTGAACGGTCACCCCGATCAGGGGTTCGTTCTGGGTGTCGACGACCGTACCGGAGACCCGGTTCCGAAAGTCCTGTCCTCCCGGAACGGCAAGCGCCGGCAGCGTGATCAGCAGCGCTGACAACAGCAGCAAGCACTTGTAACAAAGGGTGTTTTTCATCGGCATTATTTGTTTGGTTGATTCTTTCAGCGCAAAAAAGGCCGGATGAACCGGCCTTTACAGTAAATTACATCGTGCGCCCCGGATAGGTTTCCAAGGCTTTCTCGAGACAGACCAGCGCGTGTCGGAGGTCTTCTTCCTTGAGCACGTAGGCCAGGCGGATCTGGTTGCGGCCCAGACCGGGCGTGGCATAGAAGCCGGCCATCGGGGCGACCATCACGGTCTCGCCGTTGTAGCTGAACTCTTCGAGCAGCCATTTGGCGAATTTCTCGGAGTCGTCGACCGGCAGCTGGGCGGCGGCGTAGAAGGCGCCCATCGGGCGGGGGGCGACGACGCCCTTCATCTTCTGCAGGCCGTCGATCAGCACGTCGCGGCGATGGATGTACTCGTCACGGACGGCCTTGAAATAGGAGGCCGGGGCGTCGAGTGCGCCTTCGGCGGCAATCTGGCCGTAGGAAGGCGAGCAGAGGCGGGCCTGGGCGTAGCGCATTACGGCGGCCATCACCTCCTTGTTGCGGGAGACGAGATAGCCGATGCGCGCGCCGCAGAGGCTGTAGCGCTTCGACACGGAGTCGAGCAGGATGACGTTCTGCTCGAGGCCGGGGATGTGCATGCAGGAGAAGTGCGGGGCGTCGGTGTAGCAGAACTCGCGGTACACCTCGTCGGCGAAGATGAACAGGCCGTACTTCTTGGCGATCTCGCCCAGTTCGAGCAACGCTTCCTTCGTGTAGAGGCAGCCGGTGGGGTTGCCCGGGTTGCAGATCACCACGCCTTTGGTCTTGGCGGTGATGTGCTTCTCCACTTCCTTCATCGGCGGCAGCGCGAAGCCGTCTTCGATGTGGGTGGTGATGGGCACGAGCTTCACGTCGTTCTGCAGCGCGAAGGAATTGTAGTTGGTATAGAAGGGTTCGAAGACGATCACCTCGTCGTCGGGGTTGCAGGTCACCGAGAGGGCGATCTGGAGCGCCTCGCTGCCACCGTTGGTGATGTTGATGTCGGCGGCTTCCACATTGATGCCGATGCCCTGGTAGTAGCGGGCGACGCCTTCGCGGAGCGAGTCGTTGCCGCCGCTCTTGGCATAGGCCACGACCTTGAGCTGGTTGTTCTTCACGGCATCGAGGGCCTCCCGGGGCGATTCAATGTCGGGCTGACCGATATTGAGGTGATAGACTTTGATTCCGCGTTTCTTGGCTGCGTCCGCGTAGGGGACCAGTTTGCGGATCGGCGAGGCAGGCATGGCCTGCGCCTTTTTGGAGAGTGTGAGCATTATTGGGTGAATTAAACAGAGATTACAGTTTTGCGCCGTATTTGGCGAGTTCTTCCATAAAGCCCTCGATCTTGGGCTGCACCTGGCTGGTCGGGCAGGCATAGTTGTTGACCAGGATCGCGAAGCGGATGAGGCCGCGTTTCGAGTCCACATAGCCGGCGTAGCAGCGCACGCTGGAAAGCGAGCCGCTCTTGGCGAAGATCGTCTTCTTCAGGTCGGGGTCGGCCTTGGCCAGGACCGTCCGCAGCGTACCGGGACGGCCGGGGCCCGGGAAGGTTTCGATATATTCCCGGAAGTTGGGGCTGGCGGCCATCATCGCATAGAAGCGGGTGAAGAAACGCGGGGATACGTAGTTCTGGCGGGAGAGACCGCTGCCGTCTTCCTGGGTGTAGCCATAGGTCGACACGCCGCGTTCGTGGAGATAATCCTCGATGGCCCGGCTGGCGCGGGAATAGGAGATGCCCGGGCAGGGCTCGCCGGTCTTCCGCTCGACGAGGGCTTTGCCCACCATTTTGAAGATGGTCTCGGCGAAGAAGTTGTTGCTGATGGTATTGGTCACCTTCACGATCTTGCGGAGTTCGGGCGAGAAAGTTTCGGCGATGTAATGCAGCGATGCCTGCGGGGGGACGGCGTAGTCGTAGGCGATGGATTGGACGTCCGAGACGCCCTTGCAGCCGATGCCGCGCTCGCGCAGGAAGTCGGAGAAGGCGGCGGCGCAGGTGGCCGGGCCGTATTTGTTGGACTGGGCCAGGGTGCGCGGCTTGGCGTCGATGCCGAAGGTGCCGACGAACTTGCCGATCGGGGTGAGGCTCGAGGCGTAGTATTCGGTGTTGTCGCCGTCACCCTTTTCACCGGTGGTCACTTCATTGATGAAGGTCATATACGGGGAATACGGACCGACAGGCGTGATGCGGACGGGATCGCCGACGGCTTCGCCCGCTTCGATGTCGAAGTAGGACAGGTTCTCGCAGAACGACAGGCCGGAGGTGCCGCTGCCGTAGTCGTAGCCGATGTTGCCGTACGACCAGCTGGAGGGGATGTTCTCCTCTTCATAGATGCGGTCGTCGCCGACAATGCGGCCGTTGATGCGGCGGATGCCCGCTTTCTTGACGGCATCGGCCCAGATGCCGAAGATGGAATCGATCGGGAAGGCGATCGTGTCGCGCGAGCCCAGGGTGGGATCGGCGCCGCCGACGATATAGAGGTTGCCGTGGAGGACGCCGTTTTCGATGCGGCCGTCATAGGCGACGCGCGTGGAGAAGCGGTAGCCGGGTCCGAGCACTTCGTAGCCCAGGCCGGTAGTGATGGTCTTCATCGTAGAGGCCGTCAGGAGGGGCATGTCGGGATTCCAGGCAGCGATTTCCCGACCCTGGCTGTCGACGGCGAGGATGCCGACGACGGCGTTGATCAGCAGGGAGTCGGTTTTCATCCGCTGGTCGATGTAGTTCTGGACGCGGTTTTGGGCCAGGCTCATCAACGGAATGAGCGTCAGGGCGATCAAAAGAGTCTTTTTCATATCCGCTTGCAATATGTCTTACAAATTTAGTAAATTTGCCACCTAAAAACAAAAATATGCACCGCAGGTTTTCCATCATCGCCGCCGGACTCGCGACTTTTGTCGCGCTCCTCTCCGCCATCGGCTGCCACAAGCAGGAACTGCCCGCCGACAACCCCGTTGTCGTGACCAAGGCGCTCTACGACACCGCCTCCAATTTCTACGTGGAATTCAACGAATATCCCGCCGAAATGCGCAATCTCCCGATCGGCATCTTCGACTCGGGCACCGGCGGCCTCACCGTCCTGGAGAAACTGCTGAGCCTCGACGCCTTCGACAACATCACCGGCCAGGACGGCCGTGACAGCATCCTCGACTTTGCGGGCGAACACTTCGTGTATCTCGCCGACCAGGCCAACATGCCCTACGGCAACTACGAAGCCGAAGGCAACAGCGAATACCTGCAGGAACTCGTCCTCAAGGACGCCCTCTTCCTGATGGACGACGACTATTTCGCCAACCCCATCGAAGAGACGCCCACGGGCCGCAAACCCCGCGTCAAGATCATCGTGGTGGCCTGCAACACCGCCACGGCCTACGGCCTCGACCTCATCGAGAAAATGCTGGACCAGACGGGCACCGGCGTGAAGGTGATCGGCGTGATCAACGCCGGCGTCTCCGCCACGCTCGACGAGCTGAATGTCAAGCCCGGCGACGCACCCTTCGCGATCGGCGTGCTGGCCACGCCCGGCACCATCGCCTCGGGCGCCTATGAGCGCACCCTCCGCGAGGAAATCGCCCGCCGGGGCATCACCACCCCTATCGACATCGTCAACCAGAGCGGCTACGGCTTCGCCGAAGCCGTGGATTCCGACCCCGACTACGTTAATCCCCTGCTCTTCGCCCCCCGCAGCACGTACCGCGGCCCGGCCCTCGGCGAAGCCGACGGCAGCATCAAGCAGGAGCTGCTCAAAGCCTACAATTTCGACTTTTCCGACAACAAGATGCTCGCGCGCCGCAGCCCCGACGGCGGGTATGCGTCGCTTCAGCTCAACAGCGCGGAGAACTACGCCCGCTTCAACATCGTCTCGCTCCTCGAGCGGCATCGCCAAAGCGGCAGCGGCACGCCCATCCGCGCCATCATCCTGGGCTGCACCCACTATCCCTTCCACCTGGAAACCCTCAACGAAACGCTCGCCGAACTCAAGGACTACCGCGAGGACGGCCGCTATCCCTACCGCGATCTGATCGCCGACGAAATCACCTTCATCGACCCGGCCGTCTACACCGCCATCGAGTGCTACAACACCCTCCGGCAGGACGGCAACCTGGCCTACCGCATCTCCCCTACCAAGGTCGAGGCCTACATCTCCGTGCCGAGCAACCTCCTCGAGGACACCTGCCTGACCTCGGAAGGCATGCTCACCCACGACTACAAGTACGGCCGCAAACCCGGTACGGAAGACCAGACCACCAAACAGGTGCCCTTCTCGCTCAAGAACATCGACAGCAACAATCTCCAGCGGATCGAGGAGCGGCTCCCCTATTCGTACGGACTGATCGCCCCTTCGCTCAAATAAGCCTTGATGTACAAAGAAACCATTACGCCCGAAGAAATAGAACCGCTCGAACTGGCCGCCTTCCCCGGCCCGATCACCGTCATCTCCCAGCCCGGCCCTGAACTGGACCATGCCATCGCGCACCTGGGCAGCCAGCGGCTGATCGGCTTCGACACCGAGACCAAACCCATCTTCCAGGCCCACCAGCCCCGCAACCACACCGCGCTGCTGCAACTGTCCAGCGAGACGGAAGCCTTCCTGTTCCGGCTCCACCCGCTCGGGCTGCCGCAGGAAATCGCCGACATCATGGCCTCGCCCTACATCACCAAGATCGGCGCCGCCGTGAGCGAAGATATCCACGGGCTGCAGCATTACTGCCGTTTCGAAGCGCAGCGGTTCCTGGACCTGCAGTCGTTCGGCGAACGCTTCGGCATCAAGGAGAAGAGCGTGCGCAAGATGGCGGCCATCATCCTGGGCCGGAAAGTGTCGAAGGCCCAGCAGTGCTCCAACTGGGAGGCGGATCCCCTCTCGGAAGCCCAGCAGCTCTACGCCGCCACCGACGCCTGGATCTGCGTAATGATGTACAAGGCCCTGCTGGCCACCCCGCGCCAGCTTTAGACGACCCCGGCCATGACAAAACTCTATCTCAAAAAAGGACGCGAGGAATCGCTCCGCCGTTTCCATCCCTGGGTTTTCTCGGGTGCCGTTTTCGGCCTCGAGGGGCCCGACCCGGAAGAAGGCGACGTGGTCGCCGTCTACTCGGCCCGCAAGGAATTCCTGGGCTGGGGCCACTACCAGATCGGCTCGATCGCCGTCCGGATGCTCAGCTTCGCCGACGACCTGCCCGCCGGCGGGCCGGACCTGGCCTTCTGGACCGCGCGGCTGCAGGGATGCCTGCAGGCCCGCCGCGCGTTCGGGCTCGCCGGCTCCGCTACCACGAACTGCTACCGCCTCGTCCACGGCGAAGGCGACTCGCTGCCCGGCCTGATCATCGACTGGTACGACGGCGTCTGTGTAATGCAGGCCCATTCGGCCGGTATGTTCCGCGCCCGGAAAATGATTGCCGAAGCGCTGCAGGCCGTCTACGGAGACCAGCTGCAGGCCGTTTACGATAAAAGCGAAGGCACCGCGCCATTCAAGGCCGGGCTCGACCTGGGCGATGGCTATCTCTATCCCGCCTCCGCTCCGCAGGGGCTGTGTCCCCGCACCGTTCTGGAAAACGGACACCGTTTCCTCGTCGACTGGGAAAACGGGCAGAAAACCGGCTTTTTCCTCGACCAGCGCGAGAACCGCGCGCTCGTGGAGCGTTACGCCCGCGGCCGTCGGGTCCTGAACCTGTTCTGCTACACCGGCGGTTTCAGCGTCTACGCCCTCGCCGGCGGCGCCGTCTCGGTCGATTCGGTCGACAGCTCGGGCCGGGCCGTCGAACTGGTGGAAAAGAACATCACCCTCAACTTCGGCGCGGACGCGCCGCACCGCGCCATCTGCGCCGATGCCATCGATTTCGTGAAAGCCGCGCCGAAAGACGCCTACGACCTGATGATCGTCGATCCGCCGGCCTTCGCCAAGCACCGCGGCGCCCTGAACAACGCGCTGCGCGCCTATCAGCGCCTCAACGCCGCGGCCATCTCGGCCGTCGCGCCGGGCGGGCTTGTATTTACCTTCAGCTGCTCACAGGTCGTCGACCGCGAGACCTTCGCGCTGGCCGTCTTCAGCGCCGCCGCCGATGCCGGCCGCCGCGTCCGCATCATCGACCGCCTCAACCAGCCTGCCGACCACGCCGTCAACATCTTCCATCCCGAGGGGGCCTACCTCAAAGGCCTGGTCCTCTATGTTGAATAACCCTTTCTGCTACACCCCTTCCCCGTCGATCGTCGCCGCCGCACGCGCGCTGATTGACCGCATCGACGCAGACCCCGGTTTGCGGGAAATCTTTTCCGAAGGAAAAATGCTCGGCATCCTCGAGGTGGCCGACGACTCCTGCGTCATGCCCGGCTGCGACCGGGCATCCCGGTTCCTCTACGCCTTCTCCGGCCTGGCCGGAGGAAGCGCCTTCGTCGAGGGGTTCGTACCGCCGATTTTTGCCTGGAAGCCGGAAGATATTGTCAGTTCCTCGGCTGAGGAGTCGCGGCGGTTGCAGGACTGGCTGTTCGAGCAGTATGTCGTGCTGAACGGCCGGGGCGAGCGACGCTCGATCCGGCAGATCTTCGCCGACCGGGGGCTTGTCCCGCCGGGCGGCACGGGCGACTGCGCGGCGCCGAAACTGCTGCAATACGCCTTGCAGCACGGCCTCCGGCCGCTCGCCATCGGCGAATTCTGGTACGGCGCCTCCCCCGCCCGCGAAGTGCGGCGCAGCGGGGCCTTCTACCCCGCCTGCACCGGCAAGTGCGGGCCGTTGCTCGGCTATATGTTACAGGGCGTCGACGTCGAGCCGAATCCTTTGGAGAGCGACGCGCACTGGCTGCTGACCGATCCGGTCGTGCGTTATGAAGATGCCGACCTCATCGTGGCCGAGAAGCCGGCCGGCATGCTGGCCGTGCCCGGCCGCCCGGTGCCCGGCGTCACACCGCGTCGCTCGCTCCAGGACTGGCTGGCCGATTATTGCGGCCAACCGGTTTTCGCCTGCCACCGGCTCGATATGGATACCTCCGGCCTGATGGTCTTTGCCAAGACCCCGGAGGCCCAAGCTGCCTTGCAGCGGCAGTTCGAGAACCGCGAGGTCTCGAAGGCCTATCTGGCCCGGATTCCTGCGGACGAGGCCGCTGCGGACGGAGCGACTGACAGCTCAAGCCTCGCCGTCGGCGACCGCGGCAAGATTTCCCTGCCGCTGGCGCCCGACTGGTACGACCGGCCGCGGCAGATGGTCGATCGAGAAGGGGGCAAACCCGCCGTCACTGACTACGAAGTGCTCCGGGTCGACGACGACGGCACGGCCTTCGTCCGGCTCATCCCCTACACCGGCCGCACCCACCAGCTCCGTGTCCACTGCGCCCACCCCGCCGGCCTCGGCCGCCCCATCCTCGGCGACCGCCTCTACGGCGGCGACGACGCACCCCGCCTGATGCTCCACGCCGCCTACCTGAGTTTCCGGCACCCGGCCGACGGCCGAAGAATGACGTTCGAATCCGATTTTCAATAAAAATCCGAAGACTATGAGAAAAGCCCTGCCAATCCTGGCCGCCCTGATCCTCCTGGCCATTCCCTTTGCCTGCAACCACCAGCAAAGCGCCCCCGCCGGCGGCGTAGAAGTGGAACTCCGGAATCCCATCCTGCCCGGCTTCCATCCGGATCCGTCGGTCGTGGCGGTGGGAGAAGACTATTATCTGATCAACTCTTCTTTCCACTATTTCCCCGGCGTCCCCGTGTATCACAGCCGCGACCTACAGAACTGGGAGCAGATCGGCAACGTACTGGACCGCCCTTCCCAACTTCCTCTGGAAAAATCAAACGCCTCGCTGGGCATCTATGCACCCACGATCCGTTACCACGACGGCACCTTCTATATGATCACCACCCACGTGGGCGGCGGCGGCAACTTCATGGTGACTGCCACGAATCCCGCCGGCCCCTGGAGCGAGCCGATCTGGCTGCAGCAGGGCGGCATCGACCCGTCGCTCTATTTCGAGGACGGCAAATGCTATATGGTCTCCAATCCGGACGCCACGATCACCCTGTGCGAGATCGATCCGGCTACCGGCGCCACCCTGAGCCCGGGCAAGGCGCTCTGGCGCGGCACGGGCGGCCGCTACCCGGAAGGGCCCCACATCTACAAACACGACGGCTGGTACTACCTGCTCATCTCCGAAGGCGGCACCGAACTGTCCCACAAACTGACCGTGGCCCGCAGCCGCCACATCTACGGCCCCTACGAAGCCAATCCCGCCAATCCCATCTTCACGCACTGCTCGCTTGCAGCCCAGGACAGCAACATCCAGGGCACGGGCCACGCCGACTTCTTCCAGGCCGCCGACGGTTCCTGGTGGACGGTTTTCCTGGCCTACCGGCGCTACGGCGGCGACTTCCATCACCTGGGTCGCGAAACGTTCCTGGCGCCCGTGTCCTGGGAAAACGGCTGGCCGGTCATCAACAGGAACCAGCCCGTGGCTGAACGGATGACCGTCCGTCTGCCCGACGTTCCCGCCCAGCCGCAACCCGCGCCCGTCCACGAAGACTTCTCCGTCATCGGTCCGGCGTGGATGCACATCCAGCATCCGATCGCCGAGAATTACGCCGTCCGCGACGGCATCCTTACCCTCACAGGCAACGGTGACGGCTTCGACTGGGGCAGCTGGCATCCCACCGCCCTGCTACGGCGTCAGGAGAGTGCCGAATGCCGTTTCGGCACCAGTGTCTCTCTGCAGGGCGACGGCGAAGCCGGCCTGGCCGTCTACCAGTCCCACAACGGCCACATCGAATTCTTCGTCCGGCGGGAGAAAGGCCGTTCGCAGGCCGTCGTCCGCGTACGCCTGCACAGCATCCTGCATGAGCAGGCCGCCGTGTCGCTCCCGAAGGCCGAAGCCCGGCTGGAAGTCCAGGCCCACGGCGAACACTATGACTTCCTGCTCAACGGCCGCGAAATCGCCCGCGTGGACACCAAACTCGTCAGCACCGAGATGGCCGGCGGCTTCACCGGCGTGACCGTCGGCCCCTACTGCCGTCTCGGAAAAGCCGCGTTCCAGGGATTCGATTACGAAGAGTAGTAAAAAAACTTTGGTTTTCCAAAAAGAATCTCTACCTTTGTAGTCCTTTGGTGCCTGGGCCGGGAGGTTAGGCACTGGTCTGCAAAACCAGGTAGAGCGGTTCAATTCCGCTAGGCACCTCCAATAAAAAAGCGAAGCTTACGGCTTCGCTTTTTTATTGGAGGTGCCTGAAGGCACTGTTCTTTACCGGGGGCACAGCCCCCAGACCCCTCGCGGCGAGCCGCGATGACAACGCCACTATTTCTGCCGCGACAGGATTGGCAGGCCGTTCATAGTCCTGTGGCGGCAGCTTTTTGAACGAAAACGCCGAAATTACTGCCGCGACAGGACTACCAGATACTCCAGAATCCTGTCGCGGCAAAAATAGTGGCCGCTACTTGTGCCTAGATTATGCCCTGTTCTTTGGCTTTGGCGATGAGCTCCGCGGCATTTTTCGCATTGAATTTCTCATTCAAACGCATTCTGTACCATTTGATGGTTTGTTCGGAGAGAAAAAGTTTGGAGGCGATGGCTTTGTTCGTGAGTCCTTCGGCCATAAGTGGAAGGATTTCCCGTTCGCGGTCCGTCAGGGCGGGTTTGCCCGTATGAATCGGCGCAGAGTTTAACGTCTTCTCTTTACTTTCGGCCATCACTTCCTCTATGACGGCATCAGCCGCCTTTTTCTCCCTACTCAGGCGCAGGGCTTTGAAAAGGAGCACGAGCAGCGCAATCAGAACCAACGAGAGAATGGCTGATCCGATGGCGATGGCTGTACGCTGTTTTTTCTGCACTTCCAATACTTTTCCGGAAAGATCCAAGGTGTAGAGTCGGTTGCGATATTCCTGATCCTCGTGTGTGGAGAAGTATTCGTCGGCAGCTTTCAACTGCACAAGCGCCTTGGCTGTCTTGCCCTGTTCCAGATAAAAAGCTCCAAGCCCGGCTCGGGCTTCAGCGATCAGCAGCGAATCCTCCGCCTGCTGAGCGAATTGGAGAGATTTGTTGTAGCAGGCCTCCGCTTCCTTGATGTTGCCAGCGCCAAGCCAGGTCTCCCCCATATTGTGATACAGGACGGAACTGCTCTCATTCCAGCCGTTTTTCTCCAGGAGTTCTCCGCATTTCCTGTAAAACGCCATCGCCTGGGGAATGGAATCGATGCTCGCGTACATATTACCCAAGGCGCCATACAGGCCTGAATAAGCATCTTCGATGGTCTCCTGCTTGTATCCGTTCGGTTTTCCGGGAAGCGGCTCCTTCCGGGCCATCCGGTCGGCGATAGCCTTGGCGGCGGCGAAGCCGGCCTTGGCGCTGTCTATCTGTCCGGCTGCCCAGTGATGCTGGCCGATCATCTTCGCAGCCTGGAAAGCCTGGTTCAGCCACTTCTCCTCCAAAGAGAGGCTCATTGTTTTCCGTGCAAAATACAAGGAACGGGATGGATTGATGTTGCTGTAGCCCCACATCAGCTCATTCCAAGCGTCACAGACCCGCTCTCTCTCCTCCGGAGTGGCGGAAGCCACGCGGGCCTCCGTCCACGGAGCGACGACCGCTTCCAGGGAGTCCAGCTGATGGTCCCGATGGTCGGTGTATTGGGCGTGACTGACAGGGGTGAAGAGCAGTGAGATGGCGAATGACAGGAGGGCTTTTTTCATAGGACAAAACTAGCAAAAAGACCGGAAAATAGGGTAATTCGCCTGCATTTCTAAACTTTCGTTTAGTGTTTTTCTTGTCAATAAGGCCGAACTTTGTAAAGTTCCACGAAACAATCCAAGTATCAATGAATCATAAATCCAAAACTACACTATTATGAAAAGAATTTCTTTGTTATTCATTGCGGGCGCGGTGCTGACTCTCGCCGCCTGTGGCAACGGAAGCGCTGACAAGAAAGCGAAGGCCCATGAGCCTGCTGCGACAGAGAAGAAAGCAGAAACCCAGGTTGCCCCCAAATTCGAAAGATTGGGTGATATCACCGACGAGAATTACGCCGAATTGATCAAGGCCCTTTGCGGCGTCGACACCAATCTCGGGAACGGCCTGACTTTCAGCAAAACCCTGCAAAGTCCCGGCAATGCTACCATCGTTTACTCCGGTGCAAAGGGTATTGAGGAACGTGATCTGCAAAAGATCGTCTTCGAACGCTGTCAGGCCGTAGCTGACGGAGGCACGATCTACAAGTTGGAGTCGAACGCAGAACAGGGCATCCACAAGGGTGAACCCATCGCGAGTTTCGATGACTTCAAAGGGGTGAACTGGGTTTACGAATACAAAGGTGTGCTCGTCAACTGCAGTCCCTCCAAGTATGGCGGTTCCAAAAGTGTGGACCGGTTCGAACTGCGCTTCGGTCGTTGATTACCCGTGTCTTCAGAATGCGTAGTAGAAGCCTAGGGAGGCTGAATTGGTGATACTCAGGTCGGCATCGAAATAGCCTTGGCCGTTGACGGAGCGGTAGCCCAGGAAGGCTACGCGGGACACCAGGCCGAAGCGCGGGGAAAGGGAGATATGGATACCCGGGCAGATACCGGCCCGCCAGGAACGGTAGGAGTCATCCAGATAATAGGAATAGGAATACAACGCATCCGCAAAAAGGCCGACATACTGCCCCAACGGAAGATAGGCCCGGGCGTAAGGCGCCACGGAAAGCCGGCTCGTCCCTTCTTCCTGCCAGTGATAGCCGACAGATGTCCCGACGGACAGCCAGTTGTTGACGCGGTAGCCGATTTCCGGCATCACGCTGAGCTGCGCGTTGTGGCTCCCCCGGCCAAAAAGCCCCAGGTGGAAGCCCATTCCGCCTCCGACATACACTTGCGCCGAGAGAGTAGTCGCCATCCAGAGCGCTACCAAAAGCAATACAGTTTTTTTCATAGGTCTGCGGGAGTTGTCTCCTACAAATGTAATGCTTTTTGTTTAATGCAGGCCTAGTCTTTTTTCAGCGTGATGGCGGGGTTGGTTTGGGCGGATTTGAGGGTTTGCCAGAGGACGGAGAGGAAGGCGATGGCGACGGCGAGGATGACGGCGAGGACGAAGATCCAGGCGTAGTTCTCGAGGCGGACAGTGAATTGCTGAAGGTATTGGCCGGCGGCCCAGACGGCCAGGGGGATGCCGATGGCGCAGGCGATGGCCACCATAATCATATAGTCGCGCACGCCGCGGCGGAGTTCCGTCTCCACGGTACCGCCGAAGACTTTCCGGACGGCGATGGTTGAGGCCCGTTCACCGGCGTAATAGGTACTCATCGCCACGAGGCCGAGGAGCGAGATGATGACCGCCAGGATCATAAAGACCTCCAGCAGGCGCATGTTGTTGCGGACCGGCCGCAGGCCTTCGCGAAGGGTGTCTTCCGCGAACGTCATATCCGAATAATAGACCTGCGTCGTCTGTTTCCAGCTTTCCAGCGTTTCC